>OBEQ011482215.1_pt1 | contig 12555 bp, 14 predicted proteins | sample 1670901 | NCBI WGS metagenome assembly OBEQ01 (sample SAMEA104232315, study PRJEB22302) | groundwater metagenome | biome: forest; feature: aquifer; material: groundwater | place: USA | collected 2011-08-07 | depth 5.4 m | reverse complement strand
TAAGCTTGCTGAAACAATTAAAAAGGTTGTCGGTTATAAAGGAAAATTAGTTTACAATACTAAAAAACCTGATGGTGCATTACATAAAACATTTGGAGTTAAAAGAATGAAGAAAATTCTCAAATGGCTACCTTCTACACCTATCGAAAAAGGTATTAAGGAAACTGCCGCGTGGTTTGATAAAAATTACAAGCGAGCAATTTCATATTAAAAACATTGAAAACCCTAGCAATAATTGGAAGTAGTGGTATGTTGGGATCGGACTTAGTCCGATATCTTCATACAAAATATGAGGTTATCCCTATTGATAGGGAGAGTTATCAAATGCATATTGGTAAATCCTTTGATATTTTGATAAATGCTAACGGCAATAGCAAACGCTTTTGGGCAAATCAAAATCCTCAGGACGATTTTTTAGCATCAACTGTATCTGTATATAAAAGCATTTTTGATTTCCAATCTGATATTTACATTTATATTTCCTCCCCTGATGTATACGAAAATCATACAGGTACTAAATCAACTAATGAAGCTCAAAAAATTAATGCAGAAAATCTTTCTCCTTATGGATTTCATAAATATTTAAGTGAATTAATTGTAAAAAAACATAAAGAAAAATATTTCATTCTGCGTTGTTCCATGATTCTTGGGACAAGATTAAAAAAAGGACCACTTTATGATATAACCCATAAAAATCCTCTGCATATTACTCTTAAGTCAAAGCTTCAATTTATAACAACTCACGCTATTTCAGAAGTTATAGAAACTCTTTTTGAGAAATCTCAAGTAAACGAAACCATGAATGTAGGGGGTATAGACACATTTGCTTTTACAAAAACATCGGCTTTTTTTAACCATAAAATTCAAACCCTACCCGAGGTAGAAACTCAAGTTTATGAGTTAAATATAGAAAAATTAAGAAAATTGTATCCGTCTCTAAAAACGTCTGAAGAATATTTACAAGAATTTCTTAAAAACTACAGCAATCTTTGACTGAAAAACGCCTTGTGCTACAATTGATTTTGTTTTATAAGCATGAAAAAGAAAGATTACGAACTTAGCAAAAACATAATAAGCACTTGGTCTACGTTTATTCCTGAGAAGGCTATTACAGAAATTGCAAAAACATTAAGATCAAGGTGGATTAACACTGGTAAAAAAGAACAAGAGTTGCGAGAAAAAGCATGCAATAAATGGGGCTTCCCTTATTGTGTCGCAGTTAATAACTGTACCGCTGCATTGCGCGCCTCTCTTGCAGTACTGGGAGTTGGACCGGGAGATGAAGTTATCTCTAGTCCCTTTACTTTTATTGCCACCAATACTGCTATATTGGAACAAGGAGCAAAACCTGTTTTTGCTGATATAAAATATGAGGATCTTAATATAGATCCAAAAAGTATTGAAAAACATATTACAAATCGAACAAAAGTTATAATTGTTGTGCACTACGGAGGCAATCCTGTTGATTTAGATGAAATTCGAGAAATTGGAAGGAAACATAAAATCCCTATAATTGAAGACGCTGCTCATGCTTTGGGTAGCATGTATAAAGGGCGGTATATCGGGGCAACTGGTGATATTGTTTGCTTTTCTCTACAGGTTGTAAAAATTATAAATTCAGGAGACGGAGGGTTAATTGCTACATCAAATAAAGAATACTATGAAAAACTTAAAAAAATAATTTGGTATGGAATAGATAGAGAAGAAAAAAAGACAAATTTACTTGATCCTCTTCCGAATAATTTTAGAGGCGATACTTTAGGCTTTAAATACAACATGAATGATATTGTTGCAACTTTAGCATCAGTTGGAGTTGATTATTTCGATCAAGCAGCTAAGAAGAGAACGCTTATCGGAGAGAAATACAGAAAAGAACTTGCAAACTATCCAGGAATTAAACTTATGAAATATTATGATAATAGAAGACCAAATTATCAAATATTCCCCATTCATGTTAAGAGTCGTACTGGCTTTGCAAAATATTTGAGAAAACACAATATCAGGCTAAATATAAATAACCGTCGTAATGATATTTACCCAATGTTTGGGGGCCCTAGAAAAGATTTACCCATTACAGCGAAAGCAGATACTGATGTTGTACTTTTGCCAATACACACTGATCTAACAGAAAAACAGATAGATTATATTATAGAAAAAATTAAAGAAGCATCAAAGTAAAGAAAACCAAAAGAATTTTAAAATATCTTGATACACTTGCAATTTTTTTTATAATATCCCATAATGCATAAATTAATTTATGGCTAAACAAAGTAGCCTTTATAGAAAAAAGGCCGAAAATCATTTAACAGAAAGCATTAAGGTTAAACAGCTGACAACCGAAAAATGCATGAATTCAATCCTATCTGCTGCTCAATTAATTGTTGATACCTTTTTATCTGGGGGTAAGGTTTTACTATGCGGCAATGGTGGTAGTGCTGCAGATTGTCAGCACATGGCAACAGAATTTGTCAACACACTAGATAAAAATTTCTTTCGCCCTACCCTACCTGCCTTTGCCCTCACTACAGATACATCAGTGATGACATCTTTTTCCAATGACTTTGGTTTTGATGGAGTCTATGAACGACAAGTACAAGGTTTAGGCAAACCTAATGATTTATTAATTGGTATCTCAACCAGCGGTAGTTCTAAAAATGTCATAAGAGCTATGGTAGCAGCAAAGGAGCTAAAAATGCACACTCTGGCCTTAACTGGCAATTCTGGCAAACTACAGGAAATAGCTGATGTGGTAATTTCAATCCCTAGTAAAAATACACAATACATCCAAGAAGCACACTTAAGTGTTGAACATATTCTTTGTGAATTGGTTGAACACTATTTATTCGTAGGAACTAAGAATAAAGAACTATGGTCATAAGCAGAACCCCTTTTAGAATCTCTTTTTTTGGAGGAGGCACTGATTATCCCGGATGGTATAAAAAGCATGGCGGGTCAGTTTTAGCAACAACCATCAACAAGTACTGCTATATCTCAGCTCGATATTACCCCCCTTTTTTTGGATATAAATATCGAGTTGCTTATTCAAAAATTGAAAATTGTAAAACTCTCAAAGAAATTAATCATCCATCTGTTCGAGAAATTATACGTTTCTTGAAAATAAAAAAGGGGATAGAGATTCATCATGATGGAGATTTACCAGCACGCAGCGGATTAGGTTCCAGCTCAACATTTACTGTGGGTGTGTTACACGCTCTTTATGCTCTAGAGGGCAGGATGCCAAATAAACAAAAACTGGCTAAAGAAAGCATTTATCTTGAGCAAAAAGTTCTAAAAGAAACTGTCGGATCACAAGATCAGGTATTAGCCGCTCACGGAGGATTCAATCTTATTACCTTCCACCATGATGGACAAATTTCATTGAAGCCCATTACCCTCCCTACAAAACGAATTGAAGAATTACAAAGTCATTTAATGCTTTTTTATACAGGCATTGCGCGAACAGCTTCTGACATTGCTAAAAGTTACGTCCAAAATATTGATGATCGAGAAAAACAACTTAGAGCAATGCAAGAATTAGTTGAGGAAGCACTATCAATTTTAAATAGCAAAAAGAATATTAATCAATTTGGTGAGCTCTTAAATAAATCTTGGCGGATTAAACATTCTTTGAGTTCTATTGTTTCAAATTCCCATATTGACGAACTCTACAAAAGAGCTTTATCCATTGGAGCATTGGGAGGTAAATTACTCGGTGCAGGTGGAGGAGGCTTTCTACTTCTTTTTGTTCCCCCATCTTCCCAAGCTAAAGTTAGAAAACAATTTAATAAACTTGTTTATGTCCCTTTCAAATTCGAACATGAAGGATCTCAAATAATTTTTTATGACCAGCAAGAAGAATACTCTTTTGTAAAATAAGATGAGTTTTTATACGGGTAAAAAAATATTAGTTACGGGTGGAACCGGCTTAATTGGCAGACCCTTAGCGGAAGAGCTTGTTAAAAAGGGGGCTAAAGTAACAGTAGTCTCTTTAGATGATCCAGGTCTAGCGCCTAAGGGAGTCGAGTTTGTTAAAGCTGATCTACGAGAATTTAAAAGTTGCTTGAATACTTGTAAAAATAAGGATATTGTATTTCATTTAGCTGGTATTAAGGGTTCTCCAATGCTTAATCAAAAACAGCCGGCAAGTTTTTTTGTACCAACCATTTCTTTTAATACCAATATAATGGAAGCTGCCCACCGACAGGGAGTTTCCAGATTTTTATACACTAGTACAGTTGGAGTATATGCAGCTGCTGAGATTTTTTATGAAGATGATGTCTGGAAAACTTTTCCATCAGAAAATGACCGTTTTGCCGGCTGGGCTAAAAGGATGGGTGAGCTACAGGCTGAAAGCTACAAAATTGAATACGGTTGGGATAAAATCGCAATAGTAAGACCAGCAAATACATATGGACCTTTTGATAATTTTGATCCCAAAACTGCTATGGTTATACCCTCGCTTATAAATAGGGCTCTCTCGGGAGAAAATCCACTGGTTGTTTGGGGTGATGGTTCACCGATCAGGGACTTCATTTATTCCAAAGATGTTGCTAGAGGGATGATGCTGGCCGTAGAAAAGGGAATCAATGTCCCTGTGAATTTGGGAAGTGGTAGCGGGGTAACCATCAAAGAGATTGCTGAAACCATAGCCAGTTTGATTCCTGGTGAACCGGTTAAAATTGTTTGGGATAAAAGTAAACCCAAAGGAGATACTAAACGTTTAATGGATACAAAAAGAGCTAAGAAGTTATTAGTATTTAAACCAAAATACTCTCTTGAAGAAGGTATTAAAGAAACAATTAAATGGTATATGAAAAATAGAGATAATAAGGATAAAAGATATAACGTTTTTTACGAGAATAAAAAATAGAAAGATGGCAACAGAAAATATTGATAGGACAACTCATGATAGTAAAGCAACTAGGTTTTGGGCAAATATGGGTTTAAGCGTGAGAGATGGTATGAAGATGCATCGACTATCTGGCCAGCTAGAGAAAGGACCTGATAGTTGGAGAAATGTACCTCAGCATTGCTTAGTCCAAGTAGCAAGAGCAGAAACCTTGGGAAGATGGGTTGGATTACCAGATCCTTTGATTGCTGATATGAAAATGGGCTCTTTTTTACATGATTTTGCTAAAAAACAAGAAATTACAATTACTCGTGAAGCAAATACTAGTGGAGGTTCACCTCTCTCTGCTGTGAATGCTGAGCATGAAAAAAGTGAAAGTCTACTAAGGCAAGTTGGTTTTAACAATAGAATAATAAGACTGGCAGGTTCCGTAGGGGGACTTGTACCTCAATTAACTGAAACTCAAAGAATTTTAGATAAAACAACTTTATCAGATGATGAGTTGGCTTATTTGATTGTTCATTATGTTGATGATTGCTCCATTGGTAGTGATTGGGTTAAACCAAGTGTCGTTGACGAAGACGGAAGCATTAATATAATTGACTACCGAGCAAGAGGCCTTAGAGCTAATTCTACATATAATATAATTTCACAAGAGGTAACCGAAGAATTGTCGGGATACCCAGAATTTGAGGGCATGGATAATATTGAAGCGTGGTCTTTGGTTAGTCACAGAATTGAGAGAAGGTTAGCTGAAAGAATCTCTGAAACAACAGGAGAGACGCTAGATCCCTATTTTATTCCAGAGCTAGTGGATCAAAAAATTAGAGAGGCAATTGAGAGATATCCTGAGGTTTCTTAGTGAGCTCATCCTTAATTACGGGCAATACAGCTTCCAGAGTATCTACAATATAGTCAGGATTTAGCCCTTCTTTCTCTAGTTGTCTACCATAGCCAGTACGAACTAATATAGTTTTTGCACCGATATTCTTTCCAAGTTCAATGTCTCCTTTATTATCCCCTATTACAAAACATTCTTCAGCATCAAAATGATAATCTTCTAAAGCCCTATCAATTAAGCCTGTTTTTGGTTTTCTACAAGAACAATTATCTTCTTTTTTATGTGGACAGAAATAAATTCTATCTATAGTAGCTCCCTCATTTGACAGTAAATCCAGCATCTTTTTGTGAATTAATTTCAAATTTCTTAAGCTAATGTGTTTATTGCCTATAACAGTTTGATTAGTAACAACAATAACTCCCAGTCCCAGCTCATTAAGTTTTTTAATAGCTTTAGCTGCATTAGGGATTAACTCTACCTGCGAAACCTCAGTTAGATGATCTCTATCAAATATAACTGTTCCATCTCTGTCTAAGATTATGAATCTTTTCTTTCTCATTTTATATATTCAGAAAAAAACTTTTGTGCTTCCTTATAAGACTTTGGTGTACCGATATCTATAAAATTTCCTTGACCTTTGAATCCGTAAAGATCCTTACCTATCCAATTTGGAAATATATCTTTTTCAAATGAAATTATTTTTTTTCCAGGAATTTCTAAAAGTTTTGCTCTTTTAAATAAATACAATCCTCCGTTGATAAATCCTATTCCCCCAGTTTTGTTTTTCTCCTGAAATTTAATAATTTTATCTTTTTTATCAACTTCAACTTTCCCATATCTGGAAGTATCTGAAACCTCTTTTAGGATAATAGTTCCAGTTGCTTTCTTTTCTAAATGAAATTGCCAAAATTTATTTAAATTAGTATCGTAAAAAGAATCCCCATTTGTAATCAAAATATTCTCTGAATTTAAAAATGGAAGCGCTAACCTTATGGCACCAGCTGTTCCAAGTGGAGATAATTCTCTTGAGTAGGATAAGGTAAGACCACGGTATTGATTACCAAAAATCTTTTGAACTTGATCACCCAAATACCCTGTACATATAATGATATTTTTAAAGCCAGCCTCATCCATTTGGTTTAAAATATATTCTAAAAAAGGGTGTTCTCTTACCTTAGATATAACTTTTTGCTGCTCCGGTAATATTGAGGCCAGTCGGGTTCCTAATCCTCCTGCCAAAATTGCCACATCTATTTCTGAAAGATTAGACATTTTTTATTTATAATCCTTTGAGTTTTTTCAGAAAATCTATCGCCAGTTCATGTGTTGCGGCAGTGGTTAAAAGTAGAGATCTTTTTTGTCCCCACTGTAAATATTTTTGAGCACCTATACTTCTGCCAGTTATATCAACCATTACTCCTCCTGCTTCTGTAACAAGTCTGAAAGCTGCCGCCTGTTCTACGTTGCCTTTTCTGGTTGCCTCTATTATCAGATCTGCTTTACCCGAGGCTATATCGGCAAGTGCTATTGCCTCGCTTAAAGGTAGTTGGGTCTTAAATTTTCTAACAAGAGCGGGCAAATACTTTATTGCGGTATCGTTATATTCTGGCGACATTGAGTAAATTTTAGTAGAATCATCAAAAACTGTTCTGGATGATGCATGAATCTGAGTTCTATTGCCCTCTGGATCAACTAAAAAACTCCCTTGACCCCTTATTCCAATCCACAATCTGTTGGTTGAATGCTCCATAATGCCCGAAAATAAACAATCTTCATACCTTGGATTTACTCCAGAAGCTATACCAAGCATAGCAGCATACCTTAATGTACATCTACCTGCTATAAATTGAGATGTTCCGTCTATACCGTCTAAAATTCCAAGAAATTTTGGTTTTTTACTAAGGTTTGTAATTCCATGTTCTTCAGAGATTACTCTAATTGGTAATCCAGATTCTCTTAGATATTTAATCACCGCACTTTCTGCTTCTACATCAGCTTTTAAAGCTCGCTCGCCAAATTGGTTGGGTGAAGGAACGGGAGTTAGTCCATCTTCACCCAACTCATCATGAACTCTTTTTGCTGCTTTTAAAGCTTCTATTCCAATTTCTTCTATCTCTTCAACTCTCATAATTTGTTTTCCTAGTTTTGTACCATTCAATTGTCTTTTTTATACCTTTATCTAAGGAAGTTTTAGGAGTAAAACCTAACATCTTTTTGGCTTTATTAATATTTATTAATCTTATGGGAATCATGGTCGGTTTTGAGTTGTTAAAAACAATTTCCGGGTTTTTAAAATTTACTGCCTTAAGAACTGCTTTTAAGACCTGTTTTATAGTTATAGGTTTTCCTCCTCCTACATTTATTTGATCGAATTGATTAATTTTCTCCATTGCCAAAATTAATCCTTCGACCAGATCTGCCACATAAATAAAATCCTTAATATCATTACCTGTGCCCCATACTTCTATTGGGTTATTTCTTTCTACTACCTTTCTTATTAGAGCAGGAATTACATGTGAGGCTTCCCAGTCAAAATCATCATATGGACCATAAACATTACCAGGTCTAACTACAATTGTTGTCATTGGGTTTTTAATTTTAGTAGAGTATATCTCACACATTTTTTCGCTAAATATCTTCATCCATCCAACCGGGAAGTATTTTTCATAGAGTTCGTAATTTACATCATCTTCCTTAACTGGGTAATCTGTTAGCGGATAAACAGTATTACTTGAAATAAACAGGAATTTTTTAACACCTGCCTTATGAGCTGCCTCCAATATTAAAGTATTCATAATTACATTAGGGGTTACATGAGCAAGGGGCGTTTTTTCAATCACTGCAGCACCAGATGTATTGGCAGCACACATGAATACAAAATCTACTCCTTCAACAACTCTTTTACACTCAGCTTGTCTAGTCAAGTCAGCTTTTACAAATTCAATTTTTGAAGTTTTAATTTGCGGAGGTTTTTTGTGTACAGTTGCCCTTATCTTTGCTCCTTTATCAAGTAGTTTTAAAATTAAATTAGTACCTATAAAGCCAGCACCTCCTGCTACCAGTACTCTTTTCCCTAGGAAAAATTGATTCTTTTGATTTGATACGGTGTCCATTGTTTCAGGGTGTACATTATGATCTTTTACCGGTTTCATCTCTAAGTGATAGCATTGGATCTTTTATTGGCCACCAGACCTTAAACTTTGGATCATCCCATTTAATGGTAAATTGCTCTACCGAGCCATAATATATTGTTTGTTTATAATGATATATATCCTGTTCTGATAAAACCAAATGCCCGTTGCCGTACATTGGTGGAATTAAAATCTGAAATCTGTTTTTATCTGATAAAGTAAAAGCTTCCCATTTGCCATAATCTTTAGATTTGGGATTATTATTTAAAACAACTAAATAAAATTTACCATATAAACATTGAACTAACTTCCAAGTTTTGTTATCTCCATGTATCCCTTTTATTACTCCCTTGGATCCGGTTGAAATATCATCTTCAACAAAATGCAGACTTAGGGCCTCTTTTTGATAAACAGTTCCCTTTAAATTCTTAGCAATTTCTTCCAAGTATTTTTTTTCATTAAATGTTTCCAAATATTCCCCACGGAAATCCTCAAATGGTTCGGGCTTAAAAAGTAAAACACCTTCTAGTCTTGTTTTAGAAACTTTAGTCATTTTAAAAATTATTCCACTATAAAATATGATGTACGAGAAGTATATTTATATCTTTTTAGTCTAATATTATTTAATCCGAAGACTTCCTCTAAAGCGAGGGTTTCTCCCGGAGAATCGGGATCATTTAGCTCATCAAAGGCTAAAATACTACCATTTACCAAATGAGGCTTTATGGCTTTCAAACATTGCAATGTGGGTTTATAAATATCAAAATCAAAGAAAGCTAAAGCAATAATAGTCTCCGGGTGTTTTTTAAAATATTTAACAATTTCTATACCAGCATCGCCTTTTATCAGCTCATATTTTTTTATATGTGACAATGGACTTTCCTGTTCATGATATTCCATAATTCTTGTCAAATAATCATAATAATTTTTTGTTAAAGTTAAATTGCCTTTTTGCATCATATCTGAATCTCCATCTTTGGGATGTATCATTGGAAAACCGCTGAAGGTATCAAAACCAACTATTTTTCTGTGTCTGTTGAAAGGATCGTATATTCCCCTGAGGGCTGAAAAAAGTGCCACATTCTGTCCCCATCTGATACCAAACTCGAAAACCGCGCCGGGAATATCTATGATCTGCTTAAAAATGTGATCCATAAAAAGAATACGTGATAAATTTTTAGAATTAAAAAATAATCCTAAATTAGACATTAACTGCTCCTCTGGTATAGGACAATTTTTTAAAAGCTTAACAATTTCCTGTCTAATCCTTTTTTCCTGTTCACTGCTATACGATTTAATTCTGGTAAGATCTTTTGCCATTTTAATTCTCTATTATTGCAGGGATGGGTTTTTTGCCCCTGTTTGCGATCACCCACGCCCAATAACGTATTCTACCACCTAATAATTCATATTCAAAGTTGCTCTCAGCTCTTTTTATCTTTTTTACTCTGACAGGTTTTAAGAAATCTCCTTTTTTAATATCTCCTGAAAGTACCAATGGAGAGGGGAAGAAATTTAATTTATTTGCTATGGCTTCTTCAACTGTTTTATATATAGAATTATCAGATTTAGATGCAACTTTAATTTTTTTAGTATCTATATTTATAATTTTTGCAGTGAACATTTTTGTAAGAAGTTGAATATCTTTTTTTTCTAAAATAAAGTCAGCAGACGTTGCATTCTCTTCTAAATGGTGTATTTCGGTGGTCGCAGGTATAGCAATAACTGTAGGATGAGATATTAAAAAGTTTAATATAATTTGTGAGGTAGTTTTTTTATATTTTTCAGAAAGATTTGAAAATATTTCCAAGTATTCTTGTTTTTTTAAAAAATTACCTGAATTTAGCGGTGTATAAGCAATAACTGTAATTTTATTAGTTTCACAAAAAGGCAGTAAGTGTTTTTCTATTGAGCGCTCAAGTAGATTATATTCTGTCTGTAATGAAACAACTGGCAGCTTGGAATATTTGCGAATCTCCTTAAGCTGCCTAAGGGAAAAATTGCAAACACCAATATATCTTACTTTTCCGGTTTTTACTAAATTTTCTAAAGCAGTTAATGTTTCCTCTATAGAAACAGCCGGGTTTGGCCAATGGATTTGATATAGATCAATATAATCAGTCTGTAACCTTTTAAGACTGCCTTCTGCTGCTTTTAAAACTTCTTTGTAACTTGAGTGTTGTGGTAAAAATTTAGTTGCAATAAAAACTCTGTTTCTACTTTTTTTAAATGCTTTTCCTATTAACTTTTCTGCATTGCCATCAAAATATATCTCTGCAGTATCAATGAACAAGTTTTTTCCTTCGGAAATAAAGTTGATTCCCAGATCCAATGCTTTTTGCAATATATAAATTAATTCTTGGTTTCTTTTTTTGCCAATATCTTTAAAACCAGTCCCGGTTCCCAGACCAATTGAAGGAATTTTCGTTTTGGTACTACCCAGGTTTTTAACTATTAGATCATTCAATACTTATATCCCACCCTTCAAGATCATCTGTTTCTATATTTGTCCTTTTTTTACTAGGTTCAACATCACCGCTTATTTCTAGTAACAGATTCTTTGTTCCATTCCTGATGCCATTTAATTGATGCGCCATTTTTAGTAACTTATTGTAATGCTTAGGCTCTTTTTGCATCTTATCTTTATTATTCCAGATAAATAAATTTATTTGAGCAATAACAATTATCATTCTAATGAGCCGTGCAGAAAGTTTGATCTCTTTTTGGAAGATTAACTGATTAATATCATGAGAAATTTTTTTCATTTCCAAAGCATAACTTTGCTTGTTTTCTAATTTAATCTCTTTAATCTGATCAATAGATAATGCATCAATTAAATCAGCAAGAGTGGGTAAATATTCACGTTGTTTGTAAGTTTTTTTATTCATATCTATTTAGATTTAAGATACCATTCTACCGTTTTTTTAATCCCTTCCTCAAGAGACGTTTTTGCTTTAAATCCAAGTAAGTTTTCTGCCCTCTTCATAGAAAGGATCCGAACAGGATCACCGGTCGGTTTACTTATATCCCAACTAATTTTCGCTCCTTTTGGAACGCAACCTGCAATAATATTTGCAATTTTTTTTATTGTTACTCCCTTACCGCTACCTAGATTGATTGGTACAGAAACTGGGGCTTTTTCTAAGGCTAAGAGCATTCCTTCAACAACATCCTCAACAAAGATAAAATCTCTAATTGCACTACCATTCCCCCAAATCTTAATTGGGTTTTCTCCATTTACCATTCTGGCAATCAGTGAAGGGATTACCTGGGCAGTTTGGGGATTAAAATCATCATACGGGCCATAAACATTTGCGGGTCGGACAATCTTAGGAGCCTTCCAGCCGTATTCGAGCATGTAGCTTTCTGCTTGTATCTCACCGATTCTTTTTGCCAACCCCGGGATACGGTCATTTTGTTTTGGTTGTCCATCCCAGGCAGTTTCTTCAGTTTTAGGTTTATCAGATTGGGGATATACACAAATACTGCTGACAAAAAGGAAATCTTTTACATTATTTTTAAGAGCTGCATCCATTAAATTAGTTTGAAAACGGAGCATTGGAACAAGAAAGCTGGCTGCTTTTGTCTGCCCGATACCAACAGAACCTTTTATTCCTATAAGGTTAAAAACAATATCCTGATCTTTAGTCACTTTTAAGCAATTTTTAAAATCTGTTAAATCAGTTTGTATAAATTTAACTTTCTTTCCAAATAATTTTTCTGCATATTTCTTT
>OBEQ011458507.1_pt1 | contig 12555 bp, 13 predicted proteins | sample 1670901 | NCBI WGS metagenome assembly OBEQ01 (sample SAMEA104232315, study PRJEB22302) | groundwater metagenome | biome: forest; feature: aquifer; material: groundwater | place: USA | collected 2011-08-07 | depth 5.4 m | reverse complement strand
TGCTGGCGCGGCTGCGTGCGCTGATCCGCAGAAGCGAAGGGCGCGCCGAACCGTCTTTGCAATGTGGCGGCGTGATATTGGATCCTGCCGCAAAGCTGGTGCGCAAGGACGGCGCGACGATCATGATGACGGCAAAGGAATTTCGCGTCCTGAAGCTTCTGATGGAGCGCGCAGGCAAATTCGTGACGAAACCTGATATCGAATATAGCCTTTATAACGCCGATGAAGCCGCAGAAAGCAACACCGTCGAAGTATCTATTTATACATTGCGCAAGAAGCTGGGCAGCGGGTTTATCAAAACCATTCGCGGGGTCGGCTATATGGTCGAAATATGAAAAATCGCACACTGACGCGGCAGCTTTTCCTGCGTATTGGCCCTGTCATCCTGCTGGCCATCGCTACTGTCAGCGGCCTGGCGTTTTACAGCGCAAGACAAGAGATCAATTTTGAATATGATGCGCAGCTTATAAACAACGCCAATATGTTGTGGGTTCTGGTTGAAGAAGAGTTGAGCGAGCAAAAACAGGACGTACCCAAGGAAGTTAAAGGCATTGACATCAATGTTAAAGGGCAAACCGAATTAAACGACACCGTGGATGATTATGCGAATTCACGCATGTTTCGTGCGTGGAAAACCGGAAAGCTTATCATGCATTCCGATACAGCGCCAAATGCTGCCGCCATGAATCCGCAGGGGTTTTCTGTCATCGATTATCAGAATGAAGAATGGGTTATTTACACTCTGGCAATTCCGGAAACGGATATTTCAATTGAGGTTGGTGAAAAGAAAAAGCTTCGTGAAATCCTTGCGCTTGATATTTTGCTGAATCTGATTGTGCCGATGTTGTTACTTATACCTGTGACCGGAGTGATGATCTGGTTTGGCATTAGCGGCGGTCTTGGCGGCATTCGTTTTCTTGTAGGGCAAATACAGCGCCGTTCGCCGGATGATCTGTCGCACGTGGATATTGCAGCCCTGCCAGAAGATTTATCCCCCCTGGGCAAAGCGCTTAACCAGCTTTTCAGTAAACTGGAACATTCCTTTACGACCGAAAAACGCTTTACCGATCAAGCGGCGCACCAGCTTAGAACCCCGCAGGCAATCATCAATCTTCAGTTGCAAATGCTTGCAGCGGCAAACAGCGATACCGAGAGACAGGAACTCATTAAAGAATTGATGGCGAGCAATGACCGTGCAACAAAATTGGTTGCCAAGTTACTTACCTCCGCACGGCTGAATCACATGCCGAATAACTTGCAGCCGGTCGCGGTATATCCCGCTATCGCTGCAGTGATGGCCGAACTGGGACTGTTGGCTAGACAAAAAGCCATTGAGATGTCTCTGGAGGGGGCAAAAAACGTGGCGGTGATGGCCGACGAAACATTATTCAAATTAATGATGGGAAATCTGATCGAAAACGCCATCAAATATACCCCTGCCGGTGGAAATGTATGGGTCAATATTGAACCTCATGAAACGGCATGTAAAATTTCCGTCCGCGACTCGGGCTGCGGCATTCCCGAAGAAGAACGGGAACGGGTTTTTGGGCGGTTTTATCGCGTATCTACGCCGCAGGAGGAAGGCAGCGGGCTTGGTCTTGCGATAGTTGCTGAAATCATTGCGCGGTTTTCTGGCAGCATTGCGCTTAAAACCCCGGCATCCGGTTCCGGGCTGCTGGTCGAGGTCAATTTACCTGTAGAATAACCATCAATTTCAGTTTCGCATCAGTTTGCCATAATTTTGGGATCAGCATGCTCTGCTAAACCTACCCCGTCACTTACGTAAGGGGAAGTTTTGTTTATGCAGGTTTTTTGCGACTTTGACGGCACGATTAGCATCAAAGACACCGCCGACGAAATTTTAAGCCGGTTTGCTGCTCCGGAATGGGAAACCATCGAGGCGGAGTGGCAATGCGGGCTGATCGGTTCTGCGGAATGTATGCGGCGGCAAATTTCACTGATAGACGCCAGCCGGCAGGAACTGGACGCCGCACTGGACAGTCTGGAGATTGATCCCGCGTTTCCGGCATTCGTACGGTTCTGCGAATCGATTGGCGCGCCGCTTACCGTCGTGAGCGACGGGGTGGATTATTTCATTCAACGCATATTGAAGCGCAATCGCCTGGAACATTTGCCGGTTATCGCAAACCGGCTGGCCATTGAAGGTGAGCGCACCTACACGCTTAGCTCACCATATGCCAGCCATATCTGCGCGTCTGCCGCCGGCGTCTGCAAATGCAGGCAAATTTCCATGGGCGCCGGTATGCGCATCTTTGTCGGCGACGGAAGGTCAGACTTCTGCGCCGCAGGCGGCGCCGATCTGCTTTTCGCCAAAAGCTCTCTTGCCGCCCGCTGCGCGCAAAAATCCATTCCCTACACTCCCTATCAGAATTTCGCAGATGTGCAGTCTGCGCTGCTACGCGCCTTGCCAGGGATCCTGCGCCATTCACCGGTGCTTCCTTTCTATGCCACGGCTTAACACAAGAGGATAACACCATCAAAATGACCGCCGAAAAAATCATCCCATTACCCATCGCGCGCACGGAAAGTGAACTGCGCGCGATGGAGGCGGAATATTGCTCCTATGGCGATACGGTGCATTACCTGGAGCATCCAAAATTCTTTGACAGATGCCAGGGCTCATTCATCTACGACATGGATGGCCGCGAATATCTGGATCTGCAAATGTGGTATTCGGCGGTTAATTTCGGTTATGCGAACCCCCGGCTGAATGATGCAGCCCATCGTCAGCTAGACCGTCTGCCGCAGGTGGCGTCGCAATATCTTCACCGCGAAAAAGTGGAACTGGCGGCGCGTCTGGCGCAGCATATGGAAAGTAAGTTCGGCGAAAAGGGCCGCATTCATTTTAATGTCGGCGGCGCGCAAGCGATTGAAGATTCGCTGAAAATCGTGCGTAATTTTACCGATGGCAAAAGCCTGATGTTCGCCTTTGAAGGAGGTTATCATGGGCGCACGCTGGGGGCTTCGGCCATCACATCCAGTTACCGGTACCGCCGCCGCTACGGGCATTTTGGCGACCGCGCGCAGTTTATCGAATTTCCCTATCACTTCCGTGGCCCCAGGGGCATGGACAAGGAAGAATACGGGCACTACTGCGTACAGAAATTCGCCCGCCTGTTTGAAAGTGAATATAACGGATTGTGGGATCCCAAAACCGGCAAATGTGAATATGCCGCATTTTATGTGGAACCCATTCAGGGCACCGGCGGTTACGTCATCCCGCCGAAAAACTTTTTTATCGAACTGAAAAAAGTTCTGGATCAGCACGGCGTTTTGCTTGTGGTGGATGAAATCCAGATGGGCGTCTACCGCACCGGAAAAATGTGGTCTATTGAACATTTCGGCGTCACGCCCGACGTGCTGGTTTTCGGCAAAGCGATCACCAATGGCCTGAACCCGCTATCGGGCCTGTGGGCAAAAGAAGCCATGATCAATCCCGTCATTTTCCCGCCAGGTTCTACACATTCCACCTTCGCCAGCAATCCGATGGGAACGGGCGTGGCGCTGGAAGTGCTGAAAATGCTGGAAGAGGAAGATTTCGAAACGGCGATCATGCACAAGGGCGCGCATTTTCTGGCCGGCCTGCAAGATCTGAAAAAGCGCCACAAAATTGTCGGGGACGTGGATGGGCTGGGTCTTGCGTTGCGCGCCGAAATTTGCAGGGCGGAAGACAGTTACACCCCGGATAAAGAGATGATGAACTGGCTGGAAGAAGAAGCGATGAAGGGCGGCCTCATCGTGAACGGCAGAAAATATGGCCTGGTGCTGGATGTCGGCGGGTATCACAAGAATGTAATCACGCTGGCGCCGTCACTCAACATTTCCATCCAGGAAATTGATCTGGCGCTTGATCTTCTGGATCAGCTTTTTACCCGCGCCAGGAAGAGGTAGCCATGCAACTCTGCCTGCTTCACCTTGATGATGCGCTAAGATCGCAGCCTGCGTTCATGCAGACATGTGAACGCGATGGCGCGCAGCAGATTGAAGCGAGGCAGGCCGGGGCCCAGATTAGATTGTGGGGCAAGGAAAAACATCTTGATGGACTTCGTACGATTTTAGAGGCGCAGTTTGACATATCGGCTAACGAGCCAAAGCTCTGCTTCATGGGGTCGGGAGATTTTCATCATGTTACGGTGCTGCTGTTACAGCTTACGCTGGAGAAACAACCAGCGCCCATCACGGTTATTCATTTCGACAATCATCCGGACTGGGTGAAATTTGAGAACGGGATGCATTGCGGTTCATGGGTAAATCGCGCATGTGCGCACCCCAAAATATCCAAATTAATCACCCTTGGCGTATGCAGCAGAGATCTGCGAAATCCAGATCAGAATAGCGCCATCTCCACCTTGCTATCTCAAGGCGTGCTGGAGCTTTTTCCATATCACCACCCCCCCAGCATGGTGAAAAAAAACTATGGCGCAAGCGCCAGTTACCAGCAGAAAAAGAATTATATTCACTGGCGAACCATAGCAAAAATGGGTGAGCCGGCATTTGCAAAAGTTCTGCTGCAACGTATTACAACCAGAAGCGTGTATATCACCATCGATAAGGATGTTCTCGCTAACGAGGATGCTGACACCAACTGGGATCAGGGGCAGATGCGCCTTCCCTATCTGCTTAAATTATTACTTGTTATTGGCGGGCGGCATACGGTCATCGGCGCGGATGTAAGTGGCGATTATTCGGCGCCCCATTACGGCGGCGATCTGTGGACGCGTATTAAAAAGCGCGCTGAAATTTTTATCGATCAGCCACGTCTTACGCAGGATACCGGCAAGGCCAACGCGCTCAATTGCGCCAGCAATCACGCATTGCTGGAAGTGTTGTCGGAGGTGATGGCGTGAGCGAACATCTCAGCTATGCCATGCTTGGGCTAATCGGCTTCTGCATCCTGACCGAAGCGGCCAGGGAATTGTGTTTCAAGCAGGCTGCCGATGCGTCCACTTTCCTGCAAACATTTGCGAAACCTATCGTCTGGCTTGGCTTTGTCTTTTGGGCTGTCGAACTGGTGGCATGGACGAATGTGCTGGAACATGTGCCGCTTTCTACCGCCTTTCTGCTGATGTCGCTCAGTTATGTAGCGATATTGATGGCGGCGGCAGCCGTTTTCAAGGAACAGGTGAATAAACGTCACGTCATCGGTGCGCTGTTGATTGCCGCTGGTGTAGCGTGTGTAGGAGTGACTGGCGTATGAAGATATTTGCACATTCAAAAATGGACATTATCCCGGTGCTGGCAGCCGCTCTGCATCTGGCGTTTGATTTATTGCTGATTGCGGGTTTCGATAGCAGGCCGCTATGGGCATCGGCATTGCTGGGCTGCATTTACGCCGTTTCCATCTCCTGGAACGTCAACGGCATATCGCACAATTTTATTCACATGCCTTATTTCAAGCCGCGCTTCCTGAACTATGCGTTCAGCCTGCTGGAGTCACTGGCGATTGGTTTTTCGCAGACCTATTACCACTGGGTTCACATGCGCCACCATACCGGCAACAGTGACCGGCAGGATGCTGATGGCAATACCATCGATTGGCTTTCCATCTATCGTCACGGCAAAAACGGCCGGCCAGAAAGCGTATGGGGCTATACCTTCCTGAGCTTTTTCCGCGATGATATCGGCCACATCCACACCGCAATAGCCAAACACAGAACCTTCGACGCCAAATGGGGGAAATTCGAGCTATGGGCGTTTATCGGCATGGTGGGGCTGGCTTTTGCTTATAACTGGAAAGCGGTGCTTTTCTTTGTGCCGTTTTACTATCTTGGCAACTGCTTATCCTCACTCAATGGTTATTATGAACACCTGAACAGCAACCCTGACAAACCTATCGCCTGGGGTGTAAGCAGTTACAATTGGTTTTATAACTGGCTGTGGTTCGGTAATGGCTACCATGCTGAACATCATTATCGCCCGCGCTGTCACTGGACACAGATCAAAGCCCTGCATGAGAAAATTGCCCAGGAACAAAAACACGAAGGTGTACATGTCATCAGCACATGCCATGCGCTGGGTTTCCTGGCGAAGGAAAATCGCAAGGTGGCGGCGTGATAACATTAAACGACAAATTTAGCTTTTTCTCGGAAGGCACAAACGGCAAGGGTGTGCTGCTGCTGCACGGACTTACCGGAATTCCGGCAGAAATGAAGTTCGTCGCGCGCGGGCTGCATCGTGCTGGTTATTCTGTCTATGCTCCGCTACTTGCGGGGCATGGAACAGATAGAAAAACCCTTGAACAAACCACCTGGCAGGATTGGCAGAAAAGTGTGGTCGGCGCGGCGCGGCAGCTTCGAAATGAAGTCGATGCGGTTTATACAGCGGGCATCTGCGTTGGCGGAAAACTGGGCCTGATGGCCGCGCACCTTGCGCCAGAACTGATTAAGGCAACGGCGGTTTATTCCCCCTGCTTCCGGTATGACGGGTGGAATGTGCCCTGGTATTACAAACTGGCCCCCCTGGGCCTGCCATTGATGGCCAGGTTTCCCTGGTTGCGCGATCTTACCTATCCTGAAACTGAAAATTTGGGAATCAAGGACGCGCGCATGCGAAGTTTCATGGAGGGCGCGCAAACAGCAGGGGTGGTGGATGAATTTCCTGTAACCAGCCTGCTGGAAATGATCCGGCTTGGCAAAACCGTGAAAAAGCAGTTGCCGCGCATGACAACCCCTACCCTTATCCTGCATGCACGCGAAGATGATCTGAGCCACCCGCGAAACGCGCAGATAATCGCCAGCAGTATTGGCGCACCGCACAAACTTGGCTGGATTCAGGACAGCTATCACATGATCCACCTGGATGCGCAGCATCGCAAGGTTGCTGCGCTGACGGCGGAGTTTTTCAATGACCCCATGCGAAATATTGAGGCGCACCATGCCTGACATTATCATTCTTCAAACGCTGCGCGATGTTAGTTCCATAAGCTGGAACGAGTGTTATCTCGGCGAAGCGGAAAATTATGACTATCTGATGGCCATAGAAGAAGCGGGCATAAAGGGCTTTTCCTGGGCCTATGTCACGGCCTGGGATCGCGGCGTCCTGATCGCGGCCATGCCCGCGTTTCTGACTGATTATGCGCTGGATACGACGCTGCAGGGCGCAGGCAAAAAAATCACCTCGACTATTGCGGCCGTGTTCCCGAACATGCTCAAGATAAAAATGGCCTGCCTGGGTTCGCCCTGCACCGAGGCTGGAATTGCCGGTTTCCACCCGCGCGTAAATGCGGCGGAAAAGCCAATGATTCTGAAGGCCATGGCCGTTGAATTTGAACGCTACGCCAGCGTGCAAGGCTGCAAACTGGTCAGCATAAAAGACATTCCGGAACCCATGCAGCCGATGTGGCGGCAAGCCGTACAGGCGCTCAAATGCGCAAGCCTTCCTGGGCTTCCTACCGCATATCTGGACATTGATTTTGCATGTATGGATGAATACATGGCGCGGCTTTCATCTTCAACGCGCAAGGATATGCGCCGGAAAATGAAGGTTGCCGAAGCAGTGGAAATTCAAACCGCCACTTCGCTGGGCGATATATTGCCGCAGGTGATGGCGCTTTATCATGACACGCGGAATCGAAGTGATTGGCAGTTTGAGGAACTGACGGAGGATTATTTTCGTGGCGTTCTGGCTAACATGACAGGGCAGTCTTTTTGCACGCTCTACTATGTTCATGGTGAATTACTGGCGGCCAACCTCCTGGTGCAGGATGAGCACACGCTCATTGATAAATTCTTCTGCATGAACGGCGAGGCGGGACGCAAATATAATCTTTATTTCCTCAGCTGGTTTACCAATATCCGTTTTTGCCTGGAACACGGAATTACGCGTTACCAGAGCGGTCAGGCGTATTATGAAAATAAACTGCGGATGGGCAGCAAACTTACGCGCAATCAAATGTATTTCAAACATCGCAACGCGCTGGCGCAGGGTATTCTGAAACTCGCCGCTCCGGTTCTCTCCGCCGATGATACAGTGAAGTAGCCCGCATGAATCGAAACGTCATTTTCTGGGGGCTGATACCCGTATGCAACGCGCTTTACCAGATATTTATCAAGCTGACAGCCGCGCAGATGCGCGGGGCTATTTTTGATACCGGCTGGCTCGGACATGCCGCCGCCATACCTTGGTCATGGGCGGCGCTGGTGAGTGAGGCCGCTGCATTTTTTATCTGGATGCAAATCCTGTCGTCTCATGATTTGAGCAAGGCGTTCCCGCTTTCCGCCGTCAGTTATCTGCTAATCCTTTCCGCCAGCTGGTTTGTATTTCATGAAAAAATACTGCTGCCGCAAATAATTGGAAGCGCACTCATCCTTTGCGGAGTGTGGCTGATTGGCACAGCAGATACGCAGAAAAAGGCCGCCGCATGAAGAAACTTTTTTCTGCCGCCTTACTTGTTTTGCTTGCGGCCTGTGCTTCGCCGCAAGTGCGCGGCATGGACAGCGCCGACATTGATCCGTTTGATCTGCAAGACCCGGTCAAGCCAGTCAACAAGGCGGTATTTAGGTTTAATTTGGGTGCAGACAAGCATGTTGTGAAGCCTGTTGCAGACACCTGGCGCCGTACTCCCTACTGGATGCGTAGCGGCACGAGCAATTTCCTGTCTAACCTGGGCGAACCCGCCAATGTGATCAACGGCGCGTTGCAGTTAAATCCCGATATTGCCTTTACCTCGCTGGGGCGTTTGATGCTTAACAGCACTTTGGGTATTGCGGGTCTGCGCGATTTTGCCGGTGACAATGGGATAAAAAGCAAAGGCGCCGGCTTTGCGAATACGCTGGGGCATTATGGCGTGCGCCAAGGCGCATATGTTGTTCTCCCGCTGGCGGGACCATCGACAGTACGCGATACCGCAGGACTGGTTGTGGACTGGTTTCTTGACCCGGCTGGATGGTTCCTGACGACGCCGCTATCCATTGCCCAGAGTACAGCGGACGCAATTGTCGCGCGGGAAGAAAATTCCGAAATAATCGAGCAGCTTTATTACAAATCACTTGAGCCATACACGGCAAGCCGGGCTGCCTATCTGCAAAATCAAGCCTTCAGCTGGTGATAAACGCCGGCACTTTAACAACAGGTGGGTCCATATGAAAATATATCTAACGGCCGCAGTTGCCGTAACTTTGACCGCCGCGTCTCTGTCTGCGCCCGCCAAGGAAGACGCAACACCAGACGAATCCAAATCATCGCAAAGCTGCGATGCATTTGCTGAAAATACAATTGGACGCATGGTTGATATTTTTCACAACAAGCAAAAAACTGAGGATCAAAAACGGCAGATGCTTTCTGATATTTTTCAGAAGGCCGTTGATACGGACTGGATTGGCCAGTTCGTCCTGGGGCGGTTTTGGAAAAATACAAGCGCAGAAGAGCAGGCGGAATATCTCAAGAATTACCGTGCTTATCTAACCTCGGTCTATATATCGAAATTCAATGACGAAGCCGGCTTTAGCGTGGATGCAATAAAAATAGCCGGCTTAAAGCCCACTCAGCAAAATCAGTATGAAGCTAGCACATTGATTCTACGCAAAGGAGAACCAGAGGTGCACGTATCCTACGCGCTGGAGCAATTTCCGGCCAAATGTCAAGTGCACGATATCAGGATAGAAGGCGTAAGCCTGCTTGCCAACCATCGTTCCGAGTTTTCTGCGGTTGCCGGAAATGCAGGGGTTAAAGGCGTTATTGACGCCATGAAAAAGCAACTTTCCAACTGAAGGGTAAAATGCAGCCTGGCTTAATCCCCGCTTAATCCGGCAATCAGCTTCATGTCATATAAGCAGTCAGAACCAAACATCCTGTTTTGTCCATCCGGTCTCAGGAAGTAAGTGTACAGATTATTTATGAATATTAGAAAATTGTAGGCGGGGATGATGTCTAATTTTTCAGCATCCGTTCACATGACAGAAACCAGCCATTAATAAATTTTTGAACCAGGGGCAGGTTAATTTTGAATAAGCTCCCGCAAATCACCCTGGCCTTTTGGATCATGAAAATATCAGCACCACGCTTGGCGAAACAGCGGGTGATTTGTTTTCCATGACCATGAACGCAGGCTATGCAAAAAGCTCATTAATTCTCATTTTTATTTTTACCGCCACGCTGACCGCTCAGCTTATTTCCAGGAGATATCATGCGTTTCTGTTCTGGACGGTGATTCTTTCAACCAGCACCGCTGGCGCCACGATGCCGGACTGCATGGATCGTACACTGGAGTTGGGATATCCCATGGGCTCCACCATACTGCTTACCGCTTTATTTTGCATATTCGCCTTGTGGCGCCATGTTGAAGGCATGGTCTCCATTAACACTATCACGGCCCGAAAGGCTGAGGTTTTTTACTGGGCGGCAATTTTGATTTCAAACACGCTGGGAACGGCAATGGGGGATTGTCTGGCCGATAGTTCCGGTCTCGGTTTCGGCGGCGGGGCATTGTTAATTGGCAGTCTGATTGCACTCACCATTATCGCGCATTACTTCTCCCGTATTTCCCATATCTTCTTGTTTTGGGCAGCCTTCATACTTACCCGTCCTTTTGGCGCAACCATCGGCGACTTAATGACAAAATCCCACGAAAAGGGTGGCTTTGATTTTGGCACTGCCGGTTCGTCCGCCGTGCTTGCCGGTATATTGTTGACTTTTATCGTTTTTGCCCATCGGGCACAAACGCGATCTACGGGCAAATTCTCCAGCGGGTAATGTGTTACGCGGAAATTCTATAAATAACCCATCATAAAAGGGGGTGTCTCACATCATTATATTTGATGTGAAAATTAATCATGCACACCCGGATTGGTATCCCCTTATTGTCCCATATCTATCCTGCGATAGCTCAAGGCTTCGGCGATATGCACCCGCGTGACCTGCTCCACGCCTTCCATGTCCGCGAGGGTGCGCGCCACGCGCAGCATGCGGTGGTACGAACGCGCGGAAAGTTTCATGCGTTCCGTGGCCTGGGCCAGCAGCGCTTCGCCAGCAGCATCCGGTTGCGCCACGCGTTGCAGCAGTTCGCCGTCGGCCTGGGCATTGGTGCGGATGGGCTGGCCGTTCGGCGCAAGCCCGCGATAACGCTCTGTCTGTATGTTCCGTGTACGCAGCACCCGCGCCGCGACCTCGGTGCTGCCTTCAGCAGGCGGCGGCAGGCGCAGATCACTTGCCGACACCGCAGGCACTTCGATATGCATGTCGATACGGTCAAACATCGGCCCGGAAATCCGGCTTTGATAATCGCGCGCGCAACGCGGCGCCCGCGAGCAGGCGCGTTCGGCATCGGACAAATATCCGCAGCGGCACGGGTTCATCGCCGCCACCAGTTGTACGCGAGAGGGATAGCGCACATGGGCGTTGGCGCGCGCCACCACGGCTTCGCCGGTTTCCAGCGGCTGGCGCAAACTGTCCAGCACCTGGCGCGAAAATTCCGGCAGTTCATCCAGGAACAGCACCCCCAGATGCGCCAGCGATATTTCCCCGGGCTTGGCGCGCATGCCGCCGCCCACCATCGCCGCCTGGCTGGCGGAATGATGCGGATCGCGAAACGGGCGCTGCCGGCTGATCGCCCCGCCGCGCAACTCCCCGGCCACGCTCGCGACCATGCTGACCTCCAGCGCCTCGCTGGGATCAAGCGGCGGCAGCAGGCCAGGCAGGCGCGCAGCCAGCATCGATTTGCCCGAACCAGGCGGGCCAAGCATCAATAAATTATGCCCGCCAGCAGCGGCAACTTCCAACGCGCGCTTGGCGGTTTCCTGCCCCTTGATGTCGCGCAGATCAAACCGGCCCCCGGCTGCGAGGGGCATCACGATCAGCGGCTTTGGCGGGCTAAGCACCTGTGTGCCCTTGAAATGATTGACCAGGCTCAGCAGACCTCGGGGCGCCAGAATTTCTCCGCTGGAAGCAAATGCCGCTTCCGGCCCGCATTCCGCAGGGCAGATCAGGCCCCGCCCCGCCGCCGCCGCGCCGATACTTGCCGCCAGAACGCCGGGCACAAAACTGATATTGCCATCCAGCGACAATTCCCCCAGCGCGGTATATCCCACCATTTCATCGCGCGGCAGCACATCCAGCGCCACCAGGATCGCCAGCGCAATCGGCAGATCGAAATGGCTGCCTTCCTTGGGCAGATCGGCAGGCGCAAGATTAACGGTAATGCGCTTAGGCGGCAAAGCCAGACCAATAGCCCCCAGCGCCGCGCGCACCCGTTCACGGCTTTCCGCTACCGCCTTGTCGGGCAGACCAACCACAGTGAACGCCGGCAGGCCCGACGCGATCTGCACCTGCACATCGACCTCGCGCGTATCGACCCCTTCGAACGCCACCGTATAGACACGGGCAATCATGCGTGCTTTGCTCCCCCTAATTGTGGCACAGTAGCGCATAATCGCAGGGAGACAAACATGATCAAAGGCTTCGACCATTACGCCATTACCGTCGCCGATATGGAGGCGACCATCGCCTTTTACCGCAATGTTCTGGGGGCGGAAATCCTGTGGGAGAAACAGTGGCGGGAAGGAAAAATGCCTGTCATCTCGATGCAGTTGGGGGCCAACC
>OBEQ011185625.1_pt1 | contig 12555 bp, 11 predicted proteins | sample 1670901 | NCBI WGS metagenome assembly OBEQ01 (sample SAMEA104232315, study PRJEB22302) | groundwater metagenome | biome: forest; feature: aquifer; material: groundwater | place: USA | collected 2011-08-07 | depth 5.4 m | reverse complement strand
TCTTTTGGTCTCCCGTTAAAAATCTGCCCATGAAACTATGAGACCACATCTGAAGAAAAAAGTCAAATCAGATTTTCACAAATTCATTGAAGACTGGTATATCATCGCCCGCTTGAGTACTATTCGGGTCTTTTTCAAAAGCATTTCTTTGAGATTCTTGATTTAGCGGAAAGTGATGTTTTAGAATCAGAATTTTATCCCGATTTTATAATTTTTGTCTTGAAGAAGATTATAAAGCCGGGAAGCGGTATACTGGGACACTTATAACTTCTTTAGCCTTGCCTTTATTAATTATCTTCTGAAGTGCATCTACAGTATCGGGGGAGAGATACACTTCCCCACACTGAAAACAGACTTGAGCAGGGACATTCTCAACAACATAAATTTTCCCATCAAGCTCTTGTGTATTTTATATTGTTTTTGTTATAAGTTTAGCTCCACATATAGAGCATTTTTTGCCTTCTTTTGTCATAACTACCTCCTTCTCGTCTTCATATCTTCGTGCCACTTCTTTGCGCTTGGCTCATAAAAGGTTATAATATCGACAATCTCGCGTAGTGAACAGAGAATATGCAAGATCTTTCCTTCCCTTGTTTTTCCGTAAACCAAACAGGCTGGTCCATAATGATGTTCTGGATAATCTTCAATAATTTCTCCATTTTTTAATATATCCTCAACTTCGGATCTGGTAATCTTTCTGGCAATTCGCTGCTTAGCCGCGTGTAATGTATAACGATAATTTCCTTGAGAAACTGCCTGAGCAATATACAGTATTTGTTTTAAAAACTTCTCCCTCATATCGCATCATGCTTTTAATTATTATAACAGAAACGGGGAAGAAATGTTTTTAAAAAGAAAATGATAAATATACTTTTCTATTTTCTCGAAAACTTAAGAACAATATTTTTATCGCTATCCAATTTATCCTCATAAAGTAGTTTTCCGCCTACATCACTCATGCCCCCCTGTCCTTCAATCGGCTGGAATGCTTTAGGATAGGTGATGGAAAAAGAATATAAATCGCTCCCGGCCCCTGGTTGCTTAAAGACATAAAGATCATAATTAAACACCGCGCTTGTCAAATTTATTGCATTTTCTAACTCATACCCTATTGAAATTTTTTGCGAGGTGCCAGAGGGGATCATCACCAGAAAACCGTAGACAGTCTTTCCCCCGCTTTGCGTCTTCTCTACCTCAAGCTGCGTAGGCGGGACAAAACCTTTTTTGCTGTACACGCTTGAGTCTGTAACTGCGCTCGTCGTCGCGATCGGTGCATTATTTAACTCAACCGTATCAAGCTTTGTCTTGTCCGGCAAAATAAAACGCAGATAGTTTTTATAATCGCCTCCAAATACGCTCGTCTTTCGACTTGTATTTTCATAAGTTATTTCTACTTTCTCCCGAGCAGCCCCCTTATCATCAATCACTATCTTTTGCGTAATCACTCTTTTAAGATAGTAGTTAGTCTTATTCATCCCAAGATTTGCCTCATTAATCCCCAGAAAGTCCAAAAATCCATTGTCCTGCCTATCCCGACTCACCTGCAATGAGCTGGAAAGATTGTTGACGGTAAATACTTTTTGGCTGTCCATCTTAGGCACAGCAAAAAGCAGATGTTTTTGCAAAACCGCCCCGCTTATTTTTTGCAACAAGTTATCCCAAGGAATATTTTTCTCCTGCGAAATTTTTGCCTCCAGCGCGCTATAGACTGCTCTTACGAAATCTTTTTTCTGCGTGGAACCGGGAAAGAAATCTTTTTCAGCATGCGTCTCTGTGAGTATAAAGAAGTTATCCCCGGTAACAATCTCATTATAGTCATATATATAAAGCGGGCCAAAAGCTTCAATCAGAGCTTTGACGAAATCAGTATCAATAGCAATAACGCCATCTACTTTCTCCCCCGTCTCAAGCTCGAGCATTGACTGTGCCTGAGCTGCATTAGAAACAAAATCCGCAGAATTATTACTATCCCGCAAAAATAAATGCGAAGCGCCCAAATAGCGTCTTAAAGCAAAAGGCGGTTCTACATGAATACTCATTTTCCCATCTGCGTCATAGACATCATGAATTTGTAAGTTTCCCGGCTTGCCGTTTAGAATATCTACAACAGCATACGAACCGATAAACCCCCCGCCCGGCCTAAGCTCCATGTTGTTTTGAAAAAGAATTAGATACTTCCTTCTTTGATTAAAGCCCAACAAATCAGGAAGCGTATCAACCGTATTTTCAAATACTGACATAGGATATCCAAATTTATTCATTTTTTGACTCACGACAGACGGAAGATTGCCCTCCGCCTTGAGCTTCTCAAGACTAATAATACCGCTTTTAGCTTTAGCTAGTGCCTGTTGGAAGTCGTTTTTGAAATCAGAGCTTTTCCCCTCATATATGTTCTTCATAATACTTATACTATCTATAAAATCCTCTTCTATCTCAGACAGTCTCATCCCAACTTGCGCCCCGCTCCTTATTGGATCCTTTTGAAAGAACAATATCGGATTTATGCCTGATACGTTCTGAGTAATAAAATTTGCGCTAGCAAAAGCTGATTTCGAGAATAGGTTATAATTTTTAGCAAGAGGTATATCGTTTTTTTCTAAATTTTTAAACGACTCTACAAAAAATACACCTCCGGTAAATAGAAGAAGAATCTGCAAAAGTAGAGGCAGGAGAAAAAACAAAACTACTAAAATAATAAAGCTGTATTTTCTTGATGGTTTAATTTTTTTGGGGAATTTATTTTTTTTTGCCCTTGAACCGGCAAATTTTGTCTCTAACAACTTCTTTTTTGATAAGTCGATCTTTTTTAGCTTTTCCAATAGATTGTAGCTCGTGAAAAAATAATGCTGATTTGCAGACAAGTTGTATTCTATTTCCTTATTACTTCTATCTCTAAAACTTATTTTTACCAGCGGATCAAGCTTTTGAAACGCTCTAGCAACCGAAAGATGGGTAAATCCATGCTTAGGCAAGACAAAAGTAGTTTTAGGATTTTTGGGCATAGCAAAAGCTATAGTAACTAGACTATCAATAAGATCATCAAATAATATTGGGTAGATTTTTTGCAGACCGTTTCCCGGTATCTTTATTTTGTTTGGCATACGTCGTTCAGTAATATATTCAGTAAGAGCATTACCTTCAAATCCTTCTTTTCCAAATACCTCTCCGTAAACTATTTCCTTTGTATCTTCAAATAATTTATGGTTTAGAAAAGTCCTTAGCATCTTGTCCATACAGTTAACAGAGGTTATAAATAAATGCCGGCTGTTTATCTCCTGAGCCTTTTTCGCGATCATTGGCATTATGTCAAGCGTGGTTTTTTCCCCCTGGAAAAACGTTAGTATTGTTTTATATCTTAAATCCGGGATCATGGGAATTTTTTTCCCATAATAAATATGCGTTAAAGAGCCTTGAATACCCAGTTCTCTTCCGCTAACCAAGACTACAAAAAATTGCTCTTTTAATTTTTCAACCAGCGCCTCAGCTATTATTCCGCTTTTGTCAATTATAAGAATGTGAGGTTTTTCAAACGTTTCGCTGCTTATTAGATGAGGTCTTTGGGCAGTCATATACCTTAATAATACAGGAAAAAGTTTAAAACTTAAAGTGAAGATCGAAAAGTGAAAACTTAAATTTTAAATAATTTGTGTCTACTCTTATTCTTGCTTATCGTAATTTTTTCTAAGATTCGTAAATTTTTCAAACACTCCATTATAAATTTTGTTAAATTGCCCAACATAAACCAAATATAAATGCGAGCAGGAGTTGTCCTTGTTGAATGGTCAAGAAGTAATGATCAAATAAACCCAGTACAAAGATAATTGAAAGCGCAATGAGTAGAGTATTACTGCGCGTATTATGCGCTTTTATCAAGCGTTGATAAGTCTTGAAAATAAAAAACAAAAAGAATAAAAGCCCGATAATCCCGATTTCAGCAGTCAGCAGTAAAAAATTATTATGCACCGGTTGAAAGTAAAATAAACCTGAAATAGGTTTTTGTACATGACTTAAGCTTGGGATAAAGTTATAAATACCAACTCCGAGCAGGGGATCAGACTTAATTATCGTAATCGCGCTTTTTATAAGCTCTTCTCGTTGGGTAAACGCCTCCTCCGTTATACTTGTTGCGAGTAACCTGGGAACAATTGACGAACCGAAATAGAAAACTAGTATGACAATAGCCATAATAAAAATTAAATATTGTTTTTTTAATTGCAAATGCTCACTAAGCACCCAAAAATTGTCTTTGCGAGGAGCACCACGATAGTGGACGACGAAGCAATCTCTATCAACAACGGGATTGCCGCGCTCCTTGTCAGTCGCTCGCAATGACACCCTGCGAATAGTTACTTTTACTTTCTTCAACAACACGGCTATTACCATAATCAGCCATAGTACAATGGCAACTCTACTTAAAGTCAGCATTAGTGCAATTGACCCAAGTATCAAAACAAATAATTTTATACTCTTCTTAACTATGCTCTTTCTAACATTGAAAAATGAGTAGATAAAAACCATCATGCAAAGCAAATAGCCGGCCAAAACATTTGGATGTGGGAAAGTACCATAAGGCCGAAGAAGAAGTTGTCCATTTATGGACGCGTTCGCTATCCCAGGCGCCGACGCGCTAAACTTTCTCTCTCCCAAAAAATATAACAAGCCGTTTAAAGAGCCTTGATGCAAATATTGAGCAATTGCCAATAATGATTCGACAATAACACTAACCGCGATAATCCATGCAATTTTAGATAATTCTTTTTTATTCATTCCTAGTTGTGTTATGTAGTACCCCAAAAAAAATAACTCTAGCACTTTTGTTAGTCCATAGAGGGAGAGTAGGGGATTATTCGATAAAAGCGTGTTTATAGAGAGGTAAATGAAAAAGATTAACCAAGGAGAGGAAATATTTTTAAAAAACTTATTAAAATTTTGTTTTTTGCACCAAAACAGAAATAGCACAATTATTAATATATCTGTTGCGTAGAGCGTCGGAGAAAGGTAATCTATTCTAATTCCCAAGACCTCAGAAAAAGTCGGCCAGAAATGTTTACCTAATTGAGTTGGAAGAAGCAAAATGAGGATATAAAAAACAATTTTATTTAGGCCTAACAATGAGAACTCTTTCTTTACCCTCTCCGCTTGACTCTGAGACAACTTTATCATCATCGCTTAAATAAAGATGAATAATTCTCCTTTCCCAAGGCTTAAGAGAGATTAGTTCTTGTTCTTTGTTATCAATTAATGCCTTCTCTTTAGTTTGTTCAGCTAATTTTTCCAGATACTCGGTCCTGTTCTTTTTATATCCGTCAACCTCTATCGAGACCCTTACAAAGCGCCCCAGCTTTTTTGAGATAATTAGAGAGAAAATTAACTGCAGAGAATCCAGTACCTCACCATGATAACCAATTACCATCCCCGTGTCCTTTGTTTCAATAATGATCTCTATAAACTCATCTTTTGTTGCAACTTCAAATTCTCCTGCTATCTCCAGAAGCGATAGCAGTTTTTCAACTAACTTCTCGACTTGTTTTTGTTCTGTTTTGCTAAGTTTTACTGCTTCTTCCATTTTACTTTGTTCAACCAGTCGGAGAGCCCTCCAAGACCTTGAATTTGATACTGTTGTATGATACCAAAAATCGTAAAAGTATTCCAGTAGAGGGATAGGCCTAGGGCAAACCGGTAAGACACAAATCCAATTCCAAGAGGCATAATAAGAAGCATTTGCGATTGCATTGTCTGAGCAAAATCAGGCTCCTCCTTTTTCCCACTGGATTTGGCTGGAATGATTTTTGTTGCCTGTTCAGGAGTCATCATTTTAGTTTGAATTAATTGCAACACAACCGTTACCAGAGGGATTAGGACAATTATAAACCCTACGCTACCCACAAGCTCAGCAGGGGATTTAATAAGAGGCAGGCCAAAAAAATTAGTATCCCATGCATGATTTAATTTAAGAAAATCGAAATAGGCTATTTTGTTAATTACGGCTATTGCTTCCTTAGGCTTCAGGGCAATTACCTTAAAAATAGCATTATAAAACCCCAAAAGAAGCACGATTTGGATAATAAAAGGCAGACAGCCAGAAGCAGGGTTTACACCATGTTCTTTATAAAGCGCCATCTGTTCCACCTGTGCGCGTTTCGGATCCCCTTTATGTTTTTCTTTTAACCGACTTAGGTGAGGTTGTATTTCCTGCATTTTTTTGGAGAATTTTAGTTGCGTTGAGATAAAGGGGTAGAGGACAAGACGGATTAAGGCAGTACTGAGAATTATAGAGAAGCCCAAGGCAAACGGAATATGAGCATATACCAAGCCATGATATATAGCAACCAGGACGTTAATTAAAGGTCGTATTAATAATAACTCAAATATATTCATTTTCTTATTTTAATAGCTGTTTTTCTTTTAATACACTCTCAATCTCACTATAAAGAACATCACGTTTTTGCAAAGTAGCGTTTTTACTGATTATAAATAGCATATCATATCCCTCAACTATTTTTCCGAGCATCTCCTCAATGCAAGAGCGAACTACTCGTTTTATTCTATTTCTAACTACTGCTCTTTTGTCTATTTTTTTGCTTGCGATAAATCCAAATCGACTAAGAGTTAGGTCATTTTTGGCAATCATAAGTGTCAAAGACGGCAATTTATATGAGGCGGCGTGAGTTAATTTAGCTCCTGCCGGCAAACGATATTTTTTTTTCAGCATTCCTGTTAGGGATCTATACAGCAAGTCGCACGCGTCCTTTATCTCGTCTTCTTTTTAAGACTTTCTGTCCTGCATGCGTTTTGTTTCTCACTAGAAACCCGTGTTTGCGCTTGCGCTTAAGTTTTTGGAGTTTTATTAGTTTTTCCATAGAGTCAAAAATGTTTTCCGTTTCTTGTTGCTTGATTACGAACGGGATTGCTTTGTCGTTCCTCCTCGCAATGACATGCGCTTTTTAGTATAACAGATATAAATGCCTCTTGACAAGAAGTTTTCCACATTGTTAAATATCTTGCACTTCTATGGACACTACTGATCTCACATTACTTTGGAACAAGGTATTAAAAGCAATAAAAACAGAGGTCTCAACTGGTAATTACGGCTTTCTTTTTAAACAGGCCCGCCTTATCTCGCTTGATGATGATATCGCGACCATTGCTGCCCCATCGATTATGCATATTAACCTATTACAAACGAGGTTCTTGGGCGAAATTAAGAAATATTTAAGTTCACTCACCGGAAAAAATATTTCTGTCGTTTTTGTCCCCAAAGCCTTACCCGCAGGAGCAAAAAAAGCAAAAGAAGCTCCGCTCTTTGGAATTGCTCCCTCCGAAGGGCAACATCAAAACAGCAGGCTTGATGTAAGTCAAGTTGTCAGCGGCGCTCTCATAGGCCATCTGCCCAGAGTCCGCTCTGACTTTACTTTCTATAATTTTGCCGTATCCTCGACCAATCAACTTGCCTTTGTATCAGCGCAGAACGTAGCAGAGCATATAGGCGGATCATATAATCCCTTTTTTATTTACGGACCGGTCGGCGCCGGCAAGACGCATCTTATGCACGCGATCGCCAACGACGTATATAGGCGTATTCCTGATCGCAAAATTATATACATCACAAGCGAGGAATTTACTAATGAGGTCGTTGAAGCGATAAGACATAACGAGACCGCGAAAATGAAGAGGCGTTTTAGGTCTTCCTCTCTTTTGCTTATTGACGATATTCAGTTTATTGAAGGCAAGGACAAGGTGCAAGAAGAGCTTTTTCACACTTTTAATATCTTAATTGACAATGGCTCGCAAATTGTGCTGTCATCGGATCGCCCTCCTCAAGAGATAAAAAAACTTGAAAAGCGTTTGTCGTCCCGCTTTGCCGGAGGATTGATAGTTGATATAGAAGCGCCTGATTTTGAACTAATGGCGGCAATCGTTCTTATTAAAGCCAAAAAATATGGGTACGATCTGCCGATTGACGTTGCTAAAATGCTTGCGGAAGCGGCGGTAGACACTCGTGCCCTTGAGGGCTTACTCCTTCGGATCATAACCCAGGCAAAATCCGGTGAAACCAACATTCCAATTGATATGGATCTTGCCAAAAAAGCGCTCGGCACGGCGGTTGAAGAGCAAAGGGGACATCTTCACGCGGATGATGTTATTAAACATGTGTGCGTATACTACAACGTAAAAAATACCCAACTAAAGGGGCCAAAAAGAGACGCCGGCTTAGTCCGCGCCCGCCACGTTGCCATGTATTTTCTGAAAGAAAAACTTGGCCTCACTCAAGTCGAGGTTGGAAATCTGCTTGGAGGTCGTGATCATACGACAGTTATGCACGGTGTGGATAAAATAAGCGCCCTTGTGGAAAACAAGGATGCCGTCAATGAGGATATCAAGAGGATTACTAAACTATTTAAGGTGTAAAAGTTGTGGATTAATGCCCATCAGAGTTTTTGCACAACTTATACACAAAGTTATCAACAAGTTTTCCACATTTTTTAGGCTTCCTTTATTTTTTATTAATTTTTACTATATATTTAAACCTACCCACTGTCATCCCGACCTAGAAGGTCTTTTTTCTAACTTATGAGATAAACTACCATTGCATTTTTGCACTTTTCCATATACACTACTACAACAACTAATATATATAACGGCGATATGAAAATTGAAGCAATTACCAAAGATTTCATTAGTAAATTATCTTTTCTTAATCACGCGGTCTCCTCAAAAAGCCAATTACCGATTCTCCTCAACTTGCTCTTGGAAACCAAAGATGGCAAACTAAAATTAAGTAGTACGGATCTTGAAATAGGCATAGAGACAAACATTCCGGCGACAATTATAGAAGAGGGTGGAATTACAGTTCCATCCCGCAGTTTTACCGAGCTTATAAACTCTCTTTCCGATACGAAAATTATGCTTCAAACAGCAGGCAACACTCTTGAAGTTAGTAGCAAGAGAACAAAAAGCACGTTTCAAACAATAGCGGCGTCGGAATTCCCCAAACTTTACGAAGAATTGGGCGAACTTATCGCTGTTATGGACGAAGATACGCTCAAAAGCGCTTTTGCAAGAGTAATTTTTTCCGCAAGCAGTGACACCGCCAGACCTGCCTTATCAGGTATTTTATTGAGACCGGAAAACGAGGGATTTTTGTTGGTAGCAACGGACGGATTTAGATTATCTCTCAAGCATTATAAAGTACCTAATGTGCATACAAAGGCAGATAAATCTTTTATTGTGCCGGCAAGGGTTTTTAGAGAGCTTATGTCTATAAAAGAGGACAAGGGTGGGGTTGGGATGTACGCGTCTCCTAATGCCAATCAAATACTTTTTAAACAAGGAGCAAGCATTCTGGTAGGCCGCCTGATTGAAGCAGAATTTCCCAATTTTGAGAAGATTATTCCCTCTGATTTTTCACTAAGCGTCTCTTTTGACCGCGAGGAACTCCTCTCGGCAGTTAAAATATGCTCTATTTTTGCCCGCGACAGCGCCAATATTGTGAAATTTAATATCCAAAAAGATCATATAACCGTTTCCTCCTCCTCCCCCTCGCTTGGAGGCAATACCGTTGACGTCAGCGCCAAGCTTAAAGGCGAAGAAAATGAAATCGCCTTCAACGCCAAGTACCTCCTGGATTTACTTAGCACTCTCCCCGATGAGGAAATAATCTTTGACATGATCGGCCCCCTCAACCCAGGCGTATTTAAAATAAAAGACAATGCCTCCTTCCTCCACCTCATCATGCCCATCCGCACCGGCCAGTGAAGTGTCATTGCGAGGAAGCCATGATAATGGCTGACGAAGCAATCCCGTTGTTTATAAAGACTACCTCGTACAAAAATCCCTCCTAGCCTCCCTTTATTAAAGGGAGGAACCCCCTTTCTCTACAAAACTAGTTATAGATTTATATCCCCCTCTTTATTAAAGAGGGGTTAGGGGAGATTTAAGTCGGCGAATTGCAAAGATATAACAAGTATGTTATAAAATAAATACTATGAGCAAATGGGAAGATTTAGAAAAGGAATTATTGGCAGACAGCGCAACAAAGCGGGATTTTGACAAACTCACCCCCCGCTACGCAGTCATTTCAGAATTCATCCGAGCCAGGATAAAGCACAAAATGACACAAGCGGATGTAGCGAGAAAAGCTGGGACCAAACAATCCGCTATTGCCCGCCTTGAATCAGGCAATATCAATCCATCTCTCGAGTTCCTACAAAAAGTCGCCTCGGTAATGGGCCTCTCCGTGCACCTAGCAAAATAAAATTCAAAGAAAAACTTTTTACTGGCAGTTTGGGGGGAGAGCACTGAATAATGTACTATTACTAAGTTGATTTTTTACATCAAAACTTAGGTAAAAAGCAACAGGATAATTACAGGTAAAATCTTGACTGAATCCTTGACCAACAAACCATTTAATGCCTTCATTCTTAGCTTGTGTTATATCGGTTGTAATTATTTCAACTTGAAAATGATCTGGGTCTCCATATATATAATCAATAATTATATTTGATGAAGCGTAGAGGGTACCTGATGTTTCTCCTTGCGGCAATAAGCTTAGCACTTTTCCTTTAACTGCGGCATCACTCTCAGAAAGAGGTTTTCTATTTTCTACTTTTTCGACAACTCGGTCAAGCGATTTAGTGTCGTAAACCGTTTCATCTACTCTTTCATCATTGGGTGTTGGGGAAGGGTAGGATATAGAAGGAAAACTTTCAGGAGTTGGAGTTATCAATGAGCTTCGCGCCTGTTGACTAATGGCCTTTCGCACTTGTGTATGCAGTCTGTCGTTTACATAGATAATAACAACTACAATTATAACCAGCACTAAGGCTAGGATAATAATTAAAATATTTTCGGCTTTTATTTTTTTATACATAGGTTAATATTATGCTTGATTTATTATCTTGCGCAAGCCCAATAGTCTGTTCCACTCTTCCCCCTGCTTAATGGTGAATTAAGCTTATTAATAGCATACTGAGTTTGTGTACGCCAATCAACATCACTCCTGTCGTTTACTCCTCCATGTCCCCAGCCGCCTACACCAGCGAGTTGGGTAAAATCATTTGTCGTTAGATCCAGCCGTCTACATGGATTTGGTTTGGTGCAATAGAGAGATGGAGATTCCGATTTAGCAATTGCAGAGCTTCCCATCTGATAAAGCCCCCATGCGCCACCTGCGTCAGGCGTTTGCTTTCCTTCTTTATTTAACTCATTTGGATTATTCCAGGCTAATGGATTACGGCTACCGCCGCTCTCACATGGAATGACCTTAGTAAACCACCATTCTGCATGAGCCGGGTCTTGCTCTTTAAGCAAAGCCTCTAATTTTTGTGGGTCGTAATCGCATTGAGGATCCCCGAAGTTCTTAGGCAGCATCCAGTTTCTTGCAATGCTCGATTTCCATTTCCCACCACAATCATCGCCGCTGGGAGGGGCGGGCTGTGGTTCTTTACACCCTGCTTTTAGCTCGGCTATAAGCGGTTCCATATCTTTAGAATCCTTTTTGAGATAACCTTTGACCAAAAGAGAGTCAAGTGGCTTTATTGGGGGTTCAGAAAAGGGATTTTCAGGAGTCGCTGTATCGTCTTTATAATACTTTACCAGCATTGACTTAAGTTCGTCGTCTGATTTACTTGGGTAGAATTCCTTTAAATACTTTGCTACACTACTTAATTTACTAGAAGATTCTTGACTGAGCCATGAGAGATCTTTATCAGGATCAGTAGGGCATTTTGGAGTTGTGGGACTTGCGGTCGTTGATCCTCCTCCGGCTGGTAGACCCCCGCCACTACCTGCTTGGGTTATAACGAGTACGATTAGAACTATCAATATGATGAGAGAGATGACTATAGCTGAAACTATGATAATCATTTTCTTGGCGTATGCCATTGGATCTCTTGCCGCATCGAGCGCTTCTATTCCGGCGCCTATCGCCAGCCCGGCGCCGGGAGCGATATTTGCTGCCTGCGCTAGCGCTTGCGCTCCTCTTTTGACTCCTTCTTTAATAGCTTTTTTAGCCAAATTTTTAATCGCGCTCGACGCAGCGTTTCTGATGGGTGTTTGCCCTCTGGAGGGAGCTTGTTGCCCGCTTTCAGGTTCCATAATTTTATACTAAAGTTTTTGCGCTTTTCAGTGTATTATTCCTTCTCCTTTTAGGAGAAGGTTAGGATGAGGTCTGTTCGAGTAGTGTTTTCGTGCCTAATGACCTCACCCCCGCCCTCTCCTAAAAGGAGAGGGAGAAAAAGCGTTGACTCTAAGTAATATAGTAGCATATTTTAAGCCTTAGGAGGTATAGGAGGTGAAGTGATTGGTGCAGGAATTGTACCAAAGGACTGAGGAGCCGGAGTAAGGGGGGTAGGCGCTGATATATCAGGCCCGTGAAGACCCGGTGAGGCAGGGCTTGAAGCGGGAGTTGTGTCTGCGAAAGAACTTGGCGGTTGGGTAATTGTTGACCCGCTCACGACAGACATAGCTTGCTCGGCCTCTTGTCTCTTGAGAATCTCGACCGGATTTGAGGTAATGAGTTCATGTTCAAAAGGTGCAGATACAACTTTTATTCCT
>OBEQ010453337.1_pt1 | contig 12556 bp, 11 predicted proteins | sample 1670901 | NCBI WGS metagenome assembly OBEQ01 (sample SAMEA104232315, study PRJEB22302) | groundwater metagenome | biome: forest; feature: aquifer; material: groundwater | place: USA | collected 2011-08-07 | depth 5.4 m | reverse complement strand
CCTGGCGCGTCAGGCGATCGAGCGCGAGCACGAGCAGATCATTTTCAAGCTCTCCCAGATCAGCACTTCGCGTGACGAGGAGACGGGCAACCACATGCATCGCGTGGCACACATCTCGCGTCTGATCGAGCAGGAGCTCGGTCACGACCCCGAGTTCTGCGACATGATTTACCTGGCGGCGCCCATGCATGACATCGGCAAGGTCGGGATTCCGGACAAGATCCTGCTCAAGCCCGGCAAACTCACCCCCGAGGAATGGGAGGTCATGAAGACGCACACCACCATCGGCTATGACGTGCTCAAGGATTCAAGTTCATCGCTGCTGCGCATGGGCGCGGACATCGCCCACTCGCATCACGAGAAATACAACGGTCAGGGTTACCCTCTGGGACTGATGGGCGAGAAAATTCCGATGGTGGGGCGGATCGTCGCCGTGGCGGACGAATTGGATGCGTTGCTATCCGTGCGTCCATACAAGCAGGCGTGGAATTTCAAGGACGCCCTCGAACACTTGCAGCACGAGCGCGGCCGGCATTTCGATCCCGGTTGCATCGACGTCTTGCTGCGGCACATCGACGCCATTCTGGACATCCAGAAGCAATTCGCCGACGAGCCCGCTGCGTCTGTTTCCGACACCCACCCGCTGCGCCGCGGGGTGGCCTAGACAATTCTGCGAAAGGTCTAACGTGCCGGGGCAGGCAATGTCTCTGCCGCCGGCTCCTGCTTGCCGTATTTGTGCTTGTACCACATCAGCCCCAGGCGTTCGCGCAGCGCGCTGCTGCTCAGCTGCAGGCCGTAGGCGGAAGGGAAATATCCCAACGTCTCGCGGTCTTCCTTGTTGAGGGTGGTGAATCCCATGGGCGCGGGAATGGTGTCGACGCCGAGGTTCTCGAATATCCATACCGCGCGCGGCATGTGTGCGGCATGGGTGACGAGGTAGACGCGGCGTATTCCGGCCTCCACCAGGAGCGCCTTGGAATATTTGGCATTTTCATAGGTGTTGGCCGATTTGTCTTCCACCCATCTGGCTTCCACCTGGAAATCGCGTGTCAGCGTTGTCTGCATCAGCGCCGCTTCCGCGACCTGTTCGCCGTAGGGCGCGCCGCCACTTACCAGAATCGGGAGTCCCGTGAGGCGGTGCAGGTGCGCGCCATAGCGCAGCCGTTCGAGCGTCCACCGGTTCACACTGTCGCCTTCGCCATATTCCGCCGCATCGGTGTAACGGCCGCCCCCCAGAATGACGATAGCCCCCGGCGGCGGTCCGGCGTCGGCCGCGGTGGTGAGCCGCAACGGCGGGAAACGCGTTTCGATTCCCTGCATTAACTGATGGCCGGTAAGCGGCAGGCTCAGGATCAGCAGTGCCGTCAGGCTTAGCGCAACAATAAGGCCCCCCACGAGCTGCCAGCGGATCTGGATGAGAAATCCCAGCAGCGCCAGAACGATAATTACGCCTGGCGGCAGCAGCAACAGCGCCTGGATCTTGGGGGCGATGTCTACCATGAAAGACAGGACGAGCGAAGCCGGGCGAGATTCATATGGCAAGACGAGCGAAGCCGGGTTTCATTTTTGTCCGTCAGCGGGAAAGATCCCGGCAGCCTGCTGTTCGGCGTGATAGGAAGACCGCACCATGGGACCGCTCGCGGCATTGCGGAAACCCATTTCCCGGGCGGCGTGCGCGAACTGTTCGAATTCATCCGGTGTCACGAAGCGCAGCACCGGCAGATGATGCCGGCTTGGTTGCAGGTATTGGCCGATGGTGAGCAGTTCGCAGCCGTGTGTGCGCAGGTCGCGCATGACTTCCAGGATTTCTTCGTTGGTTTCCCCGAGCCCGACCATCAGACCGGACTTGGTCGGGACCCCGGGATGACGTTCCTTGAAGCGCCGCAGTAGTTCCAGTGAATGCTGGTAATCGGCGCCCGGGCGCGCGGCCTGGTACAGGCGCGGCACGGCTTCGAGATTGTGATTGAAAACGTTGGGCAGGGCCTCGCCCAGTATTTCAAGCGCCACGTCCAGGCGTCCGCGAAAATCCGGTACCAGGATTTCCACCGAGGTGGCGGGTGTGTGCCGGCGCACCGCGCCGATACAGGCGGCGAAATGCGCCGCGCCGCCGTCGCGCAGGTCGTCGCGGTCCACCGAGGTGATCACCACGAATTTCAGCTTCATCGCGGCGATAGCGCGTGCAAGATTTTCCGGTTCATCGGTGTCGAGCGGCAACGGCCGGCCGTGCGCGACGTCGCAGAACGGGCAACGGCGGGTGCAGAGCCGGCCCATGATCATGAACGTGGCCGTGCCGTGGCTGAAGCACTCGCCGAGGTTCGGGCACGAGGCCTCTTCGCACACCGTGTGCAGCGCATGCGCGCGCAGCAGATTTTTCAGCCGCCCGACCTCGGGGTGCGTCGGGCTTTTCGCGCGAATCCATGACGGCTTGCGCAGCAGTTCCGTCTGCGGGGCGATCTTGATGGGAATGCGCGCTGTCTTGGCCGCGCCCTTCTGGTCGATGGCGGCGGTCACGCGGGGCTTGTCGTCATTCATGCTGTTCAAAAATGTGGCTCTGCTTTGCTCGTCTGGTCATTCTAATAGGCTGGGCAGACGGCTCTCTAATGGGGTAACGAGGCCAGTATAACCCAGCTCGCTTTGCAGTTGCTTGAGCCAGTCCTGCCCGGCCAGGGCCATGTCCCGGTTGGTGCCAAGGTCAATCAGTCGCGTGACCGGCTGCGCCGGGTAACCGCAGGGATCGATATAGGAAAACGGGTCCAGGTCCAAGTCTAGGTTGAGCGCGATGCCGTGATAGCTAGCGCCGCGGCGCACGCGCAAGCCCAGCGAGGCGATTTTGGCTCCAGCGACATACACCCCGGGCGCTCCCATGCGCCGTTCGGCCTGGATCTGCCGGGCCGCCAGCAGATTGATGACGGACTGTTCCATGGCGTTGACGAGACGTTTCGCGCCCCAACCGCGGCGGCGCAGATCCATGAGAATGTAGGCCACGAACTGACCCGGCCCGTGATAGGTCATATCGCCGCCGCGATCGCTGTAAACCACGGGTATGCCGTGTATGTGCGTGCGCGCGCCGCCGCGTCCCTTGAGCCCCATGGTGAAGACCGGGGGGTGTTCGAGCAGCCAGATTTCATCCGGCGTTTCCGATGTGCGCGCATCGGTGAAATCCTGCATGCCGCGAAACGCCACCGAATAATCCACGCGCCCGGGCTGGCGCAGTACCGCTTCATCGCCCGGCGTGGCATCGGGCGCCGGATGCATCACTCCACCTTGCCCAGGACGAAGGCCTGCTTGTATTCCTTATACAGGGCGAACATCCGCGCGTGCATCGGTCCTGGTTTGCCCGCGCCCACCGAATGACCGTCGATACGCGTGATCGGCAGGATCTCCTTGGTCGAGCTCGTCAGCCATACTTCGTCGGCGGTTCGCAGCGATTCAATCCCGACCGGTTTTTCCTCGCAGGCAATTTTGTTTGCGCGCGCGATTTCGACGACCAGATCGCGCGTGATGCCCGGCAGGATGTAAGGCCCCTTGGGCGGCGTGACCAGACGATCGCCGCTGACAACGAATATGTTGCTGGCCGCGCCTTCCGTGACCACCTTATCGCGCACCAGGATGGCCTCGACCGCGCCCTGCTCGATGGCCTGCTGGCGCAGCAGCGCGTTGGCCAGCAGCGCGATGGCCTTGATGTCACAGCGCTGCCAGCGTATGTCCGCGGTCGTAACTGCCGTCACGCCCTGCGTCAGCTGCTCCACCGGCGGATATTTGAGCGGCTGGGAGTAGGCGAAAACCGTGGGCGTGATATTGGGCGGGAACGCATGATCGCGCGGCGCCACCCCGCGGGTGATCTGCAGGTAGATCGACTGATCCTTGGTTCCATGCTCCGCCATCAAGCGCGTGAATATGGTTTTCCATTCCTCGGCCGTGTGCGGATTGCGCAGACGGATGGCGGCCAGGCTCGCTTCCAGGCGCGCGAGATGATGTGGCAGGCGGAACAACCGCCCGCCGAAGACCGGGATGACTTCGTAGACGCCATCGCCAAAAATAAAACCGCGATCGAAAACCGACACCCTGGCCTGATCGGGCGGAAGAAATTTCCCGTCGAGATACACCTGTGACATGGCTGGCATCATAATAATTTAAGCAGCGGAAAACCGTTGGTATCCCCGCGTCTAACCTCGTGTTGTATTCAAACCGTTACTGTAACCAGAGTTGAATCTTGTCGATAGTGCGTTGCAGGAGATTGCCCTCACCGACCTGCTTGAGCGCCACCAGGGGATATTCCGCGAGCGGCTCCCGGTCGAGATCGAGCGCAATCGTGCCCACGGCCTGACCCAGCTGGACGGGTGCGTTCAGCGATTCCGTGACCGTCACCCGTGCGTGCAGTTTTTCATGCCAGCCGCGAGGAAGCGTCAGGTACAGATTCCGGCCCGCACCCAGCGGGATCGTGGACTGATCGCCGCTCCATACCCGCATACGGACGGCGGGAATATCCGCCGCATAAAGCAGGCGCGTCTCGAAATGACGGAATCCGTGGTCTAGCAGGCGTTGCCCGGCTTCCACGCGCGCATTTTCATCCCGGGCGCCGAGCACCACGGCGATGAGACGCATGCCGTCGCGGCGCGCCGAAGCGATGAGACAGAAACCCGCGGAACGCGACTGCCCGGTTTTCACTCCATCGACGGTCAGGTCCCGCCACAACAGCGCGTTGTGATTATACTGGGTAATCCTGCCGTCACTGAATTCCTTAAGCGAAAACCAGTGGTAATATTCAGGAAATTCCCGGATCAGTGCCGCGGCGAGCCGCGCGAGGTCGCGCGCCGTGGAACCGTGACCTTTTTCATTATGACCCGTGGCATTCATGAAAACGCTATGGTCGAGGCCGAGCCCGCGCGCGACGGCATTCATCTCAGCGACGAAATTTTTTTCGCTGCCCGCCACCTGTTCCGCGAGGGCGATGGCCGCGTCGTTGGCGGAAAGCACGGTGAGCCCCTTGAGCAGGTCCTCGGCGCGGACGCTGGATCCCGGCCGCAGAAACAGCCGCGCGCCTTTGGCGTTCCACGCCTGCTGGCTGATGCTGATCCGGTCATCGAGTTTCAGGTTTCCGGCCTTCAGCTTGCCGAACAGCACGTAGGCGGTCATCAGCTTGGTGAGACTCGCGGGCGGGAGCGGTTTGTCGGCGTTGCGTTCCGCCAGTACCTGACCGCTGTCGTGATCCATGAGCACCCAGGCGGGAGCGGCGATATCCGGTGGAGGAATCTCGGGCAGGGCCGCTGCGGCCGCCCGGATGCATAGCAGGCACACGAGCGTTGTATAGAAGAAAAGCAAATAGACAGGATTCACAGGATTAACAAGATTTTTGTTCGCAAGATTTTTAATCCTGTAAATCCTGTTAATCCTGTCTATTAATTTTTTCAGTAAATTCACTCGACCACGATCCGGGCATCGGGCACGCCGAGCTGCACCGCGCGCTCCGTCAGCCGGTCACCTTCCTCCACATTGGTCAGCGGCCCGACGCGCACGCGGTAGACGCGTGTGGCATCCGGCCCGTTCCCGTTGGCCGTCTGTGACGATTGGATGGATATCGGGCGCAGCGCCTCGCGTTCGAGACGGTTGCGCAGATTGGCGGCGTTGTCCCACTGCGTAAACGCCCCTACCTGAAGATACAGTTTCGGGGTGGCAGCCGCCGCCTGCGATTTGGGTAGTTCCTCGGCGGCCGCGGCGGGAGCAATAACCTGAAGCGGATAGGTCTTGGCCTGGGCCACCTGCGTCTCCGGTTCTTCGGGACTGACGGCCTCGACTTCCACCACGCCGGTGCCGGTGCCGAGGATGCCGAGCCGGGCGGCCGCGGCATAGGACAGATCGATCAAGCGGTTGTGCAGAAACGGCCCGCGGTCGTTGACGCGCACGACGACGGACCGGCCGTTCTGGAGGTTGCGCACCCGCGCATACGAGGGCAAGGGCAGGGTCTTGTGCGCCGCCGTCATGGCGTACATGTCGTAGGGCTCGCCGCTCGAGGTGCGCTTGCTGTGAAATTTCTTGCCGTACCAGGAAGCAATGCCGCGCTCGCGGTAATCGCGGGTGTCCGTCAGCGGCGAATACGTTACGCCGTAGACTGTGTACGATTTGTTGCCGGTGATGGAACGGGGTTCGGTCTTGGGCACCGCGTCCGGAACGTTGGCGACGTCCGCGGGCGCGCTGGTCTCGGGACCGTCGTCCTCGAAATAGCCGCCGCTGCGCGGCAGTGTGCCGCACGCGGACAACAGCGCGAGCAGCGGCGCGAGCCAGATCCAGCGCGGCATCATGGCGACGTTTTTGGCTCCATGCGTTGGCGTATCCTTTCTCCCAGTTCGTACACGGCCATGGCGTAGCGTTTGTTGTGATTATAGCGCGTGATGACGTAGAAATTGTTATACCCGAGACGGTAGAAAGGTCCGTACTCGCCCTCGAGCGAGATCAGCGCGGCGCGCCTCTCGGGGTTCTCGTGCCGGCGCGGGAAGATGCCGTAGCGGGCAAGCTGGCGCACCGCCAGCGTCGGCTTGATCCCGAGTTTCTCAATCCAGAAATAACGCGTGCCTTCCAGGTTCGCATCGTCGGCCACGGGCGCGCCGGCCTCCCAGCCATGCTGCTTGAGATAAAGCGCGACGCTGCCGATGGCGTCCTCGGGACTCCCGAGTATGTCGCGCGTGCCGTTGGCGTCGAAGTCCACCGCGAACCGGCGGTAATTGCTGGGCATGAATTGCGGCAGACCCATGGCCCCGGCGTAGGAGCCCTTGAAGCGGCAGGCGTTGATGTTGAGCTCGCGAGCGAGCAGCAGGAATTCGGTCAACTCATGGCGGAAGAATACCGAGCGCGCCGGATATTCGAGCGTCAGCGTGGTGAGCGCGTCGAGAATGGGTATATTTCCCTTATTGCGTCCGTACTGGGTTTCCACGCCAATAATGGCAACGACGATTTCCGCAGGCACGCCGTATTCCTCGTTCGCCCGCGCCAGTGCCGACGCGTGTTTTTTCCAGAACCGGGCGCCGTGCTGCACGTTTTCCTCGGTCAGAAAGATATTGCTGTACTCGTGCCACGGCAGCAATTCCTTGGGCCGCTCCATCGCCTCGACGATCTCGGGACGTATCCGCGCGCAGCGGAACGTCTTGCGCAGTTGTTGCGGCGCGTAACCGTACTGATCGGCCATTTCGGCGATCAGGTTTTGCAGTGCCGGATACTTGTCGACATTGAGTGCGCGCGCGCGTGGACTGACCGCGACCAGCAGGCACGCGAGCGACAGCGCTCCCAAGGTGATAAATCGTGTCGACATTATTCCGCGATCTTGCGGTGGGTCTGGATGCTCATGAGGATGCCGAACGCGGCCATGACCGTGACGATCGAAGTTCCGCCGTAACTCATCATCGGCAACGGTATCCCCACGATCGGCAGAATGCCGGTGACCATGCCCATGTTCACGAAGAAATACAGGAAGAACGTCAGGCTCAGGCTGCCGGCGAGCAGGCGCGTGTAGCTGTCCTTCGCCAGATACGCGATCAGCATCCCGCGCGCCACGATCAGCACGTAGATCGCCACCAGCAGCAGGCTGCCGATGAGCCCGAACTCCTCCGCGAACACGGCGAAGATGAAGTCGGTGGAGGACTCCGGCAGGTAATCGAGATGCGCCTGCGACGAGTTAAGCCAGCCCTTACCGTAGATGCCGCCCGAGCCCACGGCGATCATGGACTGGATGGAGTGATAACCGGTGCCGAGCGGATCGGCCTCCGGATCGAACAGCGTAAAAATGCGCTGCCGCTGGTAATCGTGCAGGTGATTCCAGGCGAATGGCGCGACCACGGCGACGATGGCGAGCAGGGTCAGGATCACGCGCCATTGCATGCCACCGAGGAACAGCACGAAGACGCCGGCACCGAACACGAGCAGCGCGGTGCCGAGGTCCGGCTGCTTGATGATCATGAACGCCGGGACTGCCATCATGAGAAACGCGATCGCAAGCCGCGGCAGGCTGGGCGGAAGATTTTTCCGCGCCAGATACCAGGCGAGCATCATCGGTACCGCGATTTTCATTATCTCTGCCGGTTGGAACCGCAGAACTCCGAGATCCAGCCAGCGCTGTGCGCCCTTGCCGATCACGCCCAGCGCAAGCACGGCGACGAGCAACAGCATGCCGGCGATGAAAAGGTACGGCGACCAGCGCTCGAGAAACTCCGGGCGTATCTGCGCCACCACCAGCAGTACGGTAAAGCCGAGGCACAGTCGCAACAGGTGCCCCAGGGTGGCATCCATGTCCCGGGCGCTCGCGCTGTACACCACAAACAGGCTGATGGCGGCCAAGGCGAACAGCGCATAGAGCAGAGTCTTATCGAGATGCAGTCGTTCGAGATTCATGTCAGTGACTATTTAACCGCAGATTAAATTAGACGTCCCGGTTTATTCATCGTTCTCCGCCGCCGGCTTCGCTTCGCCCGGTGGCGCGGAGGTTTTGCCGAGAAGCAGATAATCCATGAGCTTGCGCGCGATCGGCGCGGCGGTGGAACTGCCGTGGCCGCCGTTTTCCACGATCACCGACACCGCCACTTTCGGGTCGCCGACCGGCGCGAATGAAACAAACAGCGCATGGTCGCGGTAGCGCTCGAGGGTGTTTTTTTCGCTGTAGGACTGGCCTTGGGCGACGCTTTTCACCTGCGCGGTGCCGGTCTTGCCGGCGATCTTGTAGGGCGAGTTATGGCCGATGCCATAAGCGGTTCCGCGGTTGGTGTGCACCACGTCGGTAAGATTCTGGATCTGAATATCAAGGTTGTGCCGGTCCTTGAGCGGAATCTGCACAGTGACCACGGGTTCGGTTTCGCGCCGGGCCTGGGTCTTGGCGTCCACGATGGCGCTCACCAGTTGCGGCTTCATGCGTACGCCCTGGTTCGCCAGTGCCGCTATGGCGTCGGCGAGTTGCAGCGGCGTCAACAGGATCGACCCCTGGCCGATGCCGGTGATCACGGTCTCGCCCGGATACCATGTTTGTTTACGCGCTGCCTTCCATTCCAGAGAGGGCAGGATGCCCTCGGATTCGTTGAACAGATCGACACCGGTCTTCTTGCCGAAGCCGAACGGCGCCAGGAATTTCTTCATGCCGTCGATGTTCATGGCCACCGCCAGCTTGTAGAAATAGACGTCGCAGGACTGCACCACGGCATCGTGCAGGTTCATCGCGCCGTGACCGCCCTTTTTCCAGTCGCGGAACTGGTGCGAGCTTCCCGGCAGCGTGAACCATCCGGGGCAGACCACCGGCCTGTCGGGGTCGAATCCGTCCTGCTCCAGCGCCGCCAGTCCGAGGAAGGCCTTGATAGTCGAACCCGGAGCATATTGGCCGTTGAGCGCGCGGTTGATCAGCGGCTTGTCCGGATCGTCGAGCAGCCTCTGGTAGGAATCCGGATCGATGCCCTGGACGAAGGGATTGGGATCGTAGGTCGGCGTGCTGACAAACGCGAGAATGGCGCCGGTCGCGGGTTCCATGGCGATGATGGCGCCGCGCCGCTTGCCCAGTGTCTGCTCGGCCAGGGCCTGAAGCTTGGCGTCGATACTCAGGTAGAGGTTTTTGCCGGCCACCGGCGCGATGCGCTCGAGGATGCGCAGCGAGCGTCCGTGCGCGTTGGTCTCGACCTTTTCGAATCCGACTTGGCCGAGCAGGGTTTTTTCGTAGCTCGCCTCGAGGCCCAGCTTGCCGATGTACTCCATGCCACGATAGGCCGCCTTGTCGATCTGATCCTGCTCCTGCTCGTTGATGCGTCCGACGTAACCGAGGAAATGCACCCCGAGACCGGCGAGCGGGTAGTGTCGCCGCAGGCGCGCTTCGAGTTCCACGCCGCTGAAATACGTGCGCTTGACCGCGAGCCGCGCCGCTTCTTCCTCGGTAAGGTGCGAACGCAGCACGAGATTTTCGAATCGCGGGCGTTCGCGCAGCTGCTTGCGGAAATTCTTGAGGTCCGCTTCGTTCAGATTCACGATCTGGCCCAGTTCCTCGAGCAGCGTGTTCATGTCGTCGACCTGCTCGGGGATAATCTCCAGCGTGTACACCGGATAGTTCTGCGCCAGGATCACACCATTGCGATCGAGGATCAGTCCGCGCGGCGGCTGGATCGGGATCGGCTTGATGCGGTTGGCCTGCGACAGCGTTTCGTAGTGGCGATGCGCGAAGACCTGCAGGTAGGCCAGTCGCAGGATCAGCGCGAAGATCAGCGTGACGACGATGACGCCGATCACCGACAGCCGCGCGTTATACAGCCGGGTTTCCCGGAAGTGATCCTTGATCAGGATATTGAGCATGAAGCTCCAGGAACCTCTAACGAACAGTCCGGGACACTAGGTGAGGCCGCCGCGTCGCCGCAGGTCGCGCAGGATCACGAACAGCCACGGCCACAGCAGAGCGCCGACGACGCTCGGCGTCCAGTAGATAAACGTCTCCGGCGCCTGGCCGATCGCGCCGCGTATCCACAATACCAGCAGCTGGTTGGCGATCAGCAGGCCGAATATCGATACCGCCTGCTGCCAGCGCGGGAACATGCGCAGTTGCAGGTGCAAGCGAACGGTCAGAAACGCCAACAGCGTTTTGCCGAGGGCGTTGCTGCCGAGCAGCGAGCCGTAGAGCACGTCCTGGAGAAAGCCGAGCAGCCAGCCGGTGCCGACCGAAGTGCGCTCCGGCATGGCGAGGCACCAGTAGATAAGCACCAGCCCCACCCAGTCAGGCCGGAACGGTTCGGCCCACGCGGGAAACGGCATGATCGCCAGTATCATGGCTACGGCAACCGTGCTGAACAGCGTAAGACGGCGGTGCGCTTCCAGGCCCAGTCTCATTTGGCGTTGGCTCCGCTCTTGGGCGCGGCGCCGCGCCAGATGAGCATCACTTGTTTGCCGTGATTGAGTTGCGCCGCCGGCTTGGCGGTGATGGCGAGAAACGCTTCGTTCGGATCGTTGATGATCCGGCTCACCTGTGCCACGGGATAACCGGGTGGGAACGTGCCGCCCATGCCGGAGCTGACCAGCAGGTCGCCTTCCTTGATATCGGAAGCGGAGGTGAGGTAGGGGATCTTCAGGGTGTCCGGATCGCCGGTGCCGAAAACCAGCATGCGCAGACCGCTGCGGTTGTCGAGCACGGGAATCGCATGACCGGCGTCGGTGATAAGCGTCACGCGGCTGACCAGACTGGCGACCTGTGTGACCTGCCCCATGATACCGTGCGCGTCGATAACCGATTGCCCGACGTACACGCCGTCGCGGCTGCCCTTGGCGACCACGACCTTGCGCGTGAACGGTTCGGAGCTGACTTCGACCAGTTCAGCCGCGAGCACCTTGTCAGCGACCTGGGCGGCGCTGCCCAGCATGCGCCGCAGGCGGGCATTCTCCTCCTCCAGCGCATCGAACTGTTGCACCTTGGCGTTCAGTCCCTGCCGTTCGGCGAGCAGTTTTTCATTGTCCTGGCGCAGGGTGCCGCGGGTAGTGAAAAAATCGCTGATGCTTCCGCCTACGTAGACCGGGACGGCGGCGATCAACTGGACGGGGTAGGCCAGCACGTTCAGACCGGCGCGGATTTTTTCCAGATGATGTCCGCGGTGATCGAGAATCATCAGCGCCACCGACAGCGCCGACAGCAGGATCAGCCGGGTGAGATTCGACGGTGTCCCGACGGATCGGCCGAAGACGTTGATCATGCGGCGTCCGGCGGGGTTGGCGCGTCGCTTGCGGAAAATAAGCGACGCGCGCGGTTATTCGTACACAAAAACATCGCCCAGCGTTTCGGCCTCCATGAGCGCCCGGCCGCAGCCGCGCACCACACAGGTGAGGGGGTCTTCGGTGATGATAATCGGCAACCCGGTCTGTTCCGCGAGCATGCGGTCGATGTCGCGCAGCAGCGCGCCGCCACCCGACACCACGAGTCCCTTTTCGGCGATGTCGGCGCCGAGTTCCGGCGGTGTTTGTTCGAGCGCGATCTTGATGGCGCCGATGATGCCGGCGAGACACTCCGACAGTGCTGCATGGATCTCCTGGCTGTTGAGCACCTGGGCGCGCGGTACGCCGTCGGCAATGTGCCGGCCCTTGACGTCCATTTGCTTGACTTCGCTGCCTTCCCACGCGGTACCGATTTCTTTTTTCACGTTCTCCGCGCTGGCTTCGCCGATCAGCAGGCCGTATTTGCGGCGTACGTAGTTCACAATGGCTTCATCCATCTTGTCGCCGGCGATGCGCAGCGAATGTGAGTACACGATGCCGCCAAGCGAGGTCACGCCGACTTCGCTGGTGCCGCCGCCGATGTCGAGCACCATCGATCCGGTCGCCTCCATGATCGGGAGATCGGCGCCGATCGCCGCGGCCATCGGTTCTTCAATCAGAAACACTTCGCGCGCGCCGGTGCTCATCGCGGCCTCGCGGATCGCGCGCCGCTCCACCTGCGTCGAGCCGCAGGGCACGCAGATCACGATGCGCGGGCTCGGCTGGAACAAGCGATTTTCGTGCACCTTGCGGATGAAATACTTGAGCATCTCGCCGGTGACGGTGAAGTCGGCGATGACGCCTTCCT
>OBEQ012113406.1_pt1 | contig 12557 bp, 13 predicted proteins | sample 1670901 | NCBI WGS metagenome assembly OBEQ01 (sample SAMEA104232315, study PRJEB22302) | groundwater metagenome | biome: forest; feature: aquifer; material: groundwater | place: USA | collected 2011-08-07 | depth 5.4 m | reverse complement strand
TGTTCGAGGGGGATCCCGGTCGCGCATCTTTTCAGGCATTTCTTCTGTGAGTCAAAGCCTGGAGAATGCCCGATTGTTTTGTGGGAAGTATCTTCTCGGGCGATAGATAACAACCAAATCATCTTAAGGAGGGAGCCATGCAGTGCCCGCATCTTTTGAAGTGGTTAGTATCATCATGCAAAGCCGTGGAGAGACCCTATGTCCCGAGCCTTTTTGAGCTGGAGGAATATTGCAGAACCGGAGATCACAGGAAGTGTCCTTTTTACATGAGAGACATCGTCAGGCCCGATACGGCGAGGGATAAAGTGTCCGCATAACATCTCATGACTTAGTCTGATAATCCCTCTCTTATCTCCAAATCCCCTCAATTATCCTGATAAAATTGTTGGGTCTCCCCACCTGAAGGTCGTAACCCCTTCATTTATCGTTGACCACTGCTATTAAATTTTATCCCCAGCATGAATAAGTTGCCACGGTTTTGTGGTAGAGTTTAATAGGTAAGTAATGAAAGAAGTGTTAGACAATGTGTCGTTTCAGGCGATATACTGATTATATATTAAGAGATTTAAGGAGATTATTCGTATGGGATTGCTTGATGATGTTTTTAAAGGGGGCAATGTTGTAACAGGCCTGGCTATCGGCATCGGAGCGGCTGTGCTTGGACCGGTTGTCTTGCCTATACTGGCCGGGGCTGCGAAACCTTTGGCGAAGGCCGCGATAAAGGGGGGCCTTGCGCTCTGTGCAAAAGGGAAGGAGACAGCCGCTGAGTTCGGCGAGGTCTTTGAAGATATCGTTGCAGAGGCGAAAGCGGAACTTGCGGAAGAGCACGAAAAGGCAATTCCTGTTCCGCCTGCCGAAGCGGAAGAAAGTGTCTAATATCCCGGAAGCATATATAGGCCATAAGATGAAGGGCAGGCTGAGACTAAAAGTCCCGTCGAAAAAAGGAGACGGCGGATATCTTAAAAAAATCAACGAGGAATTCTCATCTCTCCCGGGCATTGCGCAGGTAATCGTGAACACCGAGACATCGAGCGTTCTTTTGCTGCATAATCTTTCAGAAGACGCAATCATGGGACATCTCGGTGCAAGCGGTCTCTTCAGGCTTTCCGCGGCCCCCACAGGTCAAGGCGACGTGCATCACGAAGTCAAAGGATTCTTTAAGGAGATGTCCGGCAAAGTCGAGAAGGCGACAGGAGGGACGATGGGTATCAGTGAAGTTGCCTTCGTTGCGCTGTTCGGCGCCGGGGTTATGCAGATAGTTCGGGGGAATTTTACTGCGATACCCTGGTACACGGCATTTTGGTATGCGCTTAATATTTTTCTGAAATCAGATGCGCAGAAGGCCGGGGAATAGCTGTACTCATCCGGAACGACAGTGAAGGCGCAGTTAAGCCCGGAGAGTTCTATTTTCTAAATCAGCTTTTGAAAAAGATGAAAAGCTCACTCAATTAAAGTAACATTTCTCAACAGAGAAGGAGGTCAGTTATGTCTCGGGAAGAAGTCATACGCGGCACTGGTTATGCAGAAGATGTAGGCAAGGCCGGGGCGACAGTAAAAGAGGGCGTAATCAGCAGCCTTAAAGGTCTCAATGAGATTGAGGCGGAAATCGTGAGTCTCGTGAGGAACACGGTTTCCAACACTTTGCGTGCAACGGGAGAAGTGGCGATCGAAAGTGTCTCCATTTCAAAGGATGTCATCAAGGGAGCCATCCAGGCCACCGAGGAGGTTGGGACAGGACTTATCCTGAGCACGAAAAGTGTCGCCAAAGGAGTAATCATGGGGGTGAGTGACGTAGGCGGCGATGTGGTTACGGTCGCAAGCCAGACAGTTAAAGGTGCGGTAAAGGGGGCCGCTGAAGTCGGCGCGGATGTCGCCCTTGTTGCAAGGAGATCGGTCGATGGCGTCATCGAGGCAACAAAGGAGATAGGAGGGAATGTGGAGGAAGTCGCGAAAGTGGCAGTCGGAGGAGCGATTGAGGCTGCAGGAACAATCGGTAATACGGCGGTGAAGGCTGTTAAGGACATGCTCGTCGGCGTAGTCGAGGGCGTAAAGGAGATTGCAAGCGCAGCTCTGCCTAAACCGAGGACCTCCACACCTGCGGCAACAAAAGCGCCTGCATCAAAACCGGTTGCTGCGGAAAAAGCGGCTACGACCAGGAAAAAGAAGTAAGAATAATACCCCGTGGTTCGGCCAGTACACGTTGCGGTAAAAGGAAGGGCCCGCTTTAAAGTAGCGGGCCTTTACCGGTCGGCCCTACTCAAGGACCGGATTGAACTCACTCTTAATTCACTTGACGGAATAAGAGAGGCATCGGCCAACACACATACAGGCAATGTTCTTGTATATTTCAATTCTCACAATACTCCGGAGTCAATCGCATCGGCAATAGCAGCTGCAGTTTATGACTGCAAATCTCAGCATTGTAACAATCATTCGTCGGAAAACAAAGAAGACGCAGACGGCATCATACCACCTCGGCTGAAACAAGCTCCCGGAGAGCAAGTCAGGCCTGTTGTCACGAGGAGGAAGTTAAGAAAGAGCATCGTCAAGGCAGAGGAACAAAAGCCTGATCCCTGGCACCAGATGGATGCGCGTGAAGTGGCGGGAAAGTTTGGCACATCCCGGCACTTCGGGCTTCCCAATGACACAGCAAAAACGAATCTGAAGCGGTATGGTCCCAATGTCCTTCCGGAGGCGGTCCCCCGCTCCGGGTTAAGCATTTTCCTGGGCCAGTTTAACTCACTTCCTGTGGCGCTGCTAGGCGCTGCTGCCGGGATTTCTATAGCTACGGGAGGCGTCGCTGATGCGATCGTAATTGCCGGGGTGGTGGTTATCAACGCGGTAATAGGGTACACGACCGAAACCCAGGCGGAAAAGACCATCCATGCATTGAAAAGCCTTGTCAGACCTTCTGCCACGGTCAAGCGGGATGAACAAATTATAGAGCTGGGAGCAGAGGAAGTAGTCCCCGGAGATCTGCTGATCCTCAGACCGGGGAGTTATGTGCCGGCAGATGCAAGATTGCTGGAGACGTATCACATGAGCGTCGACGAGTCCGCCCTAACAGGAGAGAGTCTCCCCGTGATGAAAACAAGTCTGCCCTGCGTTGTCGAAGAAATCCCCCTTGCAGACAGGGTCAACATGGTCTATATGGGGACTCTCGTGACCGGAGGGCAAGGGATAGCCGTGGTTGTTGCAACGGGTAGGTTTACCGAGATCGGAAAGATACAGGCGCTTGTCGGAGAGGCAGAGTCTCCTGACACCCCTATGGAGCGGCAGCTTCATAAGATGGGAACACAGCTTGTTTTTATAAGCGGAGCTGTCTGCGGACTTGTCTTCATCGTCGGACTTCTGCGCGGATACGGTTTTTTGGAGATGCTCAAGAGTTCCATATCCCTTGCCGTTGCCGCAGTCCCGGAGGGACTCCCTACTGTTGCAACTACAACCCTGGCCCTGGGGATCAGGGACATGAGGCGGCATAACGTGCTCATCAGGCATCTGAGCGCGGTCGAAACGCTGGGGGCCGTGCAGACGATCTGTCTTGACAAGACGGGGACAATCACGATGAACAGGATGTCGGTAGTCGCCGTCCATACCGGCATGAAACGATATGAGGTTTCAAATGGGACGATAACGGCTTCCCGGGAGAATGTGAGCCCCTATGCAGTCGACGAACTCCTTAGGCTGCTGCACGTGAGCGTACTCTGCAGCGAAAGCGAGGTCGAAAGAGAAAAAGGTACTTATGCGGTCAGCGGCTCTCCGACCGAGAACGCCCTGATCTATATGGCATTGAACGCCGGCATTAATGCCGTTTCTCTTCGGGAGAGGTCCCCTGTGATGAACATCACTCATCGTTCGGAAAGTCGCAATTATATGTCTACCGTCCATAAATCCGAGAGTGGATCAGCAATCATTGCGGTAAAGGGGAGCCCCGACGAGGTCCTTTCAATCTGCAACTGGCACATGAAGGGCGGAAAGAAGCTTCCGTTGACGGAGGAGGACGTGCTTTTCATAGAGACGGAAAATGAACGCATGGCCGGTCAGGCGCTCAGGGTTCTCGGCTTTGCCTATTCATCGAAGGACGATGAGGTAGCCCTTTCCGAAGATAGAAGTGATCTTCATGAAGACCTGATATGGCTCGGCCTCGTCGGCATGGCAGACCCCATCAGGGAAAATGTGAAAGAACTGGTCCACGGGTTCCACGAAGCCGGAATCGATACGGTCATGATAACGGGCGACCAGAGCCCTACCGCGTATGCTATAGGAAAAGAATTAAATCTGAGCAACAACGGACACCTCGAAATCCTTGATTCTACGCACCTTGCGAATGTCGAGCCCGAGGTCATGAAGGCCCTCTGTGAGAGGGTGCACGTCTTTGCCCGCGTCAGTCCCGCACATAAGCTCCAGATTGTCCAGGCGCTCCAGTCCGCCGGGAAAGTGGTTGCGATGACCGGAGACGGCATCAACGACGGTCCGGCCCTCAAGGCAGCGGATATAGGGATCGCCATGGGCCACACAGGCACTGATGTCGCCCGCGAGGTGGCTGACGTGATCATTGAGGACGACAATCTCGAAACAATGCTTATCGCTGTAAGCAGGGGAAGGACGATCTATAACAATATCCGAAAATCAGTCCATTTCCTGCTGTCGACAAACCTCAGCGAGATCATGGTGATGTTCACGGCGGTCTCGACAGGTCTTGGCCAGCCGCTCAACGCGATGCAGCTTCTCTGGATCAATCTTATCTCGGACATTGCACCTGGACTGGCCCTTGCCCTTGAACTTCCGGAGCCGGATGTGTTGAGCCGTCCCCCTCGGGACCCGCACGAGCCGATTGTCAGAAATTCCGATTTCAAGCGGATAGCTTTCGAGTCGGCAATGCTTTCCGCGGGCTCCCTGGGGGCTTACGGGTATGGCACCGCCCGCTATGGAATAGGACCGCGGGCTGGTTCGCTTGCGTTCCTCAGCCTTACGGCAGGACAGCTCCTTCACGCTCTGAGCTGCCGTTCTGAGCAGCACAGCATGTTCAGCGCTGAGAGACTGCCCCGGAACAAGTATCTTGAAGTGGCACTAGGCGGTTCTTTTGCGCTCCAGATACTGGCGGTGACTGTCCCGGGGCTGAGGAGACTTTTGGGAATAGGTCCTATCAGTATCATCGATGGTCTTGTGATCGGCGGAAGCGCCGCTTTTCCGCTTCTTGTAAACGAGGCGACAAAATCCCCCTTGAGGTTGGCAAGATGAAAAAAGACTTCATATTTACATCCGAATCGGTTACCGAAGGCCATCCCGACAAACTCTGTGATCAGATCAGCGACGCGCTTGTCGACCACTTCCTTCAGCAGGACCCCTTTTCGCGGGTCATTGCTGAATGTGCCGTGTCAACAGCGATCATTTTCATCGCCGCGAGGTTTTCGTCCGACGCCAGTGTCGATTTCCCGAATATCGCCAGACAGGTCATCAACCAGATCGGGTATGACCAGCAGGCTTTTAACGCGAAGACTTGTAGCATTGTCACAAGCCTCAAAGAACTGCCCTCCGAAGAAAACCGGAGCTTTGACGAGAGGAACCTGACGGAAGATGAAATCGACGCTATCCCCGTCCGTAACCAGGTCACGGTATTCGGATTTGCCTGCAACCAGACGCCCTCGCTGATGCCCCTTCCGATCTGGCTCGCCCATCGACTGGCGCGAAAACTGACCGCAGTGAGACTCCAAAAGGTACTTCCTTATCTGGCGCCCGACGGAAAAACCCAGGTCGGCGTGGAGTATAAAAATGGAAGGCCTTTTCGGATCCACACCGTAACTGTCATAGCCAGCCAGAACAAGACGGAGAAGTCGGGCGGACCCGATCTCAAGAGACTTTATGATGATATGCTGGATACCGTTATTCGTCCTGCCTTTCTTGACGAGGAGATCAGACCCGATGCCGACACAAGGATATTCATAAACCCCGATGGTCCTTTTATCACGGGCGGACCCTCAGTCCATTCAGGGCTCACAGGGAGGAAAAATGCGATCGACACCTACGGTGAATATTCTCGGCAGAGCGGCGCGGCGCTCAGCGGCAAGGACCCTCTTCGAATAGACAGAATCGGCGCTTATGCCGCCCGTTACGCAGCAAAAAATATCGTTGCCGCAGGCATCGCCGACGAATGTGAAATTCAGTTGAGCTATTCCATAGGGCTTTCCCGTCCTGTAAGCATCCAGGTGGAAACATTCGGCACAGGTCGGATTTCCGACGAAGAGATTTCCGGAATTATCGAAGGCCTGTTTGATTTCCGCCTCGCAGGGATTGTCCGCCAGTTCAACCTCAGATTTCTCTCTTCCATAATCAAAGGAGGCTTTTACAGAAAACTCGCCTCTTATGGTCATGTCGGCAGAATGGATATCGGTCTTCCCTGGGAATTGACGGATAAGGCCGGCATACTTCGTGACGAAGTTGCCGGGTGAGAGACTTATGCAGGTCATTCTTCGCCAATTCCACCTTCAACAGCCCCGATTACCTTTTCCGTAACTTCCAGCACTTTTTCTGCTGTTTTCTCCACCCGCTCGTCACACGTTTCTGCCTCGGTTAGACGGAAATAGCCGTTCTTCTCGAGAATCCCGATGATCTGTTCGCAATTGATTTTTTTCTCATCAAAGTGAATTATTGCACTTCCGGTAGCGGCATGAATCTCTATTGCTGATATGCCATTGAGTCCTTTTATGAATGTTTCGAACTCTTTGGTCGCTACTGTATTATTATGAAGTATGGGTATTTCAATTCTCATCCTGCCGGGCACGTAATGAATATAGTATTTCATATAAACCATGATACCACTCCAATCATATCAAATGATAGAATTGATAGAGTATCCCAACGCTGATTAAATGATCTGTTCTATCCCTATTGCAATTAATAAGAGACCCGCTACAATCGATGCTTTTTTGGATAGATTCCACTTTATAAAGAATTCTGCAACGTAGTTTCCCGCCCAAAGGGCAATAAAACTGAGTACCGCAGACAAAAATCCTACCCAAAATGAGTTAAGCCCAATCATCCCGGCGCTTACTCCTCCTCCTACATTGTTTATCGATAGCGCAATGCCAAGGAAAGTTGCTTCTTTAAAATCGATATGTTTTGAATTATCCATATCAGCATTTTTGGGATCCAGCAAAACATGAAAGGCACTATTCTTGTTTGTCCGGAGAGACTCGTCGGAACAATCATTGTCTTTTTTCAAGTATGGTTCCAATATCATCCACGAGCCAATGGTGGTAAGCAGCAACATCGCTATCAGAGAGGATAGGTGTTTACTGACAACTCCTGATATTACTGTTCCTGAATAAGCTGCAAGAAATGAAATGACAAAGGTAATTACGGAAATCCAAAGATTTATCAGAGTGGATATCCTCACTCCCCGAATGCTATAGGCGATTCTGACGCCCATATTGTCAAAATTATTCATTAAGGCAATGAAAAACGTATAAAAAAAATGATGCATTACATTGGTCCTTTCAGTGCGGAAACACACTCTATAGGGGATATCATATCGCTATGGCTAAAACAAAAGGCGAGATTAGAAGGATAAAACCGGTCCAGAAAATCCACCTCTCTCTTACCGATAGATTGCTCCAGTATATCCCAAGTAAGGAGTTTTTACCCAATTTAATAGCCCCAGCTTTTGAAATGATCCGGCTCTCAACATAGCTTATTTCCATAGCGCCCACTGCGCACAAACTACTGATTATTATTTCTGCAGTTTTTACCATATTGCCCATCGGCCCGATACAAAATTATTAAGGCGCCTTTCTCAGATCGGCCCTTCATCACAGAAGGTGAAAAACAAAGGGTATTCGGTATCTCTATGAGTAAAGAATAACAATTTCAACGATCAAATTGAATGCAATCATAGGCAGATAATGAAAAAACAGCAAAGGTTATCTCACATCCTCCGGAGCTTTGGTGATACACTTTAATCAAGAGAACCGATAAAGCCAAATCTTCCTGAGAGGGAGGAGAAGTGTGGAGTCTGTAAGAATGAGGGAGTCATGGCAGGTGTATGTCAGTACGATAATGATGCGGAAGAGAGACAACATTCCAAGGCTATCCACATGCTCGCTGAAGAATTAGACATGCCCGAGAAGGAGATAAGAGGACTCTACGAGGAATTTCTTTGCAGTATCAAGGAAGGGGCAAGGATAAAGGATTATCTGATCGTTCTGGCGAGTCGCAACGTAAAAGATGTGATAAGGAGGGGTACGCCTAAGTAAAATTTGGGAATGAAGCCGGCTGAGGCGGAAGCCATTGGGAGAGGGAACGCACTACTATTGGCAGCCGACTTCACTTTACGGTTTTTTTGAGCGTTTCCTTCGCCTTCCTTACGGGCTTTTTCCTGGGCGTTGCATCGTTATGCCTCGTTTCAGGTTTGCCTTCGAGTTTTTGGATTTGCATCTCAAGTTTTTTTATTTTGGCTTTAATTGCTTTCACCTTGGTATTGAGCATGGGATTTTTGACTTTTTCGCTCAACTCATAAACTGTTCCGCCCAGTTCTGCAATTTCCTTATGTACTTTTGTTTTCAGCTCATAAAGCTGATACCGCCGTTTCCCCTCCTCCGTGAGCTCTTCTGCCTTTTTCTTTACAACGGAAGCCCCCTCCTTCACAATAGCGATGCCCTCTCCGACGCCTTTTTGTAAATCATCTCTGACTTTTGTCCAAAAAAACATTTGTTCTCCTTTTCTCCCATTCATCAATAGACAGTCAATGATTGACGGTACCCTATACAAATACCTCATCATTTGCTTGCAATAAGGCTATCATATAATTCAAAGCTCTGCAATCGTTATAGCGGTGTCCACGATGGGACCTAAAACCTTATCGAAGCCTGAAGGATTACCCACGCGAGTTATATTTACGCGATATAAGCGATTGCAGAAGCTCGGTAAATATGCTATATACTTATTGTTTGGTTTATCACTGGTCGAGCGGGAGGATGGGCATGAACCCAACGCAAATTCTTTCCATTTTGTCGGCATTGGCTGCAACAGTCTGGTCCGTATTAACCTGGAGCGCTGAACAGCAAAAGGGCAGGCAACTCAAGCGCGATCAAGAGGCTGCTCTATACGTTAATCCTTTCCTTGTAGCCACAGACGAATTGCAGTCGCAGCTTTATAGTATTCTCGAGAAAGACGAACTGGCTTTTTACAAGAAGGAGTATCCGGATCAGTATGAATTTGGCTCGCCAGCTGCAATCGAAGTCCTCTACCGCCTGAGTCAGTATTTTGGGTGGGCGCATCATATGTTTCGGTACGGCCCTTACACTAAGGACCCCGGAGTGATAGAACTGATCAGAAAGATAGGGGAAACCTTCGAAAGTCGAAGCGATTTTTCAGGGGATGCCTTCCGCTTCAGCATCGACGAGAGAAGTTCTTTGGGCGAAGCCGTGGTAAGGCGTATAGGGGAGGTCACATCCGTTCGCCCCGTATTCGAGTCTATCCCTCTCTTTCAGTTCGAGGAGGAGATCAGTGACAAATTAAATAAACACGCCCTGTTGTATCAGAGCAAGGCCGTCCGCTGTACACTTGCAGCAATCGACCGGGCTGATCAGGCTGAGGCCCTGGAGGGACATGAACGATTGGCGGTCTTGCAGAATCTCCTTGTAGACTTGCTCTCATACCTGGAAAGCAGGGAAGGTTTTCGCGTTTCTATCGGGGAGCTCAGAAAAGCAAGACTCAGAGGAGCTTATGCCGGGGTATCTCTAACGCAGTCAAATATTGCCAGAATCATCCACCAGACCAGGGGACGCATCCGGTTGGGGGTCCCGCGTTTGAAGACAGATGCGACTTACGCAAATCGTCTGCAATCGCTTTTAGAGTCGGTGGAGAACGTCAGTAGTATTCGCATTAGTATCGGTGCGGCTTCTGTAATCATTACTTACAGTACGGACATTCCGGAGGCGGAGTTTGCAAGGAGAGTAGTGAAAACTATTGAAGAAGGGTTCCAAGAAGCCCCGGTCCACTAAGCGCCAGTCAGACGGAAAGGTTGAAGCAGTAAGGCATAAGCTCCCGGACGCGGGCAGCCGATCATACTCTCTGTCCCTAAATCTCATGGAGCTGAAGATTACCGACAAGTTGCATTAGGCAAGTAATGAGTAAAAAACATTGACTTGCGGGTATGAGCGTGTTTAAATATTGAAGCCGCATAAAAAAAACTTGTAGGGAGGTGATGTTAATGGACGCTGGCCCAGGTAGTCATAGTAGTTACGGCGAAAAACTGATGGGTCGGATACTTGATGCGTGTCCATTACTCACCTCTATCTTGAATCTCTCCTGACCCCTGTCCTGACACGCATACTATCCTAACACCTTAAGACGTATAGCGCAGTATTTTACCCGCCGTTTTTTAATACGGCTGCGGCTTGCTTGTTAGGGAGGACATACGATGAATATTTTCACTCGACTGTATTACGGGTACCGTAAAATCTGGAAGGCGATCATGCTTTATTTTATGATTGCAGGTCCTGGTATTGTGGTGATGGTGGCTGATAATGACGCTGGCGGGATTACCACCTATGCCGCCACCGGCGCAAAATACGGCTATCATCTTACGTGGTTTCTGATTATTCTTATCCCGGTCGCTTATTATGTTCAGGAAATGACCGTGAGACTCGGGGCAGTCACCAAACGCGGCCATGCCGAGGCTATCTTTGCGGGCTTTGGGGCATTCTGGGGTTGGTTTTCACTGCTGGATCTTATGCTGGTTAATTGGTTGACCCTGGTGACCGAATTCATCGGCATGACTGCGGCCCTCAAAATCTTCGGCATTCCAGCATATTTGACGGTGATGGCGGTATGCGTTTTCATGGGTATGATGGTGGTTAGTGGCAGCTATTGGACCTGGGAGAAGCTTGCCTTGCTCTTCTGCGCAGTCAATCTGATTTACATCCCTGCCGCCTTCATGGTCAATCCACCTGTATCCCAAATCGTCGGCGATGGCTTAATTCCTCACTTCCCAGGAGGATTCAACAACGAAATGTTCTTTTACCTCATGGCTAATATCGGCACCACAATCGCCCCATGGATGCTCTTTTTCCAGCAGAGCGCAGTCGTAGACAAGGCAATGAAGGAGAAAGATATTCCCTGGGGCCAGTTGGATACGTTTATCGGCGCGATCATGACCGTGTTGGTGGCGATATTTATCACTATCGTTACCGGAACTGTCTTGAAGGGAATGAATATTGATGATGCGGCACAGGCCTCAAAGGTCTTGCTTGGCATTAACAGGAAGGTGGGCACATTCATGGCCATCGGTCTATTCGACGCAGGACTTCTCGGGGCCATTTGCATTTCACTGGCCAGTTCCTGGGCCTTCGGCGAAGTCTTTGGCTGGGCGCATTCCCTGAACAACAAGATAAAGGAGGCTCCCTGGTTCTACGCCAATTATTTTCTGACTCTTATCAGCGCCGGCTGCGTAGTGTTGATCCCGAAGGCGCCCCTGGTGCTCATCACTCTTTTTGTACAGGTGATCGCGGTAACGCTTCTGCCTGCCGCACTGGTTTTCCTGATCCTGCTCCTCAACAACAAAAAAACCATGGGTGACCACACGAACACCCTATGGCAGAATATTATAAACTCTGTGATAGTCGTGGCGATTGTGATTTTGTCGAGTTTGTACGGCATCAGCACCTTGTTTCCAGACATGTTTAAATAGTGAAGGAGGACGACAATGATAAAGAGTTTTTTCAGTCACAATTACGCTAAGATCCGAGAGATCAACGAAAAGTACGCGACCCCAAACATAGAGATGTCCAAGTGGGTAAAGCTTTCGCTGTTATCATTGCGTTTTTACCTTATTTTTCTTGTGGGCTTATTGATTTATAAATTTTTCACCTTGTTGCGATAAGGATGCCGATCATGAACACCATAATTGAAAAGAAACAGGAAGGGGTAACAAACGGGGACGTATTTTTCCTGAGTGATCTTATCGGGACGAAAGTTTTTGACGGCGACAAAAAAATTGGAAAACTGCGGGATATCGCCATCCGAGAACATGAAAAACTTCCCACTGTCACCCATTTTATTGTCCACCGGCCTTTTGGACATAAACCACTACTGGTTCCCTGGGAGCGGGTGGTGGCTGTCAATGTGAGGAAGATTATCATCGATCTCGAATCTGTAGAACAGTATGAAGGCGAACCTGCGGAATCTCAAGTTCTGCTGAATGACCACGTTTTGGACAAAAAAGTCCTCGACATGGATGACAATGAAATCGATATAGTCTATGACGTCAAACTCGTCCTCCGTAACAAAATACTGTACGTTACGGACGTGGATTTCAGCAGATATGCTTTTTTGAAAAGGCTCGGGCTCAAACCGCTTGTGAAACTGCTGGGCAACTCAGACCTCCTGAAGAAAGAGACCCTCTCCTGGTCCTACGTTCAGCCTCTGCCGGAGAACATCGGCATCTTTAAAGGCAATGTCAAGCTCAATGTCCTGAAAGAGAAACTCCCGGAGATTCATCCGGTTGATCTCGCCGACATCCTGGAAGAACTGAGCGAAGAACAGCGACTCGCCATCTT
>OBEQ011510658.1_pt1 | contig 12565 bp, 11 predicted proteins | sample 1670901 | NCBI WGS metagenome assembly OBEQ01 (sample SAMEA104232315, study PRJEB22302) | groundwater metagenome | biome: forest; feature: aquifer; material: groundwater | place: USA | collected 2011-08-07 | depth 5.4 m | reverse complement strand
GACCAGTACTGCGCCAGGCACTCTTTGGCTTCCTCCGCGTTGGTGATGAGGTAGAACCCGTAGGGCGGATGGACCGTCGAGGCGATGGGGGCATGGTGCTCGGTGACGAGCTTGGCGATGACCGCGCGGATCCTGCGGGTGGATAGGGGGACGAGCTGCTGCAGCTCTGAGACGGTGATCGCCCGCTGCTTGCCTCGATGGTGCTCGAGGATGTCCAGGATCCGTTTCTCCACTCGCTCCATCCCGTGCCCTCTCCGCATTGAAGAAGTGTTGGAGAGGGTGGCTCCGTCACCCCGCCGAGGCGGGGTAAGCAACCTCGGAGCCCTGGAGCTCTCCGCAAGAAAGCCCGGAAAAGCACCCTCTCCATAGGTCTTGGGCACTTTCGGGGTGTTTAATAACCCCCCTGTAAAATTTTCTTCAGGCGGGCTCGGGCTTTGGCGAGGAGCTGGTGGACAGCCGGCTGGGAGATGCCAAGCTGCTTGGCGATCTCCGCTTCGGTGTGGCCGTCCGCGTGCAGGAGAAAGGCGGTCTTCTGCCTGGGGGTGAGCGCTTGGAGGGCGGCTTCAAGATCGAGCTTGGAGAAGAGCTGGTCTTTGGTCTCGTGGGAGAGGCGCTCCCGCACCTCAAGCTCGGTGGGGCTGAGGGGCTGGGTCCCCTGCTCGATCTTGTGCAGATCGAAGTAGCGAAGGCGCTTGCGGCGGCGCACCGGCGGACCCCCTGCTGGGATCCGAGCCGGTCAGCGCCGCGCCCAAACAACAACGGAGGCCCAAATCCCAACGGATTTGAGCCTCCGCTCCTTCGCCCCTCAGACGTGCCCGGGCCTACGAGCCTACGCTCCTCAGGTTACATGCGATTGGACTTTGGATTCACTCTTGATGATTCGCAGGTTTTTGGAGGAGGTGTCCAAGACGAACGCCACGAGCTCCTTACAGCGGCCGCAGGCGATGTAGAGCATCCCATCCCGCAGCTCGGCCAGAAAATGCCCGCAGCGGTGGGTGATGCGCTTCCTGGGAGTGGATACCTTGACCATCTCCTCCATGGGGCCCCCATCGCGGTGAAGGAGATCACCCTACCAGAGAGTTGCAGTAAATGCAAATTATAGTTTCCTGAATTTAACAATCTCGTTGACACCACCGGAGGGGTTTGGTATCGTGGCCGAAAAGGAGAAGGGATGCTCAAAGGATTTGGGGAACGGATCAAGCAGCTTCGCAAGGACCGCAACCTCACGCTCGTCAAGCTCTCCAAGACGTCGAAGATTTCTGCCTCCACCCTCAGCCGCATGGAGCGCGGCCGGATGGTCGGGACCCTGGAGTCCCACCAGCGCCTGTGCAAAGCGCTGGGGATCACGCTCAGCGAGCTCTACCAGGGCCTGGATGATCCGCACCATAAGGTCACGGTCAAGCGGGCCAGGGATCCGGCCGATGTATGCCGGCACAACGATAAGGCCGTGCAGCGTATCCTCACCACCGGCTTCCTGCAGAAGAAGATCTTTCCCTCCCTGATCGAGATCGCCCCGGGTGGAAAGACGACGCTGGAACAGGCCAAGCCGGACGTGGAGAAGTTCTGCTACGTGCTCAGCGGGCGGGTGCGGTGCTCAATCGGGAAGGAATTCCACGAGCTCAAGGCAGGCGATTCGATCTACTTCAACAGCGGACAAGCGCACCAAATCGAGAACTCCGGCGCCAACTCCGCGAAAGTCCTCTGCGTCGCTGTTCCGCTGGCGCTGTAATAATCCATCTCACGCACTCAACTACAACCACCTATGTGGTCAACAGCGTACGAAATTCAAGATACCCGCGTGCCCCAAGAGCATGGACGAGATCTTCTGCGGCCTGTTTCGTGTCAGCATCTAGTGAGGCTAGGGCGGTTGTCAGTATTGCCTTGGCTTCGTCACGATACCCATGTATTCCCCACCCTTCTTGGTCAACCCTCACAAGCGCAGCGAGAGCCTCAGCCGCTTGCTTAGGCATGCGCGGCGCAATCTTGACTAGCCGTTCGACTACAAAGTGATCTGCCTCCATCTTCCCGCATAGTTTCAACGCTTCCATGAGCTGCGCCAACGCCCAATCATCATCGAGTTTGCCGGAGGCAAACCACCAGCCAAATCCCTCCAGCTCCTTTGTGGCGCTCCCACCGGCGGCAGTTTGACGAATGGCCTTAAGACGTTCGGCCCATATGGCTTTCATGCGACCCTGAATCACCTCGGGAACGTCTCCTTCTGTGTGGTAGAGACTTCGTCCCACAAAATCGATGGCATGGCGACGGAGATCAGGCGAAGCATGCTCCCAGAACTTCGTAAGCAGACCCTGGTCAAGTTTACTGCGCCAAGCAAACGTCATGAGGTGATCCACTAGAGCTCTTTCGACATCGCTCAACTTATCCTCCGAACTTCCGATCGAGTCTCGAAGTCTTTCTACAGCCAAAGCATATTGATCTCTAAGAACCTCTAGGACGTTGTCGTAGGGATGACAGAAGCGGATATAGGTCTCCCAGGCCGCGTCTCGGAGAGATCGATGGGCAGGGTCTGCCGGGAAGATCACCTCTAGATGTGTTTTAGTCCATTGAGCATCGAGCAGCAACAGCCAAGGGAACCACTGTCCATAAACCGATCGGATACCCAAGGACGGCTCCCTAGCAAGATCAAGGTGTTCTTCCAGCACCTCCTTGACCTCTGGCATCTCATCAAAGCCACGACTTAATTTCGCGCTGTCACCAAGTTCTTCAAACCCACGACGTAACCAAAGCGCGTAGCGGATGACGGTATGCATCGCCTCACCCCGCACAGTATTGATCGAAGTGTGGGAAGGCTCCATGCCGGCATCTCGATCCGGCATAGGATCTGGGTCGTGGCTGAGCACTTCAAGGATCGACCAGACGGCCTCTCGCAGCTCTCTCGGAAGACAGGCTGGTCCTTGCGCAAACCCTTCCTCGAGCAGGCGAGCGATCGTCTTACGAGTCCACCCCCAGTCCGGATCTGCGTCCAGATGATGCTCGGAAACCACCCGACCGAGAATCTCGCGTGGCTGCTGCATAATCCACGCGCAAAGCTCGATTACAGGACGCCAATCAAAGACATGCTTCTCCTTCACAGCACTTTCAAACCCTTGGATGAGTGCCTTGACATAGGTTGGTTCTTCGAGCCTAAAGAGAAGAGCCTTCTCAGCAAATCTGGTTGGGTCCGCAGCAACTACCGGAGACAGATCCCTCGCTAGCCCCTCCCGCGAGGGACTCCAATCTTCCTTCGGTGGTTCCCACGTCTTCAGGAACTCTACAACCGCGTCAACAGATAGTGCTTTTAGTTCATCGGTAGATTTTGGACTCGTTGGACCCTTCCAGCTTGTAGTTACTGAAACAAGATCCGGATGCTCAGCCGGCCCCACCTCTTTCACAAGCGCTTCATAGCGCTGCTTCCAATCCTCCGGAAGAGTCGAGGCTATCCACGCCAGCCGGTTTCGTTGCCATGCTTTTTGGATACGCTCGATCTCGGATGGTTCTAACCTCTCTCTCTTGCTGTGCCTGATCTCTGGCCCTTCATCAATCCAACCTAAGATCATCTGTTGCTGCCTTTGAGATAGCTGAGAGAAAGCCGTTCCGATCAGAAGGGAATACTCATGTCTTGCCCACGGCTCATTAAATAAGTCGCGGTTTATGAGTCGCTCCACTACCAGTCCTTGAGCATGGTCCGGGGACTTTCTCAGCAGGTGCAGAACTATCCGATGGAAGATGTGCCATCCGCGTTCCTCTAAATGCTTCACAAGTTCAGGTAGTTGCGAGGGCTCCGCTTCAACAAGTTGTTCGGCCGCATCTCGAACAGCTGAAACCAAAATATGTTCGAGGCCACGTGAGGGGAGGTTTTGTGAGTGGTCTTCAACTGCCGGTCTCCAGATGAACGACATGTCTTCAGGCTTGTCTTTCTCTCCCCGCCTCAAGGAGCAGTTGACGGCAGTTTCCAGTAAGTCGCAAAGGAGATCGAACGCTTCCAAACCGGCAGTTCGCACAAGCGCGGGGATATCTTTCTTCAAGATTTCCTGATAGTGCCATTCATCGAACCGAGCTCGGGGCTCCGGCGGCAGCCTGTACTCTTCGGGGATATCGGTACTCCCAGCTTCCTCCACCCCTGGCAACACTTCGAGCAGGGCCTTCGACAGTTCAAGAGCTGCCTTCGTTTCCCAATTTTTTGCAAGGTGCGATACTAGCTGTCCTAACTTCTCTGGCAACCGAAGTTGATAGGGACAAAGCACCCACTTTTTAGCCCGGTCCACAAGTCTTCCCGCTAAGGCCGCCGGCATCCCCAACGCAGCATCGATCAGGTCTTCGTGCACTCGGACGTTCTCGGTATCTGGGATGCCAAGGATAACTTCAAGAACCACTTCCGGAGTCAGCGGAGCCATTCGAGCCAGATACGAGCTCTCCGGCCATGGTGGAAATCCGATGGTTCCTTTCGGCTCATCTCGAAGCGGAAGTGGAGGCGATCGGAAGAATCCCCTTGCTTTAAGTGGTGTGATCCAAAGAGGGTTCTCAAGGCGATCAAAGAAATACCTGTACTGTCCCATATGACCTGAGAGGAGGGCCACCGCCTTTGTGATCTGCTCAGGAGTTGGTGTCTTCCAAGATTTCATCCAAGTCCCTCACTGTCGTGAAAAATCCGCGCACCAGAGCGCCTAGAGTTGCCTCAAATAATTCAAATTGTTTGCGGAGTTCATCCTGATCAATTACGACATCGCTTATATTAGGGACATGGACCTTTCGGACGAACCAGTCGGTAACCTCCAACCACTGATTGATGATTGGCCGAAGCGTGTCCCTTAGTCGTCTGTTCTCTGGGTTGCGACCCTCAAAGAGCTTAATCGCAGCATCTAACGGCTTCTCCCTTGTTTCTACGTGATCTTTGATAAGAACCGCCATGCGTCGAAAGAGGGGAGAAGGCACTAAGATCCCTTCCTGTGGATTTGAGGGTGACGATCTCCCGACACTTACGCTGGGTACCGATCCATCGGTTGCGAGTCCATTTCTTTCCCATACTTTAGCGATCTCATCTAGTCGTCCTACATAGTTGAGTCTACTACTGCTCTTGGCACCCGATATGGCGTCAGGAAATCGGTTGGCGATCTCTCGAACAGCATGCGCAACAAGCCGGAGCCGCCCCGGCAACGGAAGCGCATACACAAGATTCACTGCGGTTTCATAGAGTTCCGCAAGTGCTGGGGCGTTCCGTTGTAGCCAAGCCAATAGTTCTATGCGTCGAGAGAGAGACCAATGCTCTCCAGTTCTTCCGGGTTTGGTAGGTTTTTCAGTGCCCGGACTAGGCGTGGACGGACTTGGTGATTCTGTTTGCGAAACGATCTGAAACTTGAGGCGGCGTTCCAAATGTGCCAGCCCGGATCGGCGAGGCGGAACTATAATTTGGACCGCCTCCAAACTCTAATCCGCTAAGATCATTTGCGTCGGTTCTCTCAACTGCGCGAATAAAGTCTTCAGCCATTCTTCTCTCTTCACGGTCCCCAAGGTTCCCACACGAAGCCCCTTATATATGACTTCCATACCAATCCTTAGATGACTGATGAACGGCTGGCGCTCCTGATTCTCATTCAGCCAGAATCCTCTGGTTAAACTCTTTCCCTTCGCCTCAAACCTTATCTTACAGTAGGCATCCTCAAAGATGAGCGCGTGGTTAGGCCATCCTGCTATCGGCTCCGTCGTAATAGTCATCCCATCAGGGAGCACAAGCTCATATGAATCTGGCAACTGGTCCAGGAATCGATTGTTCGGCAGTACCTTCTGAAGGTCATCCCTTCGCCATATGTTTTTCTTTAGTCCCATGACCTTCGTCTTCGGCCCAATTGAAACTGACTTCATCCCAAAGACATTACTGGTGTCAACCCTCACATCCCAATCCCGCTCAAACTTCCACCTCATCTGCTGGAACAGTATGACCTCAACCAAGTCTATAGAAGAAGCCATTTCCAAGGTTCTGCTAAATCGCTCATCAATAGTTGGTTCCTTCTTGCTTTCCTCGTAGGATTGGCGCAGCTCCCCACCGATAATACTGCGCATTAGGTTCAGATAGGGATACTCCTTCTCCCAATTCGGATCAACCTCTAGGCTTTCTCTCGTTTCCGTCCCTTCAAGAAGTGTTACGAAGGAGAGCGCCTCGGCCGAAGGTTTGACTGGCTGCAGCGCCGCCCAGCAACCAAGGGCAGCGGGCAAAAACATAAAAAGCAGTGCCACCCCAACAATATACCTGTCCTTCCTTATTGGTTTTCCCATAGCGAGTAATGAGAGCACCCCGCCGCATAGGATGGAAATGGAGGCGGCAATCCATGCAGGAGCCTGCTGTGCTCGATAATTCCAGAAGAGCAGTCCAAGAGCGAAGAATAACAGTAAGAGAATAAATGGCGATAGGTTCAGAGCCACCCAACGCACAAGGCGTTCCAGTAGCCCCAAGATCGCATCCTGCAAAAGGAACGCGATACGTTGCACAAAACCTAGTGGCGTGACCACCAATCTCTGCCACACGACCGTACAGATGTGAATTCCCGCTGTCGATATCTTGACTATGCCGCCTCGGAGTACCTTTTGTGTATTGGTCCTCATGAGGTGCTGGCGCGATCGTCAATGGCGTCCGTGCAGGTGCTGGTAAAGGCTTCGATGGCGGCTCCGAGCTCATTTAGAGCTTGTTCAGCCTCTTGGAGCGCGGTATCTCTCGCTTGACCCGTACAGTGCTGCCGCACACAGTCCACCAACTTCCTGACGCGCTCATGGGACACTAGGAAGTAGCCGTGGATGCTCTTGGGGCCATCTGCGCCGACCCCCTGCGTGGCATCCTCCCGCTCGGCAAACCCCACGGCCGCCTCCGGCCCAACGAACCGAGCCAGGCGGCCCGCATAGACCAACAGCTTCGCGTTCCACTCGATGACAGATTGATAATACTCCTCCCAGACGCGATCCAGGTCCCCCGTGCCGGTCCCCTTGGCGACCCAGACGACCCGGTTCAGGCCAAAAAAGCGCCGGCTCATGAGCTCGGAGACCTCATCCACCAGCTTCAGGGCCTCTGTGTAGCCCTGCCGGAACACTTCGAACTGCTTCTCCCTGATCCAGGCCTGCGTCTGATAGTAATTGGTGAGCCAGACCGCCGCCACCGTGGCAATCGCGAGGAGCGTAACGGGATGCGCCAGGAGCCTGCCAAGTCGCTTTTGGAAGGATTTCTGTGTAAGCAACGAGTGAATGGCTTCTTTCACGATTTCAAGCAGAAGGATGTTCCTCGATGTCTCGAACGAACGGGGCGCGGTCCGCCTTGCTTTCGATTCGCTGCTATCTGGACTTCGATCCGAGCTTGGCTTTGGTATCGAGGACTAACGTCACCAATTCCCGAAACATTCTTTGATCCATCTTCGTGCCTATCTTGTATAACTCTTTGAACAGCGGAGCCTTCAACCCTGCCGTCAGTCCGGCGCGGCCGTTCGTGTGGATCGCCGTGTAGTTTTGGATCCTCATCTGGAATCCCTTGCGTCCGATCAGCCCGGCGATCTGACTCTTGCTCATGCGCAAGCCATGGTCCCCGTAAAGGGCCAGATACAGTGCGACCAGGTTATCTTCGACCAGCCAATTCCGTGTCCGCATTTTGTCTCACCAAAAATGGAGAAACGTTCCAAATGTGCCAGCCCGGATCAGCGAGGCAGTTCTATTTAGGACAGCACCGAGTTTCCGGCGACGCTCTCAGCTTGGGTGGCGACAGCGGTCGGTTGGCGCGAAAGGTATTCCTTCATCAAATAGCGGATTTCACCGCAGGCCTGCTTCATCTCTTCATTGCCTGGGGGTGCGTTGTCATGGCACGCTTTGTTTACGGTGTTCTTGAAGACTTCGAATTTCCCTTGATGGGACGGGTCCTTGTTGAGCAGCGGATCAACGCGCGGTGCGAGCCAGTCGAGCGATTTGTCATCGTAATCGCTGAGCGTTGGGTTCTCCTCACCTTTGCTCCGACGAGCTTCAATCAGCACCTCTTTGCAAAAACGCTCGCCGGCGTCACGCAATTGCACGCCGCATTCCTTCCGTAGATCGGGATGCCCTCCACGAGCGAGCGAGGCGGCCCGGTTGATTTTGGCTAGCAATTCATCGCTGGTATTCTCGATGATGGTGCCCTGGCTTGGTGTTTCAATATAAAGCTGCGCCGTGGAAATGCCCAGGTGCCGATACCGAATCTGAATTTCCTTCCACGTTTTGTTGTCCTGGGTCAAGACGATGACCTGCAGCGGCAGTGCGAGCAGTGCTTCGAGCACCGTTGCGTTAAAGTGAACGCGATAATCCTCATCGCTCGACAAGACCGGGTCATCAAGAATGATGAACCCAACCCCTTCGTTCTGGGCGCGCGCAAGAAACAGCGCCAAGCCAAGGCAATGAAGCTGCGACTGGCTGAATACGGCAATCACATCGCGCGTCTTTGGTGATGATCGATCCAGATTCGGCGACAACCCCGCCTTGAAATCGATGGTTCGACGCGCGCCTTTGCGCGGCTTCACCTCTGCGAAGAATGTCTGCTCATCTGGCCTTAGACGTTCCCACCAGTCCTGAATGCTGCCACTGTATTCAGAGAACTTGTCATCGAGAACTTGTTCCTTGGCCTGGTCGATTTGTTTGAGCGCAGCTTCCAGTTCCTTCGACACGGTGGCGCGCGCCTTGCGTTCGATGAGTGCCGTTCGGAGGGCGGCGGGCTGCTTCGCGATATCAAGAAAGTCTTGCCAGCCCGCCGTGTCGGATTGTGTATCGAGAATTTGATTGAGCGTGCTGCGAACAGACTGCTCAGGCGTCTTGTACGCTTCGATGGCGTTGGCAAGGACGACACGGAGCGATTCAACTAAATCAAACGCCGCGCGAAGCGCTGTCTTGTCAAGAGCCGTTTCGAGGTCGCCCATCTGCTGTTCAATAAGCGTTCGCAGCTCCTGTGCTCCCTTTTTTAGTCGCCGCGCCGCTTTCTTCAGCGGTCGAACCTGCGCAAGCCAGGGCGGCACCAACTCTCCTGCGCGGACATCGATGAGGCTCCGTAATTTCTCAAGAGTGAAACCGGCATCTCGGCGTTGCTTCGCCGGCTGCTGCAAGTACTGTGGAACCACGGCTTCCGCAGCATCAATCAGAGCACTAGCCGAGGCCAAGAACTGCATCAATGTCGCTTTTGCCGCTGCCTCGGCCTTCTTGAAGTCCTTCGTGTTTTCAACGTGATCACGAATGAGCTGAACACGCTTGATGGTCAGACCATTTTCCGTGGCACAAAGCGGGCAATCCAAAGGTTCGGAAATCGCCGCAATGGGCGGCAGCTTAAGCGCCTCATCGAAAAGCGCAACGAGTCGGCGTGTCTCAGCAGCGACCTTCTTGCGTTCGGCGAGATAGGTATCGATCGAAGACCACGCGGTTGCTGCCGGCGCGTTCCAGCCGGGCAACTCGGCCCGCTGAAAGCTCTTTACGGGAAATGTCTTGGCGCGCCGTTCGGTGAGAATCCTCTCAATCGTGGCGAGCCGCTCTTCGCTGCCATGCGGAACTGGCTCGCCAGCGCTGATGATGAGCGCCTGTGCGCCGTCATTGATCTTTGCCGTGGTGGCAGCGAGATGTGGAATCGTAGTTCGCAGGCTCCCAACGGATGAGTTGAGGCTCAGGATAACAGCGCACGTGTCGAATTTGGCCAGCACCTGGGCGTCAGACGGTGTGGACTCGCTCGCAAGTGCAGCAATGTCATTGCGTAGATCGTCGAGGTCCGTCACCTCAAGTAAAGCTTTGAAATATGTCGCCCGGTCCTGCGGCCGTACCGAAAAGATGTAGCTAAGCGTGTGCTGCGCCAGCACGGGCGCTCCGAGGGGCGGCTGTGACAGAACGATGCCGAACGAAGCGAGCGCATTCTCTCCTGCCTTTGCGCCGTCTACTTCAAGCCGAGATTGGCAGTCTTGCTTCTTCGCGTAGTCGGAGACGAGAATCCGCTTTATTTCGTGCGGTGTGCCATCGGCCGCGATGAGCTTCGCGGAAACGTACACTTCAGTTCCGGCTGGAATATGAACATTGCGCAGCGCGTCCGCGAATTCGTCCTGGCTACTTGCCATAAGCTCGCGGCGCGAAAGGCTACCCGTGAGCAAGAATTCGAATGCCTCGGCGAGGCTCGTTTTTCCTTTACTGTTCGGTCCCCAAACAGCAGCGATATCACCCGGTAAGTTGAGCGTCTGCTCGGCCGCGCCATAGGCGCGAAAGCCTTTAACCGTGAGCGATCTAAGTCTTGGCGTTGTCAAGGCTTGTCCTCACCTGGTCGAGCCTGCCTTGAAGGACCGCCCTGACCGATTGCGGCCTGTCGGCGGGCCTCGCGTTGTGATGAGCTTGGATGAGCTGAACGGCTAGCGAGCCATCTTTTAGATGCTTGCGGAGCCGCTCGAAGTTGTCCAGCGTTTTTGCATCCTGCATCTTCATATTTCAAACACCTTCAAAACCTCATCGCCGTAGTGGTTGATAACCTTCACAGCGATCTTGCCTGACTCGGGCTTGGCAAACGACCGGCTCACCGTGCTGTACAGACTGCTCCAGGCCACTTCGTCGATCTCCGCCCGTAGCGCCCGTTTGAGCTTGTCATAGGGTTCTTCGGCTCCGGTGAAGTAGGCGTGGCGCACGAAGAAGCTTTCGCCGTTGTAGTTGGTGTCGATGAACCAGCAAGCGATGTCGTCGGTCGCCGACGAGCGAATCTCGCCGGTCGTCGGGTCGTATACGTCAACGCCTTTGATGGTGGCGATGAGCTTGCCGTCCTTCTGCTTCCTTATGTCCACATCCGGTTCGCCGAAGACCATGAAAAGATTGCCGGCCCCGGTCTTCTTCAAGAGTTCGTCGCCCATCGCCAGGTCAGGGTTCATGCGGGCGGGCAGGACGGTCAGCTTGCCATAGCGCTTGGCTTCTTCGGAGACGTGCGGGTCGAAGGCAAAACCGCAGACGAGCAGCAAGTGAAAGCCAACGCCCTGGACTGCTTCCTTGGCGGCCTCCTTCACCTGCTGCGGGCCGACCGTGCCGTGCTCCGGGCCGATTGAGACAGCGACACGCCGCGTCTTGCCATCGGCATCGGTGTACTCGCCGGCGGCGTGGAGCCATGCTCCGGCGAACGGGTCGAGCCTGTCGAACTTGAGCCGCTCGCCTTTCTTAGTGTTCTGTACGCCCGCCTTACGGAGGTTGTCGAGGATGATTGCGACAAAGTCCTGCTGACGCATGACCTCCGGTTCCGTGACATTCCCGCTCATGTCCTCGTCAGCGGTGGAGAGCACGCGGTGCGGTGAGAGACTTTCGACCGTGAAGGGACCGCTTACGCGAACGGTTTTCTTGTCCTCATACGGCTGGTCGTAGAGCATTTCGATGTCGGCGTGGCGAGCAATGGCGGCGTCGATTTCCCCGCGGCTCATACCTTCCTGGATGTCGAGGTTGTTGGCAATCGACTTGAGCGTGACGTGCGGGATCCGCCTGCAAACGAAGCCCTTGCGAATGTCGCCCTCGGTCTTGTACGGCGGAGGCATCTTGCCGGTGAGTTCGGCCTCTTTCTTGATTCCTTCTGGCGAGTCAACGAGCAGATAATATGGGAACTTCGCAGCCATAAGACGAGTGCGAGCCAGGGCGAGGGCGACGCGGCTGGTGTCGATAGTGATCCAGCGGCGGCCCCATTGCTCGGCGACATAGGCGGTGGTGCCGCTGCCGCAGGTGGGATCGAGCACCAGGTCGCCGGGGTCGGTGGTCATGAGGAGGCAGCGTTCGGGCACCTTGGGGTTGGTTTGTACTACATACCGTTTCTTATCGCCAAAACCGCTTGTGCCCATATCCATCCAGACATTATGGAGAGGCAAAGCGGGAAAATCCGCGAGATAGCGTTTGTATCGCAATGAATTGCCAAGGGGAAAGAGACGAGCCGCGAGTATTAGCCGTTGTAAACCAACATCTGTGGTTTTCCAATGAGAACTGGATGGACAAGAATAGCTTTTACCGTCAAAGACGATGGGCGTTGGGTCAGTGCTGCCAACCCCTTGCGACGCGAGACCTTGATGGGCGAGCACACGCCAGCCCGCGGGAAGCGAGTCAACACTAGCTAGTTCCTCGTCGGTCAACTCACGAACATGGCCGTCCGGCGGTTCGACCCAATCGTATTGGCCTTTATCGCGAGCTGCAATCTTTTCCGTGTAAAGCGGCCTGTACTTCGCCTGCGACTTGTCCTTGGTGTACCACAGGATGAAATCTGCTATTTGACTCAGTAAGCCCGCCGTAAACCCGCCGGTCTTATTGAACGGGATAAGGCCGGCAAAGTTCTCACTGCCAAAAACCTCATCGAGCACACAACGTGCGAGATGCACATTCTCATCCCCAATCTGCACGAACACGCTGCCAGTCTCGGCGAGCAGGTCGCGGGCCACCACCAGGCGATCGCGCAGGTAGGCGAGATAGGAATGGATGCCGAGTTTCCAGGTGTCGCGGAAGGCGCGAATTTGTTCGGGCTGGCGGGTGGCGTCCTCGGCTTTGCCGTCTTTGACATCGCGCTTGCGGGTGCTGACCTGCCAGTTAGAGCCGAACT
>OBEQ010399358.1_pt1 | contig 12565 bp, 2 predicted proteins | sample 1670901 | NCBI WGS metagenome assembly OBEQ01 (sample SAMEA104232315, study PRJEB22302) | groundwater metagenome | biome: forest; feature: aquifer; material: groundwater | place: USA | collected 2011-08-07 | depth 5.4 m | reverse complement strand
TTTCGTCTCAAGGATGCCTACACGGTTGGGGCTACGGTAGTGGAAGTCACGGCTCAACAGTCGATGCTGTATCGCGTCCAAGAGCCCAATCAAAGCGTAACAGTGCCCTCAGGCTTTGTGGTGACGGATGTTTTTGCACCGACCTTGCGCGATCCGCGTTTCCCAGACGGTCAGACCCGGATCTGGTCGCGCTTTACCGTGGATGGCAAAGCCGCGCAACAGACCGTATTACCTGAGCCAAGCGGCCCCTACAGTTTCGAGCATCTACGTCATCACAAAGAGCTGGAAACTACCAGTGCCCAATCTTTAGGGGCGCTCGCGCAAAAAATTCTGACGCTGGACTTCAATCAATCCGGCGCCGTGGAAGAAGCGCGCAAAATCTATGAACAAGCCCGCAAAGAACTGAAGCAGGCCATCCAACAAGGACAAGTCAGTTATGAAGACGCTTACAAATCGCGGTGGGATGAACTCCTGGAAATCAGTCTTGAGCTTCAAAAACGTGGGGTTAAGGATCTGGCGAAACTCGCCATTATGTATGATCCGTCGTCTCCGGAAGTCGCGAGCTCGAAACAGATCGCCAATGAACGGCATCCCTACATTCTGCAATACAACAATATCCGCGACAGCCGTCCCGGTGCCGCAGCCTCTAAGCGATTGAACAAGAGTGTTAACTATCCCCACGGTGTCATTGTCGATGCCTTCGGCAATATGCCGGAACAGCAGTCTAGCAAGGTGATTCTCGAAGAAGAACGGGAAGTTTTCGGCACTCCAGAGAAAGCTTGGATCACGACGAACGCGTTTCCCAATTTGCGCTATCATGGACAAATTGTCTCTGCCAATTTTGATCGTCAGCGTCTCGGCTTGCGCTTCTTCCGGTTGATCATGGACATCCTCCAAGACATGCCGAATGTTACCACAACCTTCAATTCTATCGGTGCCAATGCCTCCGTGGGACATCCCCATGTGCAGTTTTATGCGAATGAATCCATCCCGCTTGATGGACTGTCCATGGCGGAATTGGCACAAGTGGCAAATATTAAGGTGGGGACAATCGCACCTAACGAGGCTATGCGCGTAACAGGCTTTATGGTGTCCTACAAAGACTCTTCAAAAGAAACACTGGACTTGGCATCTATTCTCGTCACCGCCTTTGTCGAGAATCTAAACAGCCGGAATATTCCCCACACCGTGGTCCACAAAAACCGAACGATTTATATTGTCCCGAGAAATCCGTTGCCGATCGGTGAGTTCGGCCAGTCCTATGCCGGCTTTGAGGCACTCGGTTATTTCCTCATGACCGCGTCCGAGCTGGTGAATACCGCCTAGGCACAGACCCATGGTTACGATCTCGCCTGGCTGAACCAACGCAAAGCTTCTAAAGATAAGAAACTGCGCAATGAAGCCCTCACACCGCAGGGTGAACTGAACATCCAGGAACTCGAGACCTTCATCCGCGAATCCTTCGAAAGCATTACTGCACAGGAAATTCGGGATGGATTCCGTCGTGTCAATGTGGCCCCGCAGGTATTCGAGATGCTGGTCAAAGAATTTCATGCCCTAGGCTCAACTGCGAATTGGATGCTTGCGAATCAGGGTGTGGAGAGCACCTTGATGCTGGATCAGATCAAGAGTCAAATTCAAGCCTCGTCCGTGAATCTGGCGCAAAACCGAGACTTCCCGATCATTCTCGCGCATGTGGCGGCCGCGATAGTCGGTCAACACCCACTGGATGCCGTTTTGTTAAGGCTTCTCGATCGGCGTCAGATATCTGTAGCGCTTGATCCTACTGAACTCGCAGATATGATGGGAGGCGCTGACAAAGCAGGCACTCTCATCGAACAGGTCCGTTCCCAACTTGCTCTTACTCAAGACGACGCTTCGTATGTTTCTGTGCAATCACTGGCCGATGCCGAAAAGGAATGGATTGCTCAGGTTCTCGCGGTGAAAGCGGCTTCTCTGGGCCAAGACGTAGAAATGAGGCTTCATATTTCAGAGGAAGAACGCCTCAAGATCAGCCTCGAGCAAAACCATCACTTAGGATCCTATTTGGCTAAATCGGAAATCCACCGCGTCATGAGCTATGACCTCCTGCATCGGCCCGGAAGATCGGTTGCCGAGTATGATCCAGGAAAAAAACAGCTGATTATTGATGCGGGCCTGGCCGCGCGCGCCCCCGAGTACAAGCCCAGCGATCCCGACTCCCAAAAGTTCCAGGCCTTAATCAATGAAATCCTACGGCGCGCCCTCGCCCTGCGCGCCGGCCACATAACACGGGCGTCCCTGATTCATTCCAATTATTACAACTATTTCCGCCAGAATTCTCAAGAACTCGAGCTTTTCAAAGCGGCGGTGAAGAAATTCGGTCTTGATGTAGGACCGGTTTACCTAGAGGACCTCGAGCGGTATGCCTCCACCACCTATCCTGCCGAACTTGTGATTGCCGACGGCGAACGGCAGTATGACAAGATCCCCGCCCGAAAATGGCAGCGTTTGGAGGGATTCCTAAAAACTGCTAGCCAGCCCAGCAGCATTTCATATGAACTGGTCGACAGGAAGGGGCAATCCATTGCCGTCTACGATGTCAAACAAAGCAAGCTCTTCATCGACAAAGGGCTTGCCGCCGTTATTCCCGGCACAAGCAAAGCCCAGAAGCATACGCAGCGGGCATTTCAGGTATTTATCAATGACATCTTTGCTCATGCGGCGCTCTATGCAAAAAATTATGAAGCAAAACAGGTCACGGATCGTTGGCCCGTCTGGCGTGCCAGGGCAGAAAGCTATAAGACTAATCCGGAGCATTTCCTTCTTCTGATGGACGTCCTGACTTCGGGCCGTTATCAGGTAATGGGCAACCAATTCCAGGGCTTCGGTTTAAAGCCGGTCCAAATGGAAACTACAGAAGAGCATTATTTGAGAATTCTCAGAATGGCTAATTCCCTCCGAGAGTTCAAGAAAACCGAACCACACCACCCTTATTTTCACCGCTTTGCAGAGTTGCAAGCGCAATTACCCTTCGCTATGCCAATTGTAACGGATTGGGCCATCTCAGTCGATGAGGTTGAACAAATTAAAGGTATCTTCACCAAGTCGGCTGCTCAGGTGAAGGCCATTAATGATCAGCTCGTTCAGCAGGGCAAGAGACTTAACGTGTCTGTGGTAGTGCCGATTTACCGCGAAGGAATTCGGCTAAGACCCGAGAGCCCCGAGAATCCCCTTGGCGAGGATTCACTGAGAGCAAAAATCCGGCATCTTGATGAACTGTTTGGCAAGACGCAGGTCGATTGGGAACTGATCTATGTTTCCCGAAATGCGACCGACGAACACGAAAGCGGCCGTGTGGTTCTGGAACTTTTGAGTCAGCCCGACCTTAGGCCTTACGCGCACAAAGTGCGCCTGATCGATATTCCCGATTCCGACCCTACTTTGGGGAAGGGAAGTCAAGTCACGCTTGGCATGAAAACCGCGATCACACCCGGAGAGGGGCGCGGACCTGCGGATGTCGTCGTTTACACGGATGCGGATGCTGCCATCGATCTCCGGCAACTGGGGCTTGTGCTTGGACCGATCGTTTTGGATGGAGAGGGACGATTGCGATTGGATCCCTCGGGAAATCTTGCAAGCAACATCATTGCAGGAGGATCCCGCTTTCAAAATCCGAAAGAACGTATTTTCTTCTCGGCAGAGCGTTTTGAAGATCTGGCGGTTCCCGCAGGGGTCGACCCACTGAGCGATGCGGAACCGGATCAAGTGAAAATTGTCACCCGCAAATACGTGGCTGAACCGTTCCTGTACGGCCCCCTCACCCATATTGGAATTCGTGACACTCAGGTAGGACTGCGCGCGTTTCCGAGAAATATTCTTGAACCTATCTTGCCGCTGCCTGAGGCCCAGGACAACAAACGGTTCAGCTTCGATACGGAACTTCTGCGGCGCGCTCAAGACGTGGGCGGACAGTTTTATGAACATCCGATTCTGTGGAGCGACTCTCCTACATTTTCAACTCTCCAGACGGGCTTGGGCCGTTGGGAGAATTTTCAGGACTGGATCGAACAATATCGCCGGCTGAATCGTGTTCATACCCTATCCGAGCAGGATCTCCAAAAGATTCAGGAAATCACGATCGAAGCGATCGCGGAGGCCATGCAGGGGAGAAACACCTTGCCTCAGGTGGAAAAACTCAGAGAGTTCGTGACCCGCAATGAGTTTGCCGACAAGTACCTCTCCTATCCCGCTACCCTGAAAGTCAAACGGGATGAATCTACCGTCCAGAAAATCGCTGCGCGGGAATCCAATTTAAAGAAATATTTGACCAGCTATGAGAACCGCTACCGTCTCGAGATGATGGAAGATAGACCGGTGGCGGTTTACGACCCGCACCGCCGCACAATCTTGCTGGACGAAGCTCTTGCCCTGATGGCACCCAACTTTGAGTCTGGAGATGCGCACTCGGATTCCTTTCAGGCGTTTGTTCATGATATTTTCCGCCACATGACGGGTGAGGCCAATAAATTTACTCGAACGCAGGATCTCGAATATCTGCAAAAGCAACCAGGGGAGGTCAAGAAGATTCTCGAAGTGATCACCACTCCTCATCCGACGATACAGGTCGTCGGCGAGGAATATTCGGCCGACTTATGGCATGTAATGGAGTCCCAGCAAACCGGAGCATCTCTTGGCCAAAGAGTGGAAAAACCAAAGGCGGCCGTCGAACAGGAGGCAATGCCACCTTCGGTACAAACCGACCTCGCACAAAGGGAAACCGCGCGGCAAATTGCGCGCGCACTGGATGTGATGAAAGCAGGGGAAGCCGCTCAGCGTCTCAAACGAGGCATTGGGTCCACCGGCTTTCGGTCCATTGATAATATCTTATTCAAATCCGCCCTTCCCAACGGGAAATCTTTTGTCGTGATTGATGGTTTGAGTGGCATCATCGATATTGACAAATCACGTCTCACTGATGAGAGCTATGTGAAAAGATTGGCCGCACGTCTGGCTTCTACCATCGAAGGAGCTGCAGGCCAATCGGTGGTGCTGACCCATATTGATGAAACGATGGCCAAGACTATCAAAGATCAGCTGCCGGTGGGCTATGCCTCCAGGGTCCTGATGACTTCGGAGTCTACGCTGGCCGTCGCCGAAGCGCTCGCCAACCGGTACAAACCTGAGCAGGCGAATATTGTGGTGCTGTACGCTTCGACCGTGATCGCGCCACAGGCCGTGGCGACACTGGGCGAACATGTGTATGAAGTGGTCTATGACAGATCCGACGCGATGTTTGTTACGAGCGCCGCTGTCAAAGGCTTCGCGCTGACTGCCAGCAGCAAACTGGCCCTCTATGGCGCTGAGGCAGCAAAAGTCCTGCGCCAAGAACAGGATCTCAATATCGGTGTACCCGAATCGCGGGTGATTCAGTTCAACCGGTCCACACTCGCGGCCTTTGTTGAACAGGTACTCGAAGCCGAGCGTGAGGCGGATGCACTCCGTCAGAAAGCCGCATAATCCAATATAATTACAGGGCTTATGGATATAGGCTGGTCTGACTGCCCAAAATTTTTCGAAGATGAGAAAGATACTATAAATTAGTTATTTCTCATTGATTTAAAGTCACATATATGTTATAATTATAGGACTTATTAACGAATAAATAAAAAGCCATGTTCACAAACTCACTACAGAAACTCAAACCCCAACTAATGAAATCGGTTGCCGCGGTCACCGTTTTCCTATTTGCCATTCAAACGGTTGGCTATTCAACCCCCGAACTCATCCGCGTCAGTCCTGGAACCCGCGAAATCAGCCTTCAAAACATAGAAATTGAGATCCCCGAAGAGCTTGGAGAAGTCAAAAAAATAGAGGCTTCAGGCCTGGGCCACTCTCTTTTGATTCACATCCAGGACGCACACGGCAATTACGAGGCACAAAAAAATATAGAAGGCATCATCCGTTATCTTTCCAACAAGTACGGGTTGAAGCTACTCCTCCTTGAAGGTGCGAATGAAAAGCTCGATCCGAACCGTTTCCATTTCTTCGAAGAAAATCACATTAATCTGAAAGTAGCCGATGTCCTCATGCGCCACGGCGAGTTCACTGGCGCCGAAATGTTCCTCCTGAATCAGGAATCTCAGTCGAAAAAGGTGGCCGGCTATGGAATCGAAGACAGCGAACTGTATCGCAAGGATCTCGTTCTCTTCCGGAAGCTCATCCGCGAAAAGGGAATGGTGGAGGAGTTTCTCGAGATGTTGCGTAAGCGCCTGGAGGGCCTCGAGCATCGGGGTTTCTCGCGTGAACTCAGGAATCTCGTTCGGGAATGGCGGAGATATCGTTCGGATGGAGCACTGCTCCGCTATGTCAGTTACCTTTATAAGGAAGTCCAAACACATCTTTTCATGGATTTGAAGGATCCCGTTCATCAGGACGCTTATCCTTCGATGCTGAGGGTACTTAAGCTCAGGGATCTCGAATCAGAGCTGGACCTGAGGAAAGCTCAGGAGGAAAAGGGGGATCTGGCCAAGTTTCTTAAGGGAAAAATCCGCGGTGAACTTTACGATGAATTTCTAAATTTTGATCTCCAAGGTTTGAAGCGCCGGGCAGATCGCGCGGTGCCGGCAGAACAAGCGGCCAATCGCCGCCGGACCAACCGGCGCGAAGGTGAGAATCCGAGATTCCTTCTCGAGAAAATCTACGAAGAGGCAAACGCATATCAAGAGCGTAAGGCACAAAGCCCGCCTGCCGCGGGCGGCGCATCACAGGCTACATCCCGCGGTAATCCTTTCGACTTCCGCCAGTATCCTCACTTCGCCCGTTATGTCACCTATCTCATCTTTCAGTATGAAATCGAATCGGAAAAGATCTTCGGCGAGGTTGATATCTTGACAGAAAAACTTTTCGAGGTTTTGGCCAAGACCGAGGCGGAGCGTAAGCTCCTTCAGATGATCAAAGATGTCTATTCCGTAGAGAAGCTCTTCAGTCTGGAGCTTTCCAGGAAGGAGCACCGCTCGATTCTTGAAAGGAAAGAAAAGGTGCGGCCTTTCTCCTTAATGGAGCGGTCACGGGAGCTGGCCAGCGAACTCAAGACTGAAGCGATGGGAGACCGGCGCCACGGATCCCGGCAGGATGTGACCGCTCAGGATGAAAACAGCGAATCGGGAATCGACGGAAAGGTTGAGAATCTCTTTGAAGAAGCCTTCGAGTTCTACAGACTCGCCGGGGAGCGCGAATCCTACTTCATTGAGAATGCGCTTCGCGCGATGAAGCGTGATGGCGAGGACAGAGCTATTCTGATCACCGGAGGTTTCCACTCCGAAGCGCTGGAGGAGGTGATCAAACAAAAGGGGCTGTCCTATATGCTGATCAGTCCCCGGATCGGGGGCAGTGTGGCGGACGGCGGAAAATCCATTAAGGAAAGCCACGAAACCTATTTGAAGGCCATGATGGGCGAGAACAAAGTGGCGGATCCGATAGCATTTGAATCGGATTTTCCCCTCTCAAGGTCTGCGGCCCATACTGATGCGTCCCAAATCGTCCTTTTCCTGCAGCTCCTCTCCCATGCGGCGCAGCAGCGTTTGGCGGAGACGGATCACCAAAATGCCCGTTATCAATTTGAAGCCCGCGTTATAGTGGCAGCGGCCTTGTATTACGCACGCGTGGCAAGACTCGGGGCAATTGCGCAGAAGCTTCCAGAGTTAGCCCCTTATATTGAGGCAGCGGCCCGAGCTAGAAACATTTCACTGGAACGAGTCCCGGCAGAAAAGCCCATTTCCGAGGCCAAGAGCCTAGGAGAGAAGGAGGAAGGGCCGGTTGTTGACACGGTAGAGAGGTCGGCTAATGCCGCAAGTCTGGGGTCGATCGTGTTCAAGGGAGCAAACGGATATGAGATCAATCCTTACATTACTGATGGGATTGTCGCCAAGAAAGCAGCTGGTACAGCGGATTTGTCGAATGAGGAGCAGATTTTTTATGCGGTACTGAGCAAACTTCTTAGGAAGGAGCGAGGGTCGACAATGGTGGCTATTCCACGCGAGGTGAAAGAATTGATCCAAAGCGTTTTTTCCGTGAGCCCCGATGAGGCGAAAGAACTGACAGGTAAATCGACCAAGCGAGAGCCTTTGACGTTCAGAGAGATGTTTTGGGTACTTCTCGAAAGAGGATTGTTCCAGTTTCAGATCGATGACTTGAGCGATCAGGGTTGGCTTCAGAAGCAGACGCTGGAATTCAGCGGACGGAATATTCCTGTAGGAGATCCGCGATATTATCCCCGCTTGATGCAGTATGGTGCGCCCATGGGTGTCATGAGCTTTATGTCGACCGAGGAGATTGTCACTGGTAAGGACGCCAATGGGGGTAAAGACGTCACCGAATGGAAGGCCCTCATTCATATTTCGAAAGATCTCTGGGAAGAGTTGGGGATTCAACTGGGCCAGCGCATACCGCAGAAAAGTGTCCATTTCCTCGCCCAGCTGGTCGCCCATGAGGGGATCGAGGCTTTTTTAGGTGCCCAAGCTGGAATCACGGCCCATAGGCTCGCAAGCGTGACCGAGATTGATCTAGCCAGTCGGGAGGATCGCGCTGAAGGCATAAGTGGCTTAAATCGCAAATTCCTGGCAGATGGAGAGGCACCCTATTTCTTAAAGCTAGAGGAGGAGTACATCCTCCGCAATGATCCCACATTAGGTGCTTTCGAGAGGGAAATGTATAGGATAGCAAATGAGAAGGGTTATAGGCTAGGTCGAGAGAAGCCACGCCCGCCTTGGGAACAGATATTGGGGGGCGATCCGACTGTCCTAACCGCTGTGGGGGTGGAATACCTCGATCAGGATCAAAAGTATCAGCTGGCACAGGATTATGGAGCGAACGTCCCTAGGCACTCTGAGGTGTCCCACGAAATTAGGGCGGTGCCTGCGGAGATCATCGAGTGGGTTAAGGCCAGACAAGTAGGCGATGTCTACCATACCCTGCTCAATCTGATGGAGGCCAGAGAGGCGTCTGGCGGTCACAATCGCATTGTTTTTGTGATTGATGATAAGGGAGAGGAGCTCTTCTACCAGCTCAGGGAACATCGGGGCAAACGCCGCCCGGAAATTATCGGATTCTTGGTGCAGAAGCAGTCGGAGACGAAGGGGGAGGAGGGAAAGGCGGAAGGACCCATTGAGATTCATCTCACCAGCGCTACCTGGAAGAAAATGTGGGAGGAATGGGAAAAATATCATCCGAATGCGGATCCAAAGGAAAGGCCCGCCTTCTTGGCCGAGGTTTTGGTTCAAATTTACTATCAGAACTTTTTCCCGAGAGGGATTGAAAGCCTCGACCCTGCTTTTTGGGCGCAGGAGCAATCCGTTAATTTTGGGACAAAAAGGGCCAGACTAGAGCGGGTCAGTGATGTTCAGCTTTATGGTCTGGACGAGGCTGCCAACGCCAGGAACGTGCGCTATCTTTACAACGTTTTTTCCAATTACCAGATGATGAATGACGTGCAGGGCAATTTCCGCAAGGTCTATTCCGACGCACTTCGAAAAATCTACGGACCCAACGGAGAGGGCAACGGGTTTCTCGTGGATGCCATAAAAACGGGACTTGACCTTGCCATCTACTACACCTTTCTTTTCGAATGGATCTTGGACGGTCACCCGCAGGAAAGGCTGGTCACGCTTGCCGCCAAACTGCAGGAGGTTGCCAAAAGGAACGACTTTGTGAGGGAGCAGTTGCACACAAAAACAAATGATTTCCTTTTCAAAATGTGGCTTGATCAAGAAAGCGGCAGGGTTTATGGCATCGATAAGACACCCCCGCCCGGAGCGAAGCTCGTTTTCATTCTGCAAGGGGTTCACGCTTTTCTCCCTTTTTTCTTTGATGTTTTTAAGGGGCAGGATTTCAAGATCACGCAAGATGAAGCAGCCAGGCTCCATAGCCTCAGATACAAACTCGGTCAGGAAAGGGCAGAGCGTGATCGGGTCAACAAGCAGAAAAAAGTTGTGGAAGATCAACTCTTGGGTGGTGGACCTTCAGATGATCAGAAGGATAAACTTCGGGAGGAGTGGCTTAGGCTTGAGGAAGAGAGTAGAGCTCTTGATCATGCAACGGAGGTTCTGAAAGGGGTGATCGAAAGGCTCGAACTCGACATGAATGAGGTCTGGAAAGGCCAATTTCCCCAGGCTTTGGAAGTGGCCCAAGCTGAGCCGCAAAGAATCAGACAGGAAGGGACACAGAGAATCAGAGAGTTAGAAGGTAAGATCGAGGAAAAGGTCTTAGAATGGGATCGTCTGCTGAAAGAACATAAGGCCCTCATCGAGCACCTCACAGATGCGGAAAACAAAACCAGTCCTTACCATCAGCGTGAGGCTCTTGAAAATACAGTTAAGAAGCTGAGAGAGCAGTGGTTCACAGATCGGGAAAGCCTTCCAGCGGATTATCAAGCGCAAGCGGATCGGATAAGGGCTGAGATCAGAGTGTTCAGCAAGGACGCAGGGCTTAAGATCATCGATCAGATGCGTGGCCTTATCCGCCAGATCGACCAACTCCATCGCGATATCGCTGAAATCATGGACCGCCCCTATGCCGAGTGGGTGCTGCGCCGGTCGTATGACATCAAGACGCGTAAAGCCAAAGGCGGTGCTCGACAAGGAGGCCCGCGCGTCGACCAGGCATTTATGATCTTGTACGGACCTGCGGGCACCGGTAAAACGGTGGCCACAGGCTTCGTTCGCGACGTGATTGCAGTGTACCTAAGAGATATGGGTATTGTGAGAAATCGTCGCTTCGATCCGCTGAAGCCCTCGCTCAACAGCAAATATATTAAAAATCCTAAATACATATCCGCTTTGAAAACACCGGATATCCCGCCAGCCATTGACAATTCGCGTTATGAGAAAGGGGGTGTCATTGCAAGAAATCCGGATTACGATCCCGATCCGGCGGAGGTATCCGAGAACACAAAATATATCCCGAATCCTGCATTCAAATCTGCCCACGAGACACCGGATATTCCGGAGGCCGATACAAATGGCGCGTACGATGAAATGGCTAAGGTTAGAGATAAAAATCCGCAATTTATTTTGGCGGATAATTACAACCCAGAGTTCATCTGGGGCGTCACGGGCCGGCGAATCAACTTTCTTGGATCGGATCCCTATCTTTATCAAGGGGATGGCGTGCGTTACATAAGAGTGCCGCTGCCCGATGGTACAAAGGTTCGTCTTTCCCATATTACCGGACCTCCAATTTACAAGGCAGCAGATATTCAGGCGCTTCTGAAAGGGGTGATCGCGGGACAGGAAGTCCTCGCGCCGGATGATCCACATGCTCCTGAAAGTCCTTCCGGAACTACTTATAGCGATGAAGCGCACACGGGGAGACGATCAATTTTCGGTCGCGAACTCGAGGAGTTAATTGGGGATATGACCGTCTACGGTCTCAGTCCGAACCATCTTCCTTATGTGGATGAAGTCTATCCGATCCTTTTTGCAAACGATGCCATCCGCCTGGCTCGACGTCTTTGGAGGGATACGATTCCGAAGTGGGCCGGTGGATCACGCGGAGAATCAGAGGCCTTCATTTTAGGTGAATTTGTCCGGATGCAAATCCGTGAAGGCCTGTGGTATATGCTTCCCATGATGCGCACCTTGGCTGATCGGAAAGGCCTGGATATCTGGATGCATGACACCAATCAAATGGTCACGGTCAGGCCTCGGCGAGGTGGCGTAGAGGCAGATCGCACCTATGCAGCCAGTTTGGGAGCCGGGGCCGACGAGCAGGCGTCCATGGCCCCCGAGCGGCTGGCCGGCCAATTACGGACCGCAATCGGTCTTGAGGTTGATGGGTTGTTGGCTGGTTATCCAGCCGATTCAAGCAATGTACTCGCCCAGCGTTTGCGCGCCGTAAAGATTGCATTGTCTCAGGCCACCAGTGATTTGCAGACTCACCAGTTAGATAGGGCACGGGCGACCTTAAGCGAGTTATCAAACGAACTTCATATGCTTAGAGTTGATCTTCCTCTACTAGGGGGTATTCGAGCGGACAGGAACGAGTTAGAACTTGGGGAAGGGATCGAATCCGTCAGAGCGGGAGTCGAAGAATCCCTTAAGCTGCTCGCGCAGGCCTCAAGCCTGGGGGTGCATCCGAAAGACATACGGCCGGATGAAGAACCCGGGATCTTGGAGTTGGCAAGGGAATATCAGATACCCACGGAGAATCGGCCGACAACGGATGTGGCGGTGGATGTCGCGGCAACTCTCATTCACGAAATGGTGACGGCGGGTGAGGTCACCGGCCGGTTGAAGGAGCTACTGACAGATCCGAAAACCGGTGCTGAGACAGCCGCTCGATTGAGACCTGCTCTTTACCGGTTGTTTGCTCAGAGAGACATCAGCGTGATCTCAGATCTTCATGCCACCATCGAAGGAGCAAGAAAAGTTTCAGAAATTGTTCCCAACACGGAGCTGTTTCTAAACGGTGATCTAGTGGATCGAGGACCTTATTTGCCGATGATGCTGGAGCTGGGGGATAAACTCGCCAGGCGGCGTACGCTGGGGAATCACGATATGGTGAGTCTGGCGGCGGTTCTGGGCGTGAT
>OBEQ011149428.1_pt1 | contig 12566 bp, 5 predicted proteins | sample 1670901 | NCBI WGS metagenome assembly OBEQ01 (sample SAMEA104232315, study PRJEB22302) | groundwater metagenome | biome: forest; feature: aquifer; material: groundwater | place: USA | collected 2011-08-07 | depth 5.4 m | reverse complement strand
TGACACAAAGAATTCCATTTGCAGTTGTTATCCAAAAGTTGTTTTGCTTATCCTGAACTACTTTGATTCCCTGATTTTGGGCTTTAAATTTGCAAATGAGTGTACGGGAAGTAAAATTATCTTGCGGTGAAAAGGAATACAACCCGTCAGGCAACAGCATGACGACATTGCCGTCATTATCAACAATGATTTCTCGAATGGCTTGATGAAAATCATTCTCGAACAATTCCGGGAAATAGTATCGCGAAAAGGTTTCTGTGGTTTTGTTGAAACGATTTGCGCCGTTGCGAGTCCCTATCCATAAATTATTATTCTTGTCTTCTGTTATGGAGAGTATGTAGTTATCACTTATTGATGTTATGTCATCATCGCGATGTCTATATACTTTAAACGACACTCCGTCAAAGCGGTTCAAACCATCCTGTGTTCCAAACCAAAGAAAGCCAACACTGTCTTGGCATATCGTGTACACAGAGTTTTGAGAAAGCCCTTCATTTGTTGTCAGATGCTTGAAACGAAACTGCGATTGGGAAAAGCTAATTTCTGAAAGTACTATAAGGAGCAATATGAATAACAGCCGTTGCATGACAAGTTTGGTTTTGTAGAAACAGGATTTATTCCGTTTGATAAAAATTGCTTCAGTAATTGTATGATGGGCAAAGACAGAAATTACAATATAACTGATGTTCGTCAAGAAGCAAATCATAACACAATTAATTCTTGATAAAACCTGCAAAAAGTACAAACCCCGCTTCAATTGCTTGAAGCGGGGTTTTAATTTTGTAAGATTCAGGTTTCCCTACCCTCAATTGAGGGGGTGGAAACTTCAGGTATTAATCTATTTGTTTTAATTAGAATCGAACGGCTATTGAAAATTGCTGTGTATTTTTAAGGATTCCGAAATCCTGATAGCTATAATCTACTTTCACTATAAAGTCTGTTGCAAACTCATGACGTACGCCAAATCCAAAACATATTCCTTGTTGCGAGTTATCAAGAAGCAATGAATTATATCCTGCACGTAACATAATATTTTCGTTAAACGAATACTCTGTTCCAAGATTGATTGATTCAGAATTATCTGTTGGATGGACAGCATCAACACCGACTGTTATGCGATTCATATCGCCAATCATAAAATCTTTGGCAAGCCCTACCCGAAAGGTTAGAGGAAGTGGCCAATTATCAGTCTTTAAACGTGCTGGAATTTGATTATTATTCCCATTGATATTAGCGTCAATATCGTATAGAACTTCTAAATCCTTGCCGTCCATTTTCATATCTGTTCCAAAGTTACTTATCGTTGCTCCGATTCGTAACCCATAAATATCTGAAATGAACAGTGTTCCAATATCTACCGCGAACCCGGAAGCAGATGAGTGGTAAATTTGCTCATGGAGATATTTCATGTTTATACCGAGTGAAAATCTATCAGTTAAATTATAACCATAAGAAAGCGCTAAAGACATATCGCTTGCGCTATAAAATTCACCGGTACCATCCTGTTCTGCATCGTTTGTGACTTCAGTTTTACCGTAATCTACATACGTAATACTTAATCCGGCAGATCCCATATCACCGACTTTTACCATTGCTCCAACCCATTCCATATTGATGTCTGCAAACCAAGCCACATGGGAGAACATTACTTCATTTGCAGACGCCTGCGCAATTCCGGCAGGGTTCCAGTACAGAGCTGTTGCATCATTTACAGTGGCTATATACGCGCCACCCATACCCATTGGGCGTGCTCCTATTCCAATATTGAGGAACGGTAATGCGGTTGAACCAACCTTACTTTGTCCATACATCGCTGTGGTCAAAAGGAGAAATACGAATAACAATTTTTTCATAGTGTTCATCTTTTTTGGTATTTAATCAACTACTAATTCTTTTGAGTGCATTACTGCTACTTAATCAATGCAAATTTACCTGTTTTTGTACCTATACCGGGAGACTCAACAACATAAATATACATCCCGAATGCCGCATCTAAATTTTCCGACGTTCGTAAATTCCACGAAACATCACCTACATACATATCATCTTGATGTAATTTGATGACAAGTTCACCTCTAACTGTAAATATCGAAATTGAAGAACCGGGAGGAACATGTGTAAATCGGATTATCCTGTCACCACGCCCTGTTTTATTGGACTGTAAGCGTGGTTCAATCATGTGTGTAACGATATAAGGATTCGGTACAACTTTGATAAGATCCATTTCCTTCGAGGCTTTTGGTTGATCAATATGTGCGCCTATTGTTGTAAACGTAAAGACATCGGTGGAACGGAAAGGTTTTAAAGTATATAGAGAAAGTGTACCGCTTTGTTCGATATCTACGAGACCATTATAATACATCACCAGCGCCCAAGTCCGATAAAATATATTGTTAATATGTTCTCTAAAGATGATTTTGTACGTATTCGTTAGTACACCCCCGATCTTTATAAAATCAAAATCAATATATTCATTGGTAGAGAGATTTTTCACCTTAAATGTTACAGGTACTGATGCAATCTTCGTAGTACCAAATTGATTTTTAAGAGTATCAGCAAGAGATGTATCTACAATTGTATTAGAAAATTCAATTTGATAATCTGAACCGTATGGTATGCCATTATATTTTGTGTAGAGTGGAATATCTGACCACTGCCAAACATTAAAGGTAGAAGTATCGAATAAGGCAGATGGATCACTAGCAAATCCCGATTTCAATGTATCAAGAATAATTTCTTTATCATTTCGCAACTGCACTTTGAATCCGTGAATAATGGGAGTGTTCCCGGAATACGTTGTATCATGGCTAATTAACGTATCATAATTGGCTGTATATAAATTCGATGGACTCAAATAGGAGTATCCGTTCACCGTAATTTGCTGATTATGAGGCACGGATACTGATTCTCCGGGTCGAACAAACTTTGTTTCACCCGTCGCATTGATTACTACGGAATCCGGTGACGATAAATCTACAAGTGACCAGTTCGTGGTATAATGTTGCAATGCGCTATCCTGAAATACAATCGCATAGTTATTACCATCACGAATTTTTTGATCATCAACTATCTCAACACCGGCTCCGCCGGTACCAAGGAAACCATCAGATCGTTTCAGCAAAGATGGTTGAGCATCAACATACCCTGCAGGAGGTTGACCCGGTGTTATGTATCCTGTATTATCATCCGTAATAATTTGACCTGTACTGGTTTGGAAGATAAACTTTGAATTTTCTGTAGGGAATATATTATGCTGAGTATAACCGCGGCTTGTAAAACCGCTATCGTATGCAACGACAGCATAATAATAACGTTGTCCGGCAACGACGTTTGAATCAACAAATTTATTTGTAATCCCCGAATCGTTACCCAAATAGTACGTTGTACCACCCACTTGAGTTAATAATTCCGAAGATGGGGTAAAGAAACCTTGTACACCATCCTTTAAATCGAACTGTGCAATCGGTTTATCAAAGGCAAGAACTCCTAATGCATCCGTAATAGTACGTGAATCCTGAAAACCTGCATCAGTTGACCGGTAAATTTTATACCCTTCAAAATCCTTACTCTTTGTCATAAAGTCTCGTGAGTTCTCGGTGGCTTTACCGTCCCAATAAATAACCACTTTACCCTTTTTCTCCGTTATAGTAATCTTGGGTTTACGTGGTGGTTGTGGGAATTTATATCCGGCATTGTAAATCTGCTGAACAACACCAAGGTTCCTTATGATATCATCATACGTTTCACCAAAGAGCAATGCAACAGAAAAACGTTCTGTTTGTTTTGCACGCATTGGAAAATACCCTGAACCATAGATAAAATCGCCATCTTGTGGCTGTGAGGGAACAATATCAAATCTGCCGGGTCTCATTCTATCCCACAATAGTTCGTCATCACTCATATTCGGTGAAGCGGTTTGATTAAAAAAGTTGAAACTTGTCAAACCTATTTGATCTGATTCATCAGGGTCCGTTCTTCCAAAGTTTGGCTCTCCTTGGTCAGGTCTATGATTCCCTTCAGTTCCATCAGCATCCGCTCCGGTATAACCATCGTCGAGTGGACCTACTCCATCTGACCCAACATCATCTTTCAAATCATTATGCTTAAAATCCTCTTCATTCCAATCCTCCCAGTCACCATCTTCATCTCCTGACCAATGTAACGTATCAATTATACTTCCATCAGCGCGACGAATATAGCTTGATATTGGTGTTCCCGCATCATTATCACGTTTCTCATCTAAAAGCGGATCGTCAAGACCGGCTCCTGTAATATAATTTTTGTATTTAAGAGGTGGTAATGCATTGGGCTGGTGTCGTATTCTCGTCTCGTAATCAATTGCCTGATTTTCGTCAATCAATCCGTCAAGATCATTGTCGTAGCCATCATACGCTGTAGTATCAGGAATTGAAATTCCGTTTTGAATACTTTTGATAAATCCTTCGTGAAATACTGTAACTCCTGCTCTGATAATATATCGTGCTCCCAAAGAAGATACGGTCTCAACTGCCGCTGAAATAGTATGAAGAGTGCGTTCATACGTTCCAGGGTCAATAAGAACAACGGTACTCCCTATATTGTACCTAACAGAATCAAAATCACTGAGAACAAACCTTGGAGAATTAGGGTCCTGTGAATCTCCATCATTATCTATACCGTCGTAAGGATTTCCCGGTGATTCTAAGAAGGCATATCCAACATACCCTACCTTCTGCCCTTTGTTTCCTTTATTATCGCTATCCCAAGAATACGTGATATTATTATTTGGATCGAAGTATCCTAAATCATCTCCGCTATCTCCATCTCCTCCGGCAAGTGTACCAACAACTGTTCCAAATACTGCTTTTTTATAAAGTGTCGTTCCCTCGTTTGTAATATCATAAAGCCAGAATAAACAATCCTCAGCTAAAAAACTTGACCACTGAAATCCTCTCACTTTCATCACGAGCCCCATCCCAAGACGTGACGCGTCATTTGAATCTGGTCTATAATTGGAATTAAATTGGTCATCTGCTTGATCATCGGCTACGAAATAGCTCTCTTGATCTGCGTTGATTCTTCCCTTTCCGAAATAGCCATTCCATACAGTTTTTCTTATTCCATTGACTGTATCATACCATTCCGGTTGGTCAATCCAACCACCGATAGGCCATGAGTTTGGAAGATGACTCATTGCCGGTGTAGTGGAAAGGGGGTTAAGATAACCGGGACGAGGATTAAAGCCCCAAAAATGACCATCTACCGTACTCTTTTCATCTCCCTGACCTGTTCTGGGACCACGTGATATTGTGACTGAATGTCTTGTTTGACCCTGTGTATTTGTAAATTCGATCCCGATAAGGGGAATCAAATCTCCGATGTAGTTATATCCGGAACCAAGAGGCCACTCTCCACGGATGTCAACACCGGTATTAAATCCGGCAATTTGTCCATCATTGTAAAATGAAATGCCGATTCGATTTCCGGTGTGGAACCCTACTCTCCTGAGATTCGCATCGGAACGTTCCACGGGCGGGGTTTGTGCCTGCAATTGAATGGCAACAAGTATATATATGCTGATTAGTACAAGTAATCGTTTCATCATCATCGTGAATCCAGAGTTAAAATGTAAACGAAGCGCCAAGCTCTACTCTCCGTGGTTCGGAGAAAAATGTTGGGTTCGTGTAAAGTTGATCAATCGTGTTGTAATATAAAGTGGGGTTCAGGCGTTCGGCATCTAATTTATCGAAGCTGAAATAGGGATCGCCGGAATTACCATAAACAGAACGTGCATTTTCTAAATCTAATAAATTGAATACGCGTACAAAGAAAGATAGATTTGAATTTCCTACCGCAAAATCTTTATTCGCTCGTAAATCAACATTAAAGATTGACGGCTTATAATCACTGTTACGCGCAAAGGTGTTTGTTTTTACGCTACTGTTTTTATTGACAGCAGGTGTATATGGTTGACCTGAAAACATATTCGCAATAATTGAAAGTCCCCAATTTTTTGGTTGAGAATACGAAGCGACAACATTCAACGTATGTGTCTGATCCCAATCCAATGGAGCAATAAATGTTTCAGGGAGTGCGCCTCCTGCAATTGCATTACGCGTATCTGCGGGATTGGATGAATTTCCCTTTGTAATGGAGAATGTGTAATCAAGATTTACTGCAAGTCCGTCTGCAAATCGTTTTTCGAGTTTTACAACAATTCCCTTTGAAAAACCAAAATCGGAATTAGCGTATTTGGAGTAGGTTTGCGCTCCGCCAAACACAAGAATATCCTGCGTTTGAGTTCCCGTTAAATTCCTGAAATCTTCAAAAAACATCGTAACATCCACGGCGATATCTTCAGTGAGTTGCTGTTTAATACCGATTTCACCCTTTACGGTTTGTTGTGGCTGTAAATCTGCATTGCCAAACAACCCCTGATTCCCTGAGCCAACTCCTAACTCAAACTCCGGGTTTGTGTACATAGATTCATACGAAGGAAGCTGAAAGAAATAACCATAGGAAAAATGGATAACTCCATCTGCGCTAATCGGGAATGCCAAACCAAGACGCGGGCTAATTTGTGTTTTAGCTTTTGCCTTTTTATACCAATACGCTAAACGCTCATCATACGTCCTTATTCGATCTGTATCATCCATTACACCATTATGGTTATAGTCATGAAATCTATTATCCGGCTTTACCGGGTTGTTTATATTCGGATCATCTACAGTGTATTGGTAATACAGAGGGTCATTAGGATCTGAATGTTCATCATTCAGTATGTCAGCATCGGGGTTAAAATAATCGAAACGAACGCCTGCATTAAATATTAAATTAAAACCCTCAAATTTTGATTGGATATATAACGAGCCTTCTTTCGGTTTATGAACATACTCATTATGATTTTGAGAGGATATATCCGGTATATAGACATCGTAGGGATAGAGCCTATTGCCATCTGCATCCGTTTTTGGCAATAACGTAATATCTTGATAGAAAATTCTGTGCTCTTTAAATTCACCGCCGAATTGAAGTGATAGTTCTTTATTCACCTGATCTACCCAATCAAGTTTAACACCCATTGTTCCTGTGTTACGGTGAAAACGACTTTTATTCGTCCCACCCATAGCATAACTGTATGGTGGCGTTTGCAATATATCATTATCGGTATATTGAGTTGGTCGCCCGATGTTCCATGAGTTCACATTCTCAAAGAGATAATGCTGATAGTCTTTATAAAGGTATGAAAGACTAAGGTTATAAAAACTGCTCACAGAAAGAGTATGATTAAATGTGAAGATGTTTGAGTACCCTTTCAGAAAGCGATGAAGATTATTATCCGGGGTTAAACGATTAGAATTATCATAATCCTGATATTGACGTGAATCATATATAAAATTATACATTAACCGTAGATTCTTAAATAATCTATAGGAGAGCTTTCCTTGAGCGAAATACTTTTCATCAGAATTCATCGGGACGGGCTTTTCATCCCCCGTTTGTAAAATATTGTATTGCTTACCACCGGTGTTCTGAACTTCGCGTGCAAAGTCAGTCGGTACAAAGTAACGCTGACCGTATTCAAACCCTCTGTTGTAGTAATGTCTGAAACTACCAAAGAAATATAAATCTTTGATAGGAAGAGGACCGCTTAAACTTACTTCAGCGTTATTGAGACCGCTGATTCTTATATTATCAATATTGTAAAAAATATTTGTCCGATTGGATAGATACGTTCCACTATACGCCTGAGCATTACCGGCTATTCTATCACCCCCATCTTTGGTTACAATGTTAACCACTCCCGACATCGCCTGACCGTATTCCGCATTGAAAGCGCCGCTAACAACTTGTAATTCCTGAATAGCATTTGCGCCTATATCAACTGTACTACCTCCATCGTAAGCATCGGTAACAGGAACACCATCAATTTGATACGATATTTGCCCCGAACGACCACCTCGAAGATGCAGATCACCACCTGACGACTTTGTAACACCTGCCTGTAATTGTATAACATCAGACACTTCCGTTACTGCAAGGCTTGAAATCAATTCTTTATTCATGATAGATGTCGAGGCAGTAATGTCCTTCTGGACAAGATCCCTCTGTGCCACAATAACAACTTCCTTCACTTCTACCGCTGATTCGCTCAAGACGAAATCCTGTTTTGTGGTGAGATCAATATTAACCCCCACATTAGTGACAGAAACTGTATTATATCCGATAAGTGACGCTTTTAAGGTATATGTCCCGGGAGGGACACCAATAATTGAATAATTACCATCAATATCGGTAACTGCACCCATAGAAGTACCTACAAGGAACATGTTAACACTTATAAGTCCCTCTTTATTTTTTGCATCGGTGACTTTACCTGAAATTTTACCGGTATTTCCGGCGAAAACGATAGTAGAAAGGAAGAAAAGGATAAGGAGAAATAATCGAGCAATTCTCATTGTACTCGCCCTAAATAGAGAGATGAAAGATAAACGAAACTGAAAAGAAGTGGGTAACAACATTACATAGTTTCTATTAACTAGTGTGAAAACGATTATTAAGTTTCGTAAAGTTACAATTTTTTTTTGAAAAAATCAAGATTCTATTTGAGAATCGAACAAAGAGTATGTATATTTATTCCGAATTATCTAAAGAATACAAAATGGCAAGTGTACGGTTAGAAAACGTTTATAAAAAATACGATCAAAAAAACATCGCTGTAAACGATGTTTCCTTCACTATTGAGGATAAAGAATTCATAGTTCTTGTCGGTCCTTCAGGATGTGGCAAATCCACAACCCTGCGAATGATTGCAGGATTAGAGGAAATTTCGGAAGGGAAAATTTTTATTGATGAAAAATTAGTCAACGATGTTCCCCCGAAAGATCGCGACATAGCGATGGTCTTCCAAAACTATGCCCTCTATCCGCACATGAGTGTCTATGAAAACCTCGCCTTCGGATTGAAGATTCGAAAACACGATAAAGCTGATATTGAAGTACGCGTTCGCAACGCGGCGCAAATATTAGGCATCTCCGATTACTTGGAACGAAAACCAAAAGCTCTCTCCGGCGGTCAGCGCCAACGCGTTGCACTCGGAAGAGCTATTGTTCGCGATCCCAAAGTATTTCTCTTCGATGAACCGCTCAGTAACCTTGATGCAAATTTACGCGTTCAGATGAGAACAGAAATTTCCCGCTTGCACAAACAATTGCAAACAACAATGGTCTATGTTACACATGACCAGATTGAAGCCATGTCACTCGGTACTCGTATCGTTGTCATGAAAGGCGGCATCGTTCAACAAATTGATTCTCCACTCGATATCTACCACAAACCGGGGAATAAATTTGTTGCAGGATTTATCGGTAGCCCCACGATGAATTTTATTGACGGTACAATCACCAATACAAACGGACTCTCATTTAGCGACGCAACCGGCAACATAACATTACCTCTCCCCGCTTCCTTAAAAGATAAATATGCCTCGCTTGCAAATAAAGAACTCACTGTTGGTGTTCGCCCGGAATCTATCTACGCGAAAAATCAAGGGGAAACAAGTCATCCCATAACAGTTCAACTTGATGTCACTGAACCGGTTGGCAACGAAATTTTTCTCTACTTCAAAGTAGGTAAATCGGCAGACCAGTATGTTTCGCGTATCCCTTCCGATGTACACCCGTCTGCAGGAGAAAAATTCCAACTGTTTTTTGATACGGCAAAGTTGCACTTCTTTGATCGAAAAACAGGGGATACACTCGTCAAATGAGCCTATAACCTATTGTAATGAAATAAGTTTACGTCACATTGAATATAGAATTATTTCGGCGTGGCGTATTTTTTTGTAAAATAACCTGATATTAGAATAAAATAGATTGATTTTCTTATGACTTTCCTAACTACCATCCCAAATCGAATAATAAAAAATGCTCTAAGAGTATCATTGCCATTCTACCTTGTCCTTGCACTCTTTATATTTTCCACAGGTCAGGCACAATGGCAATCTATCGGAACAATCTTACAATCTTTTAAAACCGATAACGGATATGTGTTCTTTGAAGAAAAACAAAAAGTAGAAGTTTCTATTTTAGCCCCGGATGTTGTTCGCGTTCATGTATTACCAAACGACTTTAAAGACCGACCTGATAATTCGTGGGCTGTTGTAAATACAGACATTGGAGATAAAACGTTCAAAGTTCAAGATATGGAGAACATTATTGTCTTATCAACATCTGCCTTAGAAATACGAATCGTTCGCACTCCATTTCGCATAACGTTCTTTGATAAAAAAGGACACGTCATCAACGATGATGATCCTGACAAAGGCATGGCTCGTTCAGGAAACGATGTCGCTGTCTGGAAAAAAATGCCTGCTGATGAAATTTATTATGGCTTAGGAGAAAAAGCCGGCTCGATGTATCTCAAAGGAAAATCATATTCATTTTGGAATTCTGATATTCCTGCATATAAAGCAGAGACCGATCCGTTGTATCAAACCACACCATTTTTCTACGGTATAAAAAAAGGTGTAGCATACGGTATCTTCTTCGATAACACATACTACTCATATTTCAATTTCGGAAAAGAAAATCCCGAAGAATATTCTTTCGGCGCAACCGGTGGAGAAATTAATTATTATTTCATATATGGTCCTAAACCAAAAGATGTGTTACAAAAATTTTCTACGCTGATTGGAAAGATGCCCATTCCCCCCAAATGGTCTCTTGGTTATCAACAATGTCGTTGGAGCTATTACCCCGAATCGCGCGTTCGCGAAATTGCTCAAAATTTCCGTTCAAAAAATATTCCCTGTGATGTCATTTATTTAGACATTCATTATATGGATGCTTACAAATGCTTTACATGGGATTCAACACGCTTCCCCAATCCCAAACAACTAACATCCGATCTTGCAAAAGATGGGTTCAACATGGTTACAATCGTTGACCCCGGAATTAAGCAAGAACCCGGTTATTGGGTCTATGATCAGGGTATGAGAAGCAACCATTTTGTCAAAGGACCCAATGGTGAAAATTTTGTCGGCTCTGTTTGGCCCGGGAAATGCGTTTTCCCCGATTTTACAAAAAATACCTCCCGCGATTGGTGGGGTTCACTCTATAAACCTATGTTGGATGCAGGAATTAGGGGCTTTTGGAACGATATGAACGAACCCTCTGTGTTCGATTCTCCTAATAAAACATTCGATCTTGACTCAAAACATGACGCAAACGGACAACCTTCCGATCACCGCCAAAACCATAACATTTTCGGCATGCAGATGGCGCGAGGAACTTATGAAGGGCTTCTCAAACTTCGTCCCAATGAACGCCCATTTGTACTTACACGCGCCGGCTATACCGGTGTCAATCGTTACTCTGCAATTTGGACAGGAGATAATATCAGCAGTTGGGATCATCTTGTAATGTCTATTCCCATGTGCCTGGGGTTAAGTATCTCCGGCAACCCGTTTATTGGTTCTGATATTGGCGGCTTCATCGGCAACCCAAGCGGAGAACTTTTTGCCCGTTGGATGGAACTCGGAGTATTCACTCCCTTCATGCGCGCCCACTCAGTCATTGATGCAAAAAATAAAGAGCCATGGGAATACGGCGCAGAGAACGAAGCCATCAACAAAAAAACAATTGAGATGAGATACAAATTTATGCCATACATCTATACTCAATTTTACAATGCTTCAGTAACGGGAATACCGATGATGCGACCCCTCGTGTTCGATTATCCTGAAGATGGCAACGTTGCATTCCGTGAAGATGAATTCCTATTCGGCGATGGATTACTTGTTGCACCTGTCGTTCATGAAGGAGAAACACAACGCGGCGTATATCTCCCCGCAGGAAATTGGTACGATTACTGGACAGGTGAAAAACTCGAAGGTGGAAAAGACGTCACTGCAAAAGCCCCGCTTGATAGATTGCCACTCTACGTAAAAGCCGGAACCATCCTACCAACTCAACAAGTTGTGCAATACACAGGACAAGCGCCCATTGACCCACTTACATTTGAAATCTTCCCCGATACACAAGCAACTGCAACACTCTATGAAGATGATGGCATCAGCTTTGATTACCAACAAAAAATATATTCCTTGAGAACAATCTCCATTCAAAACACAGCAACACAATGTGAGATTACCCTTTCAAAACCCGAAGGAACATACAAACCCGCAAAACGTTCAGTGGTACTAAAATTCAATGCATCAAGCGTAAAACCAGACGCAGTCCAACTTGATAAAAAATCAATAAAAGAAACCTCCGCAACAACCTTCGCCACCGATACCAAAGGCTGGTACCTCGATTCAAATGCCAAAGTATTATGGATAAAATTTGAGGATGGCTTCGCGAAACAAATGGTTACAATAAAATAAAGAGAAGGGTCATTGCGAGACGGAAACACCGGTACCCGGAGTTTGTCATTGCAATGAACTGTAATCGTTTGTGAATAAAAATTCCAAAAGAATAGCTGTCATTGCGAGCCATTCCCGCATCATGTATCAGGCGGGATGGCGTGGCAATCCCCAACCACGAAGAACTATCGCACTTTATCGTTTCACTGAACGGTTGTGTTCA
>OBEQ012875662.1_pt1 | contig 12568 bp, 11 predicted proteins | sample 1670901 | NCBI WGS metagenome assembly OBEQ01 (sample SAMEA104232315, study PRJEB22302) | groundwater metagenome | biome: forest; feature: aquifer; material: groundwater | place: USA | collected 2011-08-07 | depth 5.4 m | reverse complement strand
TGGCTTGCTAGAGAGAGCGGAGCCGATGCGGGTTGTTATCATTGGCGCAGGGATTGGGGGGCTGGCCTGCGGCATCCGTTTGGCGGCGCAGGGCTATTCGGTTACGTTGCTCGAAAAGAACGACGTGGCCGGCGGGCGCTGCGCCCGCTACCAGCAGGACGGTTTCACGTTCGACACCGGTCCTACGCTTTTCATGATGACGGACACGCTCGACGAGCTGTTCCGGTCCGTCGGTCGAAAGAGATCCGATTATCTGACCCTCCAACGGATTGATCCGGCCTACCGGATCACCTATTCGGACGGGCAGACGTTCGATTTCACTGAAAAGATGAAAATTCTGGAGGCGGAGGTCCGGAAATTCGGCCCCCGCGAGCTGGAGTCGATGTACCGCTATATCGCCTACAGCGGAGGACTCTACCGGGATCTGCGCAGGCAGTTCATCGACCGGCCGCTGGAGTCCCTTTCCCAGTACGTGGATTTCCGGTCGCTCGCGCTGTTGATCAAGTCGAAACCGTGGCGGACCGTCTGGCAGGTTGCGCAGCGATATTTTCGCTCGCCGCACCTGCAGATGGCGTTCAGTTTTCACACACTCTATTTGGGAATCTCCCCGGTCCAGGGCCCGTCCATTTACAGCATGCTTCCTTATATTGATTTGGTGGAGGGGGTTTACTATCCGATCGGAGGGATGTCCCAGGTGCCGGCGGTGTTGACCCAGCTGTTCCAGGAGCTCGGCGGCGAGATCCGGTACGGCGTGGAGGTGGAGGAGATCATTGCTCACAGCGGTCGGGTCCGGGAGGTTCTGCTCCATGACGAGCGCACACTTCCAGCTGACATCGTGGTCTCCAACGTGGATCTGTCGACCACGGTGAGCCGTTTTCTCAAACATCAGCCGTTGACCCGTTATCGGCGGCGCGTGCTGGGCATGAAAAAGGGCTGTTCGGCCGCGGTTTTCCTGTTCGGGCTGGACCGGCCCTATCCGCAGCTTTCCCATCACAACCTGTACTTGCCGATGAATTTCACGAAGTCGCTGCACGAACTGTTTGAGCTGGGACAGCTGCCGCAGGAGCCGGCCTTTTACCTGTGCGCGCCTTCGCGCACCGATTCTTCGATGGCGCCGCCCGGTTGCGAGAGCGTGATGGTGCTTGTTCCCGTGCCGAACCTGATGGCCCTTCCGGACGGGGATCAACAGATGCCGGTGCTGCGGGAGAAGCTGTTGGGATTGCTGGACCGGACCCTTCTGCCGGGCGTCCGGAACCACATTCACGTGGAGCAGATCCGGCCCCCCTCCTGGTACGCGCAGCGGTATGCGCTGGCGGACGCCTCGACATTTGGTTTGCTGCCCAGTTTTTTTCAGTCGGCGATGTTCCGCCCGCAAAGGCGCTCTCCGGACATTCGCGGTCTCTACTTCGCGGGTGCGAGCACCCATCCCGGCAACGGAGTTCCGATCGTGCTGATTGCGGCCCGGCTGGCCGCTGAGGCGATCACGCAGGATTACGGTCAGTCTCACCATGTCGCCTCCGCCGTCTCCAACATCCCCGCCATTCCCTAGTTCGCTGACCGGCGCTATTTCCGCGGAAACCGTTGACGTTGACGCCAAGACGGTCCGTGCTGTGGTTTCAGAAGCGCGCCGGTCCTTTGAGTCATGGAGCCGCGGTTCGTTCAAGCGACGGAAAGAGCTGTTGGACCGATTGCGTCGGCAACTGGCCCGAGAGGCGGAAGGATGGGCCGGACTGATTACCGAGGAAAACGGGAAGCCGATTCTGGAATCGCTCGGTGCGGAAGTTTGGGGATCTTTGGAAGCGCTGCACACGCTGATCCAGGAAGGAGAAGGGTGGCTGGCGCCCCGGCCGGTTCCGCTGAGCATGTTCCACCGGATACGGGGAGTTCGAGAGCTGCGTGTTTTTTACGAACCGCTCGGCGTGATCGGAATCATCGGCACCTGGAATTATCCGTTGGGGATCAACCTGCCGCAGATCGCCGGCGCTCTGCTCTGCGGAAACACGGTGGTCTGGAAGCCATCCGAGCTTTCGCCAAAGGTGGCCGATCGTCTCAAGCGGTTTTTCCGGCAGGCCGGGTTCCCGGACGGGGTCTTCACGGCGCTGCCGGCTGATCGGGCCGCTGGTGAGGCGCTGGTCGACGCTGGGTGCGATAAAATTATTTTCACTGGGCAGGGGCAGACCGGCCGTCGGATCTTAAGCCGTCTGGCAGAGCAGGGGATTCCGGCCGTGATGGAGCTTTCCGGCATGGATGCGGCGCTGGTTTGTCGGCGGGCCCCCTGGCCGGTGACGGTCCGGGCGCTGGCCTGGGGCTCCATGACCAACAGCGGGCAGTCCTGCGTGGCGGCGCGGCGGCTCATTGTTGATCAGCAGATCTTCGCCAAGTTTGTCCCCGCGTTCGTGGAGCGGGTCCGTTTGCTGCGCGTCGGGGACCCGAAGGATCCGGCCACAGAGATCGGGCCGGTTCGCAGCCGAGAGCATCTCGAGCGGCTTGAGCATCTGGTTGCCGACGCTGTGGCGAAAGGGGCCCTGCTGTTGACCGGCGGGCGCCGGATTGGAAACGCTTTTTTTGAGCCGACCGTGTTGACCGGCCTCAACGAGAAGATGGTGATCCTGCGGGAGGAATTTTTCGGGCCGGTCGCGCTGGTTCTGCGCGCCGGCTCCGATGAGCAGATGGTCCGGCTCGCCAACGACAGCGCTTTCGGGTTGGGCGCCAGCGTCTGGACCGAGGATCTTCGCCAGGGCCGCGACCTGGCGGCCAAGCTTCAGGCCGGCGTGATCTGGATCAACGACGTCCTGTTCTCGGCCGGGGACGCTGGGGTTCCGTTCGGGGGGATTAAGCGCAGCGGCTTCGGGCGCGTCGGCGGCCCGGAAGGTTTGAGGCAACTGGTGAACATCAAGCGGGTGGAAGTGGCCCGCCCATCCGGGTTCCGTCCGTACTATTTTCCTTACAGCCGGCAGAAGTACGATCAGCTTCGTCAATCGATCCGTTGGAGGCACGCATGAGCCGTATCCTGGTGGTTGGTGGAGGGCTCGGCGGGGTTTCCGCCGCGATCCGGTGCGCGCACGCCGGGCATCAGGTGACGCTGTTTGACAAGAACGAGCGTGTCGGCGGGAAGATGAACCTGATCGAAGAGCAGGGGTTTGTGTTCGACACCGGCCCCACGATCCTGACGATGCCGCAGGTTCTGGACCGGCTGTTCACCTCGGTCGGCCGGCGCCGCGAGGATTATCTGCAGCTGCACCGGCTCGACCCCCAGTGGAAGGCCTTCTTTGAGGATGGGGAGACCATCGATGTTTGGGGGGACCGGGGGAAAATGGTCGAGGAAATCCGCCGCGTCTCGCCGGGTGACGTCGAGGGGTACGAAAAGTTCCGGGCCTACGCGGCGAAAATGTACCAACTGTCGGAGCGGTTTTTCTTCTGGCGGTCCGTCAGCGGCATCAACGATCTGGTGAAACCCGGCGACGTGATGGGAACCGAGGGTTTAAGGGTGCTTTCGACGATTGACCTGTTTTCCACGGTTTCGAACGCGATCGACCGGCATTTCCGGGACCCCCATCTGCGCCAGATCCTGGAACATTTCATGCAGTATGTGGGCTCCTCGCCGCACGCGGTGCCGGCGATCCTTTCAACGATCCATCACATTCAACTGGAGTTCGGGGTCTGGTACCCGATGGGGGGGACGAATCGGTTCGCCGCCGCGCTGACCCGGCTGGCCCAGGACTGTGGTGTGGAGTTGGCGATGGGCAAGCGGGTGGACCGGTTCGTGACGCAAGGGAACCGGATCGCGGGGGTCGAGGTGGAAGGCCGCGTTCATACGGCCGACGCGGTGATTGCAAATTCCGATTTTGTCCGGTCCCATCGGGAACTGCTGCCGGCGACTTCCACCCGCCGGCAGATCGAGCAGACCCCGAGCCGGTTCGAGCCGAGCTGTTCGGGCGTTGTGATCTATTTCGGGATGAATCGCAAATACGATCTGCTTCGGCACCATGATTTCTTTTTCTCGAAGGATCCGAAGCAAGAGTTCCAGGACATCTACCGCCGGAAGATTCCCACGAAAGATCCGACACTGTGCGTCTGCTCCCCTTCCCGGACCGACCCCTCGGTTGCTCCTGCCGGCTGCGAGAATGTGTACGTGCTGGTTCACACGCCGCATCTTCAGGGCCGCGAGAACTGGAAAAACCTGTACCCGTCTTACCGGGAGCTGATCCTTAACAAGCTGGAGCGCTCCGGCTTGACCGATTTCCGGAAACAGATCCGGGTGGAGCGCTGGATGACGCCCGAGGACATCGAGCAGCGCTACTGGGTCGACCGGGGCGCCATTTACGGGATCGCCAGCCACGGACGTCTGCGCGGAGGATTCAAGCCGGCCAACCGCTCCCAGGATTTTTCGAATCTCTATTTTTGCGGTGGCAGCGTGAATCCAGGGCCCGGTGTGCCAATGGCGCTGATGTCCGGACAGATCGCCGCCGACTGCGTTCTTCAGGATTTCGGGTCGGTTCAGCCGGCCCGGCAAGAAAGCTTGGTGTGAAGCAGCCGTCACAACTTTTGTACGCCCAGGTTCGGGAAGATCCGGAGGTGGATCTGCAGGCGCTGCAGGTTTCGCCGGAAGACAGGATCTTGGCGGTGACCTCGGGCGGCTGCACGGCGTTGCGGCTTCTGGCCGAGGGGCCGAAAGAGCTTGTCTGCGTTGATTTCAACCCCACTCAGAATTACCTGCTTGAGCTGAAGCTTGCCGCGATCCGGAATTTGCCGATCGATGAATGCCGCCGTTTTCTGGGGGTCCGCAAAGAGACCGGCCGGTGGGCCGTTTATCGGCTGCTGGCCGGCGGGCTTTCGCCGGCGGCCCGGGATTTCTGGGACCGGCGTCGGCCGGCAATCGATCAAGGTGTTCTTTACACCGGCAGAACCGAAACGATGGTTCGGTGGATGAAGTTGTTGGTGTTTGGCCTGATCCATTCTCCCCGGATTCTGCGGCCGCTGCTGCGCCAGAAGGATCTGGAGCATCAGGCCGATTTCTACAGGCGCGTCTGGAATAATCGGCGCTGGCAGAAGTTGCTGCGGATCGCTTTTCATCCGTGGGTGTTCCGGGTTGTTTACGGCAAGCGATTCCTCGAACGGCTGGAGGGTCAGGATTTGTCCCGGCTCTGGATTGAAAAGATCGACCATGCGTTTACCGAGATCCCGGTTCGGTCCAATTACTTTCTCTCCCAGCTTTTTTGGGGAAGATTTCTGCCCGGCGAGGAAGGGATCCCGCCGTATCTGCGGCGCGGGGTTTTTGAACGGGTCCGGTGGTATGCCGATCGGTTGCGGTGGATGACCGCTGATCTGACCTCCACGTTGGAGCGGGCACCCGAAGGCGCTTATACCAAGGTTACGCTCTCCAACGCATTCGAGTGGCTTCCGGAACCGAAGGTTCATGCTGCTTTCAACGCGCTGAGCAGCGCGCTGGCTCCAGGCGGCCGGGCCGTCCTGAGGCACCTGCTCGGGGTGACGCCGTTGCCGGTGGGGCTGCCGATTCGGGAGATGACCGGGATCAGCGACCGGCTGACCCGCCAGGAAAGGGCTTTCCTTTACAGTCGGGTCTCCGTCTATGAAAAGCTTTAGAGCTCTGTCGGCTACACCTCCTCCTCGCGCCTTGCGCGGCTCGCAACTGCGCCCAGCGCGGCCACGGGGGGTTTTGAAACCAGCTCTAAGTCAGATCTGCCGGTGGCTCTGCTATCTGGCCTGGTCGTATGTCTGGGTCGGCGCCATGTTTCTGCTGATGATCCATCAGGTCACCCCCTATCTTTCGTTCGGGCTCGCCTCGGCGCTTTTCCTGTTTTGGTTGGCGAAGCGTTTGAACCCGCTGGCGTTTGACCGTCCGAACGGGCGGCGGTTGACCCGCCTGCTGGTGATGGCTGCCTTCATCGGATTCCAGCTGATTAGCTGGAGATACGGCTACTTCTTCCGGGACCCCGAACGGGCGATCCCGCAGGGATCGACGATCGTCTCTCCGGCGGACGGTTTCGTCGTCTATGTTCGCTCTGTCAAACGGAATGAGGTTCCGCTGGCGGTCAAGGACGGCGCGCCGATTCGCCTCGAAGAGATACTGAAGATGGACTCGCCGTTGTCCGAGGGGATTCTGATCGGAATTTTCATGACGCCGATGAGCGTTCATGTGAACCGGGCGCCGATGGACGGCGTGATCGAGCGGCGCGTTTATTTCAACGGAACCCCGATGCGCAGCATGATGCCGATGGCGTTGCGGACCATGTTTGCGCGCAGGCCGTTTGAGCGGGGCTCGCAGCACCTGCTTCAGAATGAGCGGGAGACGCTGTTGATTCGCGGCAAGCAATTTCCGGTGGTGCTCACGAGAATCGCGGATCCCTACGTCGATAAAATCGTGCTTTGGAAAAAGGAAGGAGAAACTGTCTTGAGAGGGGAGCGGATCGGTCTGATCAAAATGGGCTCGCAAGCGGATCTGATGATGCCGCCTCGAGTGAACGGCCGCCCCGTGCACGTGCAGGTGAAGGAAGGGCAGTACGTCTACGCAGGCAGCACTGTTCTGGCTACCTTCGAATAAAGCGATGACCCCACCACCTCTTTTTATGAAACAGATGTTTCATGGCGGTGGGGCCGCCTCTGTTGGTGCGGAAGAGGTGGTGGGGTGATCTCGGTTATCATTCCGACCTTGAATGAGAAAGAGCGGCTTGTCGCCGTGCTGAGCCGTCTGCGCGCCAGCGGGGTGGCGCATGAAGTGATCGTGGCCGACGGCGGCAGCGAAGACGGCACGACCGCGCTGGCCCGCTCCTTGGGAGCCCGGGTTCTGGTCAGCCCCCGGCTTCAGCGGGCGGCCCAAATGAATTTGGGAAGCCGTGAGGCGCAGGGAGAGGCGCTGCTTTTTCTACACGCCGACACGCTGCTTCCGGATGTTGCATTGGAGCGAATTGAAAAAGTTTTGCGCCGGCCCGAGGTCGTGGGGGGCGCTTTCGCGCGCCGCTTTGACGGCGGGTCGCTGTTCCTTCGATTGACCTGTTGGTTGGCTGAAATCCGCAGCCGGATCTCCGGTTGGTTTTTAGGAGACCAGGCGATCTTTGTCCGTCGGCATGCTTTTGAAAAGCTCGGCGGGTTCCGGGATTTGGACCTGTTCGAGGATCTTGATTTTTCAAGGCGCATGAGACGGGTCGGCCGCGTGGTCACGCTGAAGCCGCCGGTTGTTTCATCGGGGCGACGGTTTAGGCAACGCGGTGCGGTTGCCACGACCTGGTCCGATCTGGTATTGACGGCCCGTTACCTGCGTGGTGAAGATCCGAACCGGCTGGCGGCGCAGATGCGCTGTTCGAAACAGGCGCTCAGCGATCTGAAAATCTCCATCATCATTCCGACGCTCAATGAAGAGGCATCGTTACCCCGGTTGCTGCCGGATTTGATTCGAGACGGCGATGAAATTTGGGTGGTGGATGGTGGATCTACCGATGCCACGCTGGAGGTTGCCCGTCATTTTCCGGTGAAGGTGCTGAAGAGCCGGCCCGGAAGAGCGGCCCAGATGAATGCGGGAGCGGCCGCCTCAACAGGGGATCTGCTTTGGTTTCTTCATGCCGATACGGTTATTCCCTTGGATTGGCGGGATCAGTTGCTGAAGGCCGCGGCGGATCCGGGGCTGGTCGGCGGCGGTTTCCGAGTTCGGATTGATGCGGCCGGTTTTCGGTACCGGTTCCTGGATGCCTGGGGGCGGTGGCGCAGCCGGGTTCAGCGCTCTTTCTACGGGGACCAGGGGATCTTCGTCCGTCGAAAAGTTTTCGAGACGCTGAAAGGTTTCACAGATCTGCCGGTTCTGGAGGATCTGGATTTCTCCGCGCGCTTGTCTTGTTGCGGGAAGACCGTGATGCTGCCGGGCCCGTTGAAAACATCGGCCCGCCAATGGCAGAGCGAAGGGTGGTGGAAAACCGTCCGCACTCATTCCGGCCTGGCGCTTTCATACGCGCTGTGTCCGGCGGCCCGCGTTCCGGTGAGGGTGATCATTGTGGCTAAAGCCCCGCAGCCGGGCAAGGTTAAAACCCGTTTGACTCCGCCGCTGACTCCGGAACAGGCGGCCGCAGTCGCTCAGCGGTTGCTTCAGGAAACCGCAGCGAAAGTCCATCATTTGGAAGATGTACAGCAGGTGCTGGCGGTCTCTCCGGCCAATGCGCTGGATGAGGTTGGGGGTTTGCTGGATTTTCAGATCCGGCTGGTTCCGCAGCCGGAAGGGGATTTGGGCCAGCGGTTGGCGCGACTTTTCGACTGGGCGTTTGCCGAAGGGGCCCGCGGCGTCGCCATTTTGGGAGTCGATCATCCGGGTTTGCCGGAGGCTTATTTGAGGAAGGCGGTCGCACTGCTCCAGCAGGGAAAGGACCGGCTCGTGTTGGGGCCGACCGAGGATGGCGGCTATTATCTGGTGGGATTGACCCGGCCTCATCCGGAGTTGTTTGAGGGGATTCCCTGGTCAACGTCTGAAGTGTTCGAGAAGACCTGCGAGAAAGCCGCTGCGTTGGGACTTCCGGTGTCTCGGATCCCTTCCTGGTTTGATCTGGACCGGCCGGAGGATCTTGCTCGGCTTCCGAAAGTATGGGGTTTGCCAGGTAAGCCTCTCCTCAGGTAAAATATGGAATAGAATGCTCTTAAGGAAAATCCATGGGAAATCCGAATAAGCCGCCACGAGCGAGAGATCCGAGAATTGTAGCAGTCGTGAACCAGAACGGCTGCACCGGTTGCGAGGCCTGTCTGACCGTTTGTCCGGTCGACTCGATTGAACCGGTCCGTGGACCGGAACATTCGGGTCTGCTGAAGCTGGTGGAAATCGATCTGGATCGGTGCATCGGCTGCGGTCTCTGCCCGAAGATCTGTCCCTGGGAAACGATCGACATGGTGGATTACAAGCAGGCCCGGGATTTGGCCCCGTTGGTCACTTTCCGCACCACCGTGCCTGGCCATCGGGCCGGCGTAGCTTCCCCGGGGTAATCCGTTCATGGCTGGCACTTATCTGACAAAAGCGGGGCTTGCAAAATTGGAGCAGGAGCTGAAGGAGCTCAAAGCCCAGAAGCGCAAGCTTTCCCAGGAGGTAGGCAAGGCGCGAGAATGGGGAGACCTGCGGGAAAACGCCGAGTACCACGCGGCCAAGGAGCGGCTCCAGCAGGTGCTCACGAGGATCAACGATTTGGAATTCAAGCTTTCCAACGTTCAAATGGTGGACCCCACGCAGCACGAGAAGGGGGTTGCCTCGTTGGGGATGCGAGTCACCGTCGAAGATTTGAAGACCCATCAGGAAGAGAAATACATCCTGGCGAGCCCGGATGAAACGGATCCGACTGCCGGAAAAATTTCCGTGATCTCCCCACTGGGCCGGGCTTTCCTGGGCCACCGGGTGAAGGAGAAAGTCACCGTCACTTTGCCCGCCGGTTCCCGCGAGTATCAGATCCTCGCCGTCGATCTCGCCGAGTAGTGTTTAGAGCCGGTTCTCAAGACCAGCGCCTGATCTATCTGGCTGCGTTCCTGCGCGCGACCGGAGTGGGTCTGCTGGGGGTGCTGTTCGCGCTGTATCTCTCGCTGGGCGGGCTCCATGCCGGGCAGATCGGATTCTTGGTCGCGGTCGGCATTGCCGGCAACGCCTGTGGTACATTCTGGGTCGGTTTTTGGGCCGCCCGGTTGAAGCGGCGCGAGACGCTGGTCTTGCTGGCAGCGCTGACCGCCGTGGGCGGGTTCGGGCTGGCTTTCTTCCCGGGGTTTCTGGGACTTTCCGTTTTCTGTTTCTTCGGGATGGTCAATGCGATGGGGCGGGAGAGGGGGGCCCTCTTCACGCTGGAGCAGACGATCTTGCCGGAGACGACCGACGGTCACCACCGGACTCAGACGCTGGCCTGGTACAACGTGGTCATTGATGTCGGCCAGGCCTTTGGGTCCTTGCTGGGGGGTCTGCCGTTTCTGTTGCGGCACAGTTTTTTGCTGAAGGCATGGTCCTCTTACCAGTGGATCTTTTTCTTGTACGCGGGGTTTGGCTGTCTGAGTCTGCTGCTCTACACTTGCCTGAGTTCTCGGATCGAAATCCACGGGCCGGCCCCCTGGCACAAGATTTCTCCGGGATCCCGCCGGATCATCACCCGCCTGAGTCTTCTGTTTGGATTCGACAGCATCGCCGGGGGGTTCCTGCCCGGCAGCTTGATAGCCTACTGGTTTTTCAAACGGTTCGGGGTGGGGGAGCAGATGCTGGGCCCGTTGTTTTTCATCGCCCACATCGCCAACGCAGTCTCCTACCTGGTGGCGGCCTGGCTGGCGCGACGGATCGGCCTGGTCAGGACGATGGTTTTCACGCATGTTCCGTCCAACCTCTGTCTGATCCTGATCCCGTTCGCGCCGGGGCTCGCGTTTGCGGCTGCGTTGTATCTGATCCGGGAATGCCTAGTCGAGATGGACGTTCCGACCCGCCAGTCCTACGTGATGGCAGTGGTGGCGCCGTCGGAGCGCAGCGTCGCCGCAGGCGCGACCAACCTGACCCGGCTGATGGCCTGGACCATCGCGCCGACCTTTGCCGGGTTTGCGATGAAGGCGCTCAGCTTGAGTTTGCCGCTCCTTATCGGCGGAGGCATGAAAATCCTCTATGACATCATGCTCTACCGGGCTTTCCGGCACGTGAAACCACTAGAACCGGTCTCATAAATCCCCGTGGACGCGCTGGGTGGAATTGCGAGTTCCGCAAGGCGCGAGGAGGAGGCGGTGCCGATTGGAGCGCCCCGCCGACGACGAGCAACGCCGCGGGGCGACGCAAGTCCTCCCAGCCCTCCGGGTTGCGGCGGCAGCCCGCCGTCTCCTACGTCGCTCCTCCTCGGCGTATCGCTGTGGATACGCCGTCGTTGTCGCTCCTGGGATCCGACGGGCTGGCGCTCGCAACGCGGCTAGCGCGGATTTATGAGACCGGTTCTAAAAGAAAAGACAGTTGACCATTGACCATGAACATTATTGTGGATGGGGACAATATTCTAAGGGCGCTGCGGCTTCTGCGCGGGGTTCACCTCGAGGAGGCGGAGCGGTTTCTCCAACGGCTGGAGATGGCCGCGGTTTCCCGTGACTGGCAAGTGACCGTTGTTTTCGATGGCCCCGAACGGTTTTTGTCGAGGGAAGCCGGGCCGTTGGTGGTCCGCTACGCCCGTGGCAAAACGGCCGATACTCTGATCGAACGGCTGGTTTACGAGGCCTCCGACCGGAGCCAGGCCGTTGTCGTGACGCAGGACCGGGCGGAGGCAAACCTGGTGTTGGGGCTGGGCGCCCGGGTCTGGGACGCGGCCCGTCTGCTGGAAGAACTTCGAGAAGGAGTACAATAAAGGAAAGAGAAATGGTACTAGAAAAAGGCGGTTTGAATCGTCCGTTGCGGGTGGGCGTGATTGGATCCGGTCGGTCCCACCGGAAATGGGATGTCTGGGCGGCCGCGGTCGGGCGGGGGATCGCCCAGGCCGGGGCGGTGCTGGTTTGCGGCGGATTGAGCGGGGTCATGGCCGCCTCGGCGAGGGCCGCCCGCGCGGAGGGGGGTCTGACGATCGGCATCCTTCCGGGAGACCGGGCCGATGAAGCCGATCCCGGCATTGCGGTTCCGATCCCGACCGGTCTTGGCGAGGGGAGGAACCTGCTGGTGGTCCGGGCTAGCGATGTGTTGATTGCGATCGGCGGCGGGGCCGGAACCCTTTCCGAGATCGGTTTTACGCTGAAGCTCCACAAACCGCTGGTTCTTCTCGGCTCCTGGCGCTGCGAACCTCCCGCCGAAAGTGATCCGTTTCCGCTTCCTGCCGTTGCGGAGACCCCTGAAGAGGCGGTCCGTCTGGCCCTCCATCTGGCTTCCCGTCTTTCCCCGGAGTAGAATAAAGGAAACCGATACCGGACAAAGAGAGGATTTCATGCCGACGAGCAAGGCAATCAAGCAGCTGGAAGAACGGATGGCCGATTTGGAGCCGGGAACCCTCCGGCACGAGACGCTGGAGGCTGCCAAAAAATTCAAAAGTTCCTGGATCGAATTGGGCCGGATGCTCTGGACCGTTTGGAAGGACAAGAAGTTTCGGGAGTGGGGATACCTAACCTTCGATGCCTATTGCGTCAAGGAAGTGGGGATTAAGGCGGCCACTGCCAAGAAACTGCTGCATTCCTATTATTTCCTCGAGAAAGAGGAGCCGACCCTTCTACGGAGATTATCGGGGGAATCCCCGGCCAACCTTCCGCATGCGGATGCAGTCAATGTGCTGCGGCTGCTGAGCAAGCGGTCTGAAATTCCGGCCGACGATTACCGGCAGGTTCGCTCCCAGGTTCTTGAAAAGGGCCGGGAGGGGGCGGAGGTGCGCCGCGAGGTTCGGATGATGCTGCAGGCGGCCGAACCGGACCCGACCGCGGCGCGGGAAGCCCGCCGGCAGGCGACGATCCGGCGGATGATCGGCGGTCTCAAAGCGGTCAAGATGGAGCTGTCTGCTTCGAACCTGCTTCCGAAAAAACTGCTGGATGAGATTGAATCGCTCGTGAAGAAGCTGGAAGCGGCGTTTTAGAGCTGGCTTCAAAACCCCGCGTGAGCCGCGTTGCG
>OBEQ011449729.1_pt1 | contig 12569 bp, 16 predicted proteins | sample 1670901 | NCBI WGS metagenome assembly OBEQ01 (sample SAMEA104232315, study PRJEB22302) | groundwater metagenome | biome: forest; feature: aquifer; material: groundwater | place: USA | collected 2011-08-07 | depth 5.4 m | reverse complement strand
CCATTGCCGCGTATGATGCGGCGGGGAATGTTTCCGCGCAGAGCAGTCCCGTGAGCGCTACCACGTTGTCTCCCCCTCCCCCTCCGCCCTCTGAGCCGGCCACGGTGCCCCCCTCGAGCGTTACTGCATATCGCCTTGACCCTTCGACCATCCAAGTTTCTTGGACGGGAAATTTCGCTTACGTAACATGGTTTGAACTTATTCGAAGAACGGGGGGCGGATCTCCCAGCGAGCCCCTTGGCGACTGGACCAATTTGGGGCGCGTGGGGGATGGCACGATCAGGTCGTATGTGGACTCCGGAGTTCCGGGAACCCAGCAGTATGGGGTTTCTGCGTGCAACTCGTCAGGGTGCAACGCTCGTTCTGGAAGTCTTGTACTGCCTTCTTCTTCGGCGACCAGCACCAGCAGCAGTGCGGGGAGCGGCACAAAATCATTGGCGTCGATACTCGCGTCTCTTGCAGAGATTCTGAATACGTTGCAGCAACTCACGCACTAACCTGGCTTCCGTTGTGCTTGTGTAGCGCTCATCGAATCAAGTTGACTTGGCCCGACGGCGGGTTCCACTTTCGATTTGAATCAATAAACCATTTATGACTCTATGCGGACAGGCTTGGTATGAAGATCCTCTCGGGAACCGTCTGCCAATAGGTTCTAACGTAGTCCGCTACGTCGCGCCATATATTTTAAGCATTGTAACACCTGCTCTATTTCGAGCGGGCGATCCCCCTTCGCTAAAAGCTACGGTGGGACAAGTGGGACGTTCGAACTGGCGATGCCTTTTGCAATAGCTTTATATGAAAGTGGACGAAAAGTTTTTATCTGATAGAAATGGTACAATTAATGCAATTAAATTATGAGAAAGTTCGCGCGCATATCATTATTTCTCCTCCTCCCGTCTCTTGCCTTCGCCCAGAGCGCGGGCCAAGGCGCCGGTCACACCACCACCTCCAGCACCAGCAGCAGCAGCAGCACTCCGAGCGCTGATCAAAGCCCCTCGAACGCAGACCTCCAGAAGATCATCCAGAATCTCGTAACGCAACTCACGGCCCTCCAGCAGCAAGTAGCCTCCCTGCGGGGAGAACTAGGCGCTACGGCGCAAGCAACCTCCACCTCCGAAGTCCAAGGGGAAGCATCCGAAGCAGTTCCTCCCGAACTCACCCGCACCCTCTCCCGCGGCTCCTCGGGCGATGACGTGCGGAAGTTGCAGGAGTTCTTAGCGAAAGAGAGAGACATCTACCCCGACGGCTTGATCACCGGCTACTTCGGCGCCTTGACCGAAGCCGCAGTCAAGCGATGGCAGGAGAAGCATGATATTGAATCAGTAGGCGCAATCGGCCCCAAGACCATGGCGAAGTTCCAGGAGCTGGGCCACGGCAGAGTGCAGGAACTCATCCAGGAAGGCGCAGGACAATCCGGCACCGTCCCCCAAGGACTCCTTACGGCGCCGGGGATCCAGAAGAAATTGGAGAGCGCCACGACGACGGCAGGGCAGGCGACCAGCACGTATGGCGTTGCCACCTCGACGCCGTTTGGCGCTTCCTCAACGGCACAGATCACCACTTCTTCCGCGCCGTTTCCTGCATCAACTTCCACCTCTTACTATAACTCTGGCGGGCCGGGGAATTACGGCTCTCCTACGCCGGCTTCACAAACGTCTTCTCCTGCGGCGAGCAGTACCACCGTGAGCAGTACCACTTCTTCATCCACGAGCACTGGCACTACCTCCACTGCTCCCACTACCACTACCACAACTACCGCAACGTCAACGGCAGACACCACGCCTCCTTCCGTACCCCACAATTTGAGCGCATCCGTTGTTTCAACCAGCCAAATAAATCTTTCGTGGTCGGCTTCTAGCGATACGAGCGGGATAGTCGGATACAAAATTTATCGTGGCGGTACGCAAATTGTGGTCATTGCGGCAAGTATGACCGCTAACAGCCCCCCCACAACTTATTCAGACACCGGCCTTCAAGCTTCCACTGCCTACACGTATACCATTGCCGCGTATGATGCGGCGGGGAATGTTTCTAGCCAATCTACTCCCGCGTCAGTCGCAACTTTGTCAGCCGGGCCGCCTGCTCCCACCAATGTGCAGGCAGTTACAAGCGGGAGTAGCATGACCCAGCCACCTGGCCTCTGGTATTACGTTTCTTTTGATTACACACTCCAGCCGACCACGCAATCATTTAATGTGTACCGCAAACGGCCGTCCGATGGTTCATTCGTGAAGTACACCTACAGCGCCCAGACGCCGGTGAATCCATCCATTCTTCCTCTGCCCGGGAGCGACCAATCGAATCTCTATCATCGAAACGTAAACCAATGGCAATGGTGGACGACGCTTCCCTACCCGGCACCCACCTCGGCACAGGGCGATTATCAATTTTATGTGACGGCGGTTGATACAAGCGGCATAGAAAGCGCACAAAGCAATACGAAGTCTTTTAAACTATACGCCGCGCCGACAATTCTTAGTCCGGCTGACGGCTCGACCGTGTACGCATCGCCCTCACCGACAATCACGATATCGGGGGATCCGAACGTCGCTGGCCAGACCTATGGCATGGCATTGTATCAATCGCTCACGTCTAATATATGGACAGCATGGCCCCCACCAAGCATGAGTTTCACCTACGCTGGGCCAACATTGGATCCGGCAAATAACCCCTACCGTTTGGTAGTCTGGTCATCATCTGGATTCAACGTCAGTTTCTATGGTGTGAGCATCTTTACTGTGGCGAGTCCGCAGACGACGAGTACTGCCACGAGCACTTCCCTTGATATGAATACAAAGAGCGATCTCGCGTCAATCCTTTTATCGCTCTCGGAAATTGTGAAAGAATTACAGAAGCTTCTCAGATAAGGTCCGATTGTGTTCTATTGATGCGGTGAGCCTCGTTCGCTTCAAGGGGATGTAGTACAGAAAAGATGTCGGCGCGAAGGCGCTACAACATACTATTTGCACACCATGACCTTCAAAGTAAACAACATCAACTACAATCTCGCCGAGCTCGTGCGGCGGTTGGGATATAAGCCCATCGGGCATACGCCGCAGAATGAATTGAACTGCGTGCGGCCGCTCGGCGCCGATTATCCGCGTTTCCACATCTACCTCAAAGAGGAACCCCCTCTCATTACGTTCAATCTCCATCTCGACCAAAAGCGGCCTTCCTACGAAGGCGCAACCGCGCACTCCGGCGATTACGAAAGCGATACCGTCAAAGACGAAGCCCGGCGGATCAAGGAGGTTATTTACGAAAACTGATAGCGTTTCCCCTCGCTACTTCTTGCGCCACAGAGAGAAGTGCATAACCTTGTCGAGCCCCAAGTATCTTCCCGCCTTGGAGAAGATGATCACAAGAAGAGAGAGTATCACGATCAACTCTTCATTCACGAGCTGGGGTACGCTGATATGCGAGAGATTGATGTTGCTTGCGTAGATGAGCCCCATGATCACGATGCCCGCCCACGAGGCGATGCGCGTCATGAGGCCGACAGCGAGGCAGACCCCGATCACGAAAAAAATCCACTGCGAAGCGATCGTGGAGCCGCTTATGTTATGCGGGGCGCTCAGCGAAGCGTAAAGGCCGCTCGTGAGGGCGTTTTCACGCAGTTTTTCCAAAAGCAGGGAAGGATGATTGAGCCCGAAGTAAAAGAGGTACACGCCAAGCGCAACGCGCAGCACGAAGGTCACGAAACGCAAGGTGTGAGGCGCTCTCGGCGTGTGTTGAAACATCATAGTGGATTCGCGCTTGAGCGCATTGTTCATTATACTACCTTTTATGGAGAACTTCGAAACACATTCCCTCGGGCATCGTGCGTTCGCCTTGTTCTTATCGAGAAGAATCAAGCTCGCTTTATTTCTGGTCCTCCTTACCGGGGTGGTCTGGTATGTTGAGCGTTTTCTTCCTCCGGACTATCTCCTTTGGGTGGACTATGCGGGTCATCTTCTCGCGCTTGTAACCGCGGCCTATTTCATTTTTATCTTGATCATCACGTACTTTGAATACCGCCGCTACACCTATTCCTTTACCGAAGAGGCGTTTCTCATGACCCACGGCTACATTACCCGTAATGAAGTTGCCGCGATGTACCACCAAATTCAGAGCGTGAACATCCGGCGCACGCCGCTCGATCGAGCGGTCGGCGTAAGCCAGATCGTGATCACGCTCACAGGGACAGACAGGGAATCCGCCCACACCCACATCATCCTGCCTGCGGTCGGCAAGACCAAAGCGAAACTGGTGCAGAAGGAGCTCTTGGTCCGCGCGCGGAGGCACATTCCTCCCCGGGCTCCACAATAACATCGCTCTTTGTTATGCTTGGTGGAGATATTGCCGGGCGGTGTGGTAGCTAGTGTTCGCCTTGCATCAGAGGAGGAGCTCTTGAAGAAAATTTCAAAGACCGGACTGAGGTGGTGTGTGCGATTGTCCGTCTTGTATATTTTCCTGACGTATTTCCTTGCGCTCACCGAAATGTGCGGGATGTGTCTGCCTCTCAACCGGCGAGGGCAAGCCCACACTGACTACACCCTGCCGTTTCTGCGCTGGATTCCCCGCAAAGCAACCGCCTTCCGGTTTGTCGAGCCGCCGATTACCCTTGCCGCGAGCGGGTCTCACAAGGTAAGCGTTGCGGAAAACGGGCTTGTGGGGCTGCGGCCAATACCGGAATTTGGAGAGTGGCAGTTCTCCGCAGTGCAGGTGCGTCCGGGGTTGCCGTTCTATCTGTTCTATTTCGCGTGTACCACGAGCGATCACGTCCATTATCGGATCGGTGCGCGGTGGGACGATGTCGACCATTTCTACGTCTTTCCGAGCATTGCGCGGATATCACGATGAAGACATGTCTATAAGGCCGCGCGCAGCGCGGCCTTTTCCTAACAAATGATAATTCGATTTCCCATTTCTTTTTCGTCCCGCATTATGCGCCGCGTGAGATATGAAAAGAACCGCCCCGGAGACCGGGACGGTTCATGAATGCTACGTGATTAACTCGCGCGATGGCTTGCTTTGTAGGCACCCCATCTCTTTTCTTCACGCGCCTTGTCTGCTTCGAGGAGTGCCTGGGCGAGCGTGCGCTCTTCGTCGGTGAAGTACTCGGCAAACTCTTGAGTAAGCTCCACGAGCGTACTAAAGTTTTTGTTGCTGATGTACTGGCCCCAGGCAAGCCGCGAAGCGCGACGGCGGTAGGAAAAGTCGTCGGCGCGTTCGTGCCGGGCGATGTCGATTGCAGCGCTTGCGTCACTCCGGTGCTCGAGAATGTCCTCGCTGTATTGCATTGCCGCCTGCGCCGCGAGATCAACTAAATCGTACTTGCGCGCCATCTCCAGCGCTTTCCATGGCCGCGTTTCCATCTCGCTCTCGCAGAATTTCCGCGCGTATTCACGCTGTTCTTCTGCGGAGAGGAGGCCATGTTCCTTGCCGTAGGCGATTGCGTTTTTGAACTCCTTTTTTTCGAGAAACTCAAGGAGCTTCACGAGGCGCTCACGGCGGGCCTCTTCAGTAAGTCCAAGATGGTCGCAGAATACCGCAATCATGTCGTGGTCATTAGTCTCTGCTCTTAGCATCTGCAGTAATTTCATTGTTTCCATACGCTCTCCTTATATTACATACGGACGTGGTGCATTCGTGCTGGGAACAATAGTATGTCACCCTATGTTTTGATGCAAATTGTATGCCCTCACTCTTGCCTTCCTTCGTCTTGCACTATACTATAATGGAGAGCATGCGCCGCACGATAGTCATCGTCCTTGTGACCCTCGGCACTGCCCTTTTCTCCCGCGCCTCCGCCCACGAGTGGCAGGTGCGCGACGGCCTTTTGGTGCTCCTCCACTCCGATCCCGATGACAGTCCGGTCGTGGGCCAGCCCGCTCAGCTCTATTTTTATTTCAAGGAACATCCAACGCATCCTTTTGATGTCCGTGAGTGTCTGTGCAGAGTCAAGATTTCCGGAAATGCGGCAACCGTCTACGACGGGCCGCTCCATCCCGTGCCGCAGGGCGAGTTCGGTGCGAATGTCCTTGCGGCGGATGTGGTGTTTCCCGAGAAGGGGCGCTATACCGCGGTGCTTACGGCAATACCCGGCGAGAGGGGATACGAACCTTTTGTCCTCAGGTACGGCATTCAGGTTACGCGCACGTCGCGCGCAGAGTCCGTATGGGGTTCCCCCCACTCCCTTCACATTGCCGAAGCGATTTTCGTTGCTCTCGCGGGCGTTATACTGTTTTTCTATGAGCGCTTGTTTGCGCGGTCGGGATAGAATCTCTTGGCGGGGCTGTGAAGGGCGCATTCTTGAATTTGCAGAAGGGCGACGCTATAATTTCTGATAGTCCATAGTCACTTTACCGTCCCTGGCAGTGATTATGACAATCTGAAAATACGGAGGAGAGTAGCCCATGGCACCACAGAGTAACGGTTTTGAAATGAACAGGGTCGTCTCAATGCAAGTCGGCGATTCTCCGGTGGGGCTGATACGTATTCAGTTCCAGTTCCCCGAAGGGCAAATGAGTTTCAGCGCTGAGCCGCAGAGGGGTGACGAGAGAGAGAATAGCGCCCTTGCGGTTATTCTTTCGCTTCAGCAAGGTTTGGAAGTGGGCAGATTTTTCCACGGCGTGATGAAGAGGGTTCAATGGCGTCCTGACGGAAGTAAGCAGCTAGTACCTGACGCAATTGTGATCCCCCTCCGGGAAGTGCAGCTTCCCGAACTCCTTTCGATAAGGGCAATGAACTCTGTGCAGTAAGTGCAGGGCGCAGTACGCGAAATATCTATTCTTAAATCAACACAACACCCCAGGGATGGGGTGTTTACGTGTTTAGAGGATTGCGATAACGGCGACGAGGAGTCCCGCGAAAATGAGCTGCATCGGCACGCCGATTTGCGGGCGCCGATCAAAATTCGTTTTTGCGTGGCAGATGCGATGAAGGCGCTGGAGGTGCCGCAGAGGAGAGCGGGGCGCCGCAAAATAGAGCACTTGAAGCGCGTCGGGGAATATGCCGAGTGCGGCACCCGTAAGCGCGAGAGAAAGATGCTGCGGATGCGTGAGGGCGATTGCGACGCCGACTGCGGCGAGCCCCAACAGTCCGTCGATCGCCGTGTCGATGACGTCTCGTACCAGTTTCGGATTCCTAAAGTTGAGCCGATCCTCCATGTAATTTTCGGGGTGCTTCACGAGCGAGCGGAGCGGGTGGTCCCAGTGGGGAACAGCATCGAGGATAAAATGGCTCGTGAAGGCCGCGCAGAGCCCCGCGACGGGGTGTGCGCGGAGCACGAGCGCGGTTGCGGCGCCGCCGAGGGCGTGAGCTGTTAATGTCATGCAAGCATTGTAGGGGCGAGTAGAAAAAACCGCAAGAACGTGCGGGCGTAACTGTGGATAGAAGAACCATTTTAAGTTTTTTATTTTGGTATACTTATCGTATGCCAAACCAGCAGCTTATTGATTATGTCCTCCAGCAGACGAAGGCGGGAGTGGCCGCCGAAGTTGTCAAGAAGGCGCTTCTTGATACCGGATGGAACATGGCGGACGTGCAGGACGTAATGAAGGCCGCGCAGGGCGGGCCTGCCTCGCCCGCGAGTCAAGGCGGGTCCGCATCGCCCGCGCCGGTTGGTTCAGCTTCAGTATCTGCCTCGACACAACCAAGTCGAGAGGGGAGTTTCGGCGGACCCACATCGTCCAACCAGGGCGGGGGGCCTTCTCCGCAACAATCGCCGCAGGCGAAACCCGCAGCAAGCATTGCCTCACCCGTGAGTGTTTCCATGTTTGATGTGAAAAGCGGGCCCGTATTCGAGGGAAAGGCAAAATCCCCGGCGGCACCCGCGCAACCCTCGTCGCCGTCCGTTTCGCCCTCCGCGGGCGCTCCTTCCGGCGCGTCGCCGCAGGCAGCGCGGAGTGAACCCGTTGCCGCCTCTCCGCAAGCCCCCGCTCTCGCGGGCGCTGCGGCCTCTCTTTCTCCCTCGAAGAAGAATCTTATTCTCCCGATTGCCATGGGAATCGTTATCCTCGCATTGGGCGGCCTCACGTTTCTTTTCTGGAGCCAAAAGAGCGGACTTGAGACGCGCGTGGCTTCTCTTGCGGCGGATAAAGCCGCGCTTATGGGACAAGTGGATACCGCAAAGAAAAATGCCGACGACGCCCAGAACAAAAATGTTGCACTCACCGCGGAGAACAAAGACCTCGAAAACCAACTCTCGCTCTTTGTGGCGCCTCCGAACGTCACTTCAACCGTCGTGACCGTGAAAGGAACAATCAACGGCGGAGAAAAACTTCCCTACACCATCACCACGCCGAAAGGCGTCGTGCTCGCTGTCAAAAACTACAAGGACGCCAACGTGCAGAAGGTACTCGCCCCGTTCGTGGGAGAAACCATCGAGGTTACGGGCATGCACGTTCCCGGCGCAAGAGACATTACGGTCGTTTCAATAAACGGCAAGCCGATTACCTCAGAGAAGCCGTAATTTTTTCGTAGCACATTCCGAGGCCGAGAATATCTTCTTCGCGGAAGTGGCGCCCGATGAGCTGGAAGCCAATGGGAAGGTTGTAGGTTTTACCTGCCCGCCGAAGCCTCGGCGCAGGCGGGGGTTGTAGGTTGTATGGTTGTACGGGTATCGAGATCGCGGGGAGTCCGGCGAGGTTCACGGGAATGGTGAAAATATCCGCCAGATACATGGCGAGGGGATCGTCGGTTTTCTCGCCGATCTTGAATGCGGGGGTGGGAGTAACGGGAGTAAGAATAACATCCACCTCTCGGAATGCGTTCTCGAAATCGCGCGCGATGAGGCTTCGCACCTGCTGCGCTTTTTTATAATATGCGTCGTAATAGCCAGAGGAGAGCACGAATGTGCCGAGCATGATCCTGCGTTTGGCTTCGGCGCCAAAGAGCGCGCGCTGTTTAAAATAAATCTCTTCGAGCGCGGATCTACGTTGACTGGACGCTGACTCACGCTGACCGTTTCCGTGTCTGTCTGCGTCTGTTCTGCGTTGGTCTGCGGCGCGTGAGCGCGCATAGCGGATGCCGTCGAACCGCGCGAGATTCGCGCTCGCTTCCGCGGGCATAATAATATAGTAGGTTGAGAGGGCGTAGCGCGTGTGCGGGAGCGAAATTTTTTTGAAGGAAAGGCCCAAACTTTGTATCGCGTCCATTGCCGACTGGACCCCGCGCTGCACCTCGGGCGCTATGCCCTCGATAAAATATTCTTCGGGGATGCCGACTGCAAGTTTTTTCACCCGCTCTAATTTCGGTTCAGTGAGTTCTTCGCCGTAGGGCGCCTCGATGCTCGTCGCGTCCATTGTGTCTTTGCCTCGTATGGCATCAAATACCAGCGCCGCGTCACGGACGGTTTTCGTGATCGGGCCGATTTGGTCCAGGCTTGAGGCGAGCGCGATGAGGCCCGAGCGCGAGACGGCGCCGTAGGTGGGTTTGAGTCCTACCACGCCGCAGAAGGCAGCCGGTTCGCGGATGGAGCCGCCGGTGTCCGAACCGAGGGAAGCAACCGCCATGTGCCCCGCGACCGCCGTGGCAGAGCCGCCGGAGGAGCCGCCCGCAACGCGCGCATGGTCGTGGGGATTTTTGGTCGCGCCGAATGCGGAACTTTCGGTTGACGACCCCATCGCGAATTCATCGAGATTCGTTTTCCCCAAGAACACCGCACCGGCGGATTTGAGTTGCGTGATCACATGCGCGTCGTAGCTCGCGCGATAGGTTTCGAGAATTTTTGAGCCAGCGGTTGCGCACTCGCCTTGTATTAAAATATTGTCTTTGATCGCAAGGGGAACGCCCGCGAGAGGCGCCACGTCTTCGCCGCGCGCAACCGCAAGATCAGCCGCTTCTGCCTCGCGGAGCGCGGAATCTTCAAGCAGCGTGAGATATGCGTGGGTTGCGCCGTCGTTTTTTTTGATTTCCTCAAAGTGCGCCTGCGTGACTTCAAGCGCAGAAAACTTTTTCTCCAAGAGCCCCTCGTGGAAACTTTTGATGGTTAAATTGGTTATTTCCATTTTATATTTCACTCACCAAAGACGGGCGGGACTTTCAGGAATTCGTCTTTTGTTTCCGGAAATGCACCTACGCCCGCACCGCGGTTTGTGTTTTCGCGTTCAGTATCCTCGCGGAACATATTTTTCAACTGCGTGCCGCCGTTCATCGGAGCGATGCCCGACGTGTCGAGCAGCTCCAATTCTTCAAAGTACTGCAAAATTTTTTGGAGATCTTCGAGAAGTTTTTCTTCCTCTCGTTGCCCGAGTTTTATGCGGGCGAGTTCGGCGAGATGGTTAAGGACAGTTTTATTGATGGGGGAAGACATAAATTAGGTAGTAGGAAGTAGGGAATAGGGGAAAACGGGCTTACCACGTATCTATTGTAACGAGAATAATGATATAATCCAATCATGAATTTTAAAAACTATTTACTTCGCATCCTTCCCTCCGTGACTGCCGAGGCGCATTGCGATGTGCCCTGCGGAATTTATGATCCGACGCCGGCGAAAATCGCGGCAAAGACCGTCATGCGGATGGTGATGCAACTCCAGGAATTCGCGCCGCCGCAAGACTTTAATGACACCCATACCCGCCTCCACTATGAAAACGGCATCGCGCGCCGGATTGCGACGAAAGAAGAGCACGCGCAAAAATGCAAAGAGGAGCTATTGATTCTTTGGACCGATTTCTTCAAGCCGGAGCATCTCGCGAAATTTCCGAATCTGCACGAGCTCTTTTGGAATGCGGCGAAGCTCTGCTCGAAAAATAAGCAGGACGTGGACAGGGAATCGGCGGACAAGCTCGTCGCGGCGGTCGATGAGATCGCGAAAATATTCTACGAAGCGAAAGGAGACCCCGGGCGATACGAGGCGTATAAGGAGATTACGGATACATTATTCTGAACCATCATCAGCGAATGGCGAATGTTAAACGAATTTACGAATAACGAATTGAAGATGATGAGTGCTCCGCGTTTTTCGTTAACGGCATAGAGATGCTCTTTTTTTCAGTAAAAATTTCAGGCGACAGCATGTGGCCGTCTCTTGTGCCGGGCAGGAAGTATTTTGCCACCAATCTCCTTGCGCCGCGCGTGGGGGATGCGATTGTATTCCGGAATCCGAAAAATAAGAGCCAGATTTTCGTAAAAAAAATTATAAAAAAATCCCGCGAGGGGTATTCCGTTGCGGGAACGAATCGAGAATCGATAACGAGTGAGGAGGTTGGAATGGTAGATAGAAAGTTTATATTTGGAAAACTGCTCGGAATATAGTCGCAAATTTTCGAAGGGGGCCTTTTGGGCCCCCGTCTGGTGATTACTCGAAGTCTCCTCGGATCACTCGCAGGATTTTCATGTAGTGGTGGGAGTGATCCAGGAAGTATTGGTGAGCTCCCCCCACGAGCGGTGATGGCAAGGCGGCGAAGGGAAAGAAGCGACACGTCGGTGTTTCAGCGATTTTTTCTTTGGTGGTGACCCATGTATAGACGGAAAGGGGGCGGCCATAGGGATGTCCATTCACCGGATCTTCGCTGATATGCTGCCACTTGTAGGTCCCGAGGGTCCGGAACTCATCGCCGAAGACGTTGAGTTTGACTTCACGTTTCGCGATCCTTTCGCAGGTCATGCCGTAGCTCTCTGCCCAGCGATTGTAGCCGCCGGGCATGTGCCACTTGTCTTTGAAAATCGCGAGCCGCGGATCATCCGTTTCATAGAGCGTGAGGAGAATCTCGGTGAGGTCCTCGTTCACGATCACAAGCTCCGGCGCCCAATAAGACACCACGCTGTGAGCGACTTGCATCGTGTCTTCCGTGGGCCAGTAGCCCTTGTCTTGCTTTGCTAACGCGAGCCCCTCTCGGAGTTTTTCGTCGGTCGATACCGTAAACGAAGTTCCGGGAATCGGCGTATTGTCGGGAAATCGTGCGGTCACTCAAAACCTCTCTTTCTGTTTTCTGTCCGATATGGACTATCGATTTTACAATTCCTGTCTGCGCGATATTCTATATTCATTTTTAATTTCCGTCAATAGTAACACTTTTACGCGATCGCGTATAAATGTTACTATCCCCTCTTCTTTTGATTTTTTATTCGCCTATAAAACACCAGCCTTTAGGCTGGGGATGGAGCGTAGTCCGTGGCATACTGTCTTGGTATGTCCCTCAAGTACTGGCGTGGCGCGCACACCAAGCATCGCCTCATGTATCACTTGGTATTCCTCCCCAAATACCGTCATCGGATCCTCCGCGGCAAAGTCGCCGTCCGCCTGAAGACATTGTTCTATGATGCGTGCAAGGTGAACTGGTGGTGGATCGAGGAAATCAAGGTGATGCCTGACCACGTCCATATGTTGATACAAGTCCAGCCCACGGAAACGGTCTCTCGCGTGGTACAGTTATTGAAAGGTGGTTCAAGCCGTGTCATACGCCAAGAGTTCCCCGAGCTGGAAGAGTTTCTCTGGGGAGACAGCTTCTGGGCGGACGGCTACTTTGCCGAAACAGTGGGCGCACAAAGCTTTGCTACCGTGAAAACCTACATTCGTGAGAACCAGGACAGTATGCCACAACCAAAAAGAAGCCGCGGGCTTTAGCCCGCGGAGATTCACT
>OBEQ011059136.1_pt1 | contig 12571 bp, 9 predicted proteins | sample 1670901 | NCBI WGS metagenome assembly OBEQ01 (sample SAMEA104232315, study PRJEB22302) | groundwater metagenome | biome: forest; feature: aquifer; material: groundwater | place: USA | collected 2011-08-07 | depth 5.4 m | reverse complement strand
GTCATGGTGATCGGGGAGGGAGGATCCGGGGGCGCTTTGGGAATCGGCGTGGGCGACCGGGTGTTGGTCATGGAAAATGCTTATTATTCCGTGATCTCGCCCGAAGGATGCGCCGCCATTTTATGGAAAGACCGGACCAAAGCGCCGGAAGCCGCCGCCGCGCTCAAACTGACGGCCAAAGACCTTCTTGAAATGAAACTCATTGACGATATCGTCAAAGAACCGCTGGGCGGGGCCCATCAAAACCCCGAAGAAACATCCGAAGCGGTCAAAGCCGCGATCAAGAAATACTGGAAAGAACTCTGTGCGGTTCAGCCTCACACTTTGATCGAGAAGCGTTACGAAAAATTCAGGCAGATGGGTGTTTTTGAAATCGCACCGACGGCGCATTTGGCGCTCAAAACAGCGGCAACCCATGGTAAAAAATACAGAAAAAAAAGAATTTCAAATACCCACTGATCTGTCCGAGGTCCAGAAAGCCAGCGCGAAAGTGCTTTCCTTTTTAAGGCCTTTGGATCTGGATGAGCCTTGCATTTTTGACATCCGCCTGTGTTTGGAAGAGGCGCTGATCAACGCGATGAAGTATGGCAACCAGCTCCGGAAAGATTTGAGCGTGCGCCTTGTGGTCGAATGCGACCCGGGGCGCCAAGTGCGGATCACGGTGGAGGATCAGGGCGGCGGGTTTGATGTCCGGCGCCTTGAGGATTGCACCCAAAAGAAAAATTTGTTCAAAGGCCATGGCCGGGGAGTTTATCTGATTCATCAATTGATGGATGAGGTCAAATTCAACGCTAAAGGCAACAGCGTACTCATGATCAAGCATTTGCAGAGCAACAAGTCAATCCTAGGGGGGCTATTCACATGGAAGTCAAAACGCTGAATCTGGATGGGGTTTGGGTGGTCGAAGTGTCCGGAGAAATCAATCTCAGCACGTCCGGGGATCTAAAAAAATCGTTTGAAAAGCTTCCAATGAAAAAGATCGTCGTGGACTTGGAACGCGTCAGCTACATTGACAGTTCCGGACTCGCGACGCTCGTGGAGATGCTCAAAAAAACAAAAAGCCAGGGCGGCAGCCTGGGCCTGGCGACGATGTCGGAAAAGGTGAAAAGCCTTTTTGAGATCACCAAGCTCGACAAACTGTTTCAGATCTATCCCGGACAAAAAGAAGCCTTGAGCGCCTCGAAAAAATAGTGTTTCTAGAAACCCTCGGAAAGAGCACGCAATCTTTTTTTAAGCAGCTCAAAGAAATTCTGGTGCTACTGGGCCAGACGCTGTATTGGGTTTTCGTGGGCCCTTTCAAGAAAAAGCCGGTTTCCACAAAAAGTTTTTTTGCCCAAACTGTTTTTTCAGGTTACGGATCGCTCGTGATCGTATTTTTTGTCGATTTTTTTATCGGGATGGTCTTGGCGATGCAGTCGGCCTATCAGCTTGAACAAATGGGGGCGGTCATTTATGTCGCGGCCTTGGTCGGGGTTTCGATGACCCGTGAAATCGGGCCGGTGCTTACTTCACTGGTCATCGCGGGCCGGGTGGGGGCGGCCATTACCGCGGAGCTGGCTACCATGAAAGTGACCGAGCAGGTCGAGGCGCTTGAGACCATCAGCTTGAATCCCGTCAGATACTTGGTGGCACCGCGTTTTTTGGGGCTTTTGTTGATGCTCCCGTGCCTTGTCCTCTTGGGGGATTTGATGGGGATTTTCGGAGGTTACATGGTGGGCACGCGCAGTCTTGGGATCACTCCCGGGATGTACATTGACACCACCATCGAGTTTCTTGAGAACAAGGACATCCTGACCGGCCTTTTGAAGAGCGCGGTGTTCAGCATGATCATTACCTTGATTTCCTGCTATCATGGCCTTTCGACGGAGGGCGGCGCCGAAGGCGTGGGGCGTTCCACCACCAAGAGCGTGGTTACTTCTTTTATTTTGATCATTGTCGCCGACGCGATCATGACAGCACTTTTTTATTTCGCGAAAACTTGAAATAAGCTTAAGGCCCTATGGCAAACAATCCTGAATCTAAAAAAGAAGTCGTGATAAGTGTGAAGAATCTCGTCAAAAATTTCGGGACCCGAAGGATCTTAAACGGGATCAGCCTTGATATCCACCAAGGCGAGACGTTGGTGGTCATGGGCGGTTCCGGCTGCGGGAAAAGCACTTTTTTAAGGCATCTGATCGGGTCTATCCGCCCCGATAGCGGCGAGGTTTGGATGTTTGGGCAAGATATTGCCAAAGCCGGTGAAGATGCCATGGACGAAATCCGAAAAAAATACGGGATGCTTTTTCAATCGGGCGCTTTATTTGATTCTATGACGGTGGGGGAAAATATCGCGCTCCCTTTAAGAGAGCATACCAAGCTCGATGAGAATATCATCAGTATTGTGGTGAAGATGAAATTGGAGTTGGTCGGCCTGCGCGGCTTCGAAAACCTGATGCCCTCGCAGCTTTCCGGCGGGATGAAAAAGAGAGTGGGATTGGCAAGGGCGATCGTGATGGATCCCAGCATTATTTTTTACGATGAGCCGACGGCAGGCCTGGATCCGGTGATGACCGGGGTGATTGATAAGCTGACGATTGACCTTACCAAAAAACTCAACATCACCTCCGTCGTAGTCACGCATGATATGAACAGTGTTTTTCGGATCGCCGACCGGATCGTCATGCTGCATCAGGGCAATGTCCTTCAGATCGGCACGCCCGACGAGATCAAAAATTCTCAGAATCCGCTGGTGCGCCAATTTATTTCCGGAGAGGCCGAGGGCCCAATTTCGTTTGTCCAGCAGGGCGATGATTATTTGGATCATTTGACCGCCGAGCTTAAAGATTAAAAAGGAGACTTCTCTTGATGAAAATGCGAATGACCAACGAAGCGAAAACGGGCATGATCGTCCTTGTCTCGGCCGTGGCCTTAGGGGCGCTACTGATTAAAGTCGGTAATTTTACCCTGCTTCAGAAAGGCTACACCGTGCGCTCGCAGTTTCATTTTACCTCCGGGGTCAAAAAACACGCGCCTGTGCGCTTGTCCGGCGTGGATGTGGGCGAAGTTAAGGACATCCGGCTTCATTATGGCGCTGACACCTCGATCGAACTTCTCTTGTGGTTTAAGGAGGGGGTGAAGATACGCTTGGATTCGAAGGCTTACGTCACCACACTGGGCATGATGGGTGAAAAATACATTGAAATCAAAGCCGGCACCGCCGCGTCGGAGTATGCCAAAGAAGGGGATCTGATTCCCAGCGAAGATCCGATCCGTTTGGAGGATTTGATGGCGTTGGGGACGAAACTCGCCGAGGACGTGGACAAGACTGCCAAAGATATCAGCCGGCTGGCCAACCGCCTGGACGAGACCGTGGCGGACAACCGTACTAAAATCGACAAACTTTTTGAAAATCTCGAAGAAACTTCGGATAACTTCAGGGAATTCAGCGAAGACATCAAATGGCACCCCTGGAAAATTTTGATGAAAGGCAAAGAAAAATCCAAGGAAGAGATGGCCAAGGAAAGGGCCAAGAAGTTGACGCCCCAAAAGAAGGCGTGAAGAAAAATCTTAAGAATTTTATTTTGGCCGCCGGGGTCCTCCTGGCGGCTTTGGTATCGGTCACTCGCCTTTTTGACCTGTACGAACTGCAGACCTATGACTGGCGTTTTAAATTCCGCGGCGCCAGGCCTATTTCCGAAAAAATAGTATTTATTGATATTTGGGACGATACGCTTACAACACTCGGCGCTTGGCCCATTGACCGGATCAATCATGCTTATCTGATTCAAGCTTTGGCGATGGCGGGCGCCAAGGCGGTTACTTTCGATATTTTATTTTCCGAACCTAAACCCGGAGACGAAGAAGTGGCCGAAAGCGCCCGAGAGGCCGGCAATGTCTATTTTGTTTATGCTTTTGACGAGCCCAAGGTGGATCACGGATCCTTTAGCTCAAAAATTTTAAGAACGCCTCTTCTGGAGCCCTATTTACAATCCGCTAAAGCCGCGGGTTTTATCAACATCAAAGCCGATATGGACGGTAAGCGCCGCCGCGCGATCCCTTTTATTGATTACCGGGGAAAAAGGCACTATCAGTTGGGCCTCAAGATGGCCATGGATGTTTTGGGAATCAAGGAAGAGGGGGTGTCCGTGCTTCCTGAAAAAGAGATCCGGTTTTCAAACGGTTTACGCATCCCCCTGGACGATGAAGGTTATTTTATCGTGAATTATGCCGGCACGTGGGAACGGTCTTTCAAACATTATTCTTATCTTGACGTGATCGCCGCCTACACTCAGACGCTTCTGGGAGAAAAACCCCGCGTGGATCTTACGACGTTTAAGGACAAAATTTGCTTTGTCGGCCTTACCTCCATGGGTTCTCACGACGTGAATCCGACCCCCGTGCAGTCCGTCTATCCGATGGTTGGCAGCCATGCCAACGTCTTAAATAGTATTCTGGAGCGTGACTTTATACGCCGGCTCAGCCGGGGATGGAATCTCCTCATCCTCTTAGGCTGCGGCCTTTGGATCGCGGCCGTCTCTTCCGGGTCCAAACTGTTTCGGGCCCTTCTTTATACTGTGCTGACCGTGAGCGTGTTCACGCTTCTAGCGGTGCTTTTATTCGCCCGGTGGGGGATTTGGATAGATCTTTTCTATCCTTTGGTGCTTTTTATCGTTATTTATTTGGCGACCACCTTGACGCGGGCGATCTTTGAAAGAAGAAAACGGGAATTGATCGAGGGCGAATTAAAAATCGCAAGCCAAATCCAGCAGAGTTTTTTGCCGCAGAGCCTCCCGGAACAAAAAGGGATCGGCTTGTCTGTTTTCATGAAGCCGGCCAAGGCGGTGGGGGGAGATCTTTATGCGCTACTGCCCTTTGGAGAGGGCCGCATGGGAGTGATGGTCGGAGACGTCTCGGGCAAGGGCACTCCCGCGGCGCTTTTTATGGCCAAAACGGTTTCGGAGTTTAAATTTTCCGCGCGCGACAGAACGGATCCTTCCAAAACCCTCGAGTTTTTAAATGATTCCATCGCTTCTGAGTCCACCGGTGGGCTCTTTGTCACGATGGCTTACGCGCTTTTTGACTTGAACACCCGTAAAATGATCTTATCTAACGGCGGGCACTTGCCCGTGGTGGCTCTGAACAAGGAAGGAAGCGCCAGGCTTTTGACGGCCGAAGGAGGGATGCCCATCGGAGTCATGCCGCAGGTGCCCTTTTCCAATTTGGAGATTGATTTACACGAAGGGGATTGTTTCGCGTTTTACTCGGACGGGGTCAGCGAGGCCAGAAATCGCAAGAAAGAAGAATTCGGCATCGAGGCCCTGGCGCAGAGTATTAGCCGGAACCTCGGGCTTCCCGCGCAGGAAATTTTAGACCGGTCGGTACAAGCCTTGAACCAGTTCATGGGCAAAGCCGATCAACATGATGACATTACGCTGATTATTGTTAAAATAGAGCCGGTTTCTTAAGAAGCTATGGAAGAGGGTTTCATTTCAAAAAATGAACGATAAAAGCAAAATTCTCATCGTGACGGCCGATTTAAAGCTTGTCGGATTTCTCCAGAAGCAGTTGGGGAAGCTGCACAAGCTGATTCATCTGGCCGAAGGGGAGATTCTTAAGAAAATTTTTAGTGAAGTCCCTCATCTTATTTTAATTGATGAAGGTTTCGAAGGGACCCGCGGCGGTGAAGCCGCGGAACTTCTTAAAGAAGACGCCCTGCTTAAGTTTATCCCGACGGTTTTTTTGGTTGCCAAGACGCCCTCGCCTGATTCGGAAGTCCCTTCCCCCGTGAACTTTTACTTTGAAAAAGGCCGTGATTCCGGCGAGCTTTTATATTTGATAGAAAGGGTTTTGAGTCAAAGCTACAACGAAATTGATTTGAATCCGCTGACACGGCTCCCCGGGATCCGTTCGACGGTCGTACGGCTCGAGAAAGCGATCGCTTCAAAAAAATCTTTTGCCGTTTTAAGCGTGGACATGTCAAGCCTTGAAGTATTCAACAGCGTCTATGGGGATGCCCGCGGGGATGAAGTCATCATTCGTCTCGGGGAGATCGTTCTGGACATCGTGAGTCAAGGCGCTCCGGGAGAGATTTTTTTGGGGCACCTGGGTGGAGATGATTTTTTGGTTGTGGCGGATCCCAAATTCGCGGTCTCCATCTCGAAGATGGTGATTCGAAATTTCGACGAGGCAATCCCCAATTTTTACGACGCGCATGACCGCCAGCAGGGTTTTGTGCTCTCGCAGAATAAGGAAGGCGTTTCGACACGGTATCCGGTCATGAGTATTTCAATTGCCGTGATTGAAAACGAAACGTACCCCATCGGAGACGTCGCCGATATCAGCCGGATCGCAGGGATCATGCAAATGAAGATGAAATCACTTCCCGGCAGTTGTTACATGAAAAACCGCCAGGAGTATTATGATTCCGTGGCGGCGGAAGAACCCCAAGGCGTGTACGCGCCGGGCAAGTACAAGGATGTCAAGATTTATGGGCTGAATGAGCAGGAAAAAATAGAGCTTTTTAACGAGGTAGTTTTACGCAGGAAAAGTATTAGCACCGTTTATCAGCCCATTGTGGATTTGAAAACCCTGAAGGTGGTGGGCTATGAGGCGCTGACTCGTGGCGTGCCCGAGAGCCCTTTTCAGGACCCCACGCTTATGTTTCATATGGCCCGGGAGAGCGGCATGGTGCGTCAGCTCGACCGCTTGTGCCTGGATATGGCGCTTAAAAATGGGCAGGGCCTGCCCGCCGATAAGAAACTCAATCTCAATTTAAACCATGAAACTTTAATTGACCAAAAATCAATCAAGCATTTATTTTCTGAAAAAGGGGCGATCGGTTTTAAAAGCATCGTGATTGAAATTACGGAAGAGAGCATTCTGGGGTCTTTTCAGAAAATGAGGGAAACCTTGTCGGAGCTCAAAGATCAAGGAGCCTCCGTAGCCATTGATGACATCGGCGGCGGCGCCGTTTCCCTAAGGGACGTGGCTATTTTGAAGCCGGATTATTTGAAATTTGACAGAAGCCTGATTCGCCAGATAGATAAAAATACGACCAAGCAAAGGATCGTTCTTTCGATGCTTCTTTTTGCCAGTGGGATAGGGGCCACGACTACGGCGGAGGGTATTGAGACCAAAGAGGAATACGAGGCCGTCCTTGCCTGCGGGGTTCATCTGGGCCAGGGGTATTATTTTGCCCGTCCCGCAAAGCAATTTATCACGGCCATTGAACTGACGGGTAGTTAATAGTACAAATTTTTAAATATTTATTTGAAATATTTGTAGCCATCGTGTATACTCCTCACCAAAGAGATTAGTTATGGAAAACCAAGCTAAACAACTCAACGATAACCCGCTGACCAATTACATGGAAATCCTGACGGATAACCTCTTGGATGAGATTTTGTCCAAGGACAGAACGTCGCGTCTTCCGAAAGAAGCTTTGCTTGATGTGAAAGCGTTGGCACTCAACCGTCTGTGGCCGATGTACCTGACCACCGAGAGCGGTAAAAATTTTATCAAAAAGATCATCATCGAAGATAAAATCGAGCAGGATGTCATGCGCGAATTGCGCGCCGCGATAGATATCGTTCGTCAAAACCCGCGTTCTTCCTAATAAAAACTCCTCTTAAAGGATTCGTATGGCTCGGCTGGAGCTTTTAGCATCCGCTCCCGGAACGGGCAAAACTTCTTATTGCATCGAACTTTTTAAAAATAAGGTCCTCGAAACCAACAGCGGCATAGATAGCCGCTCTTTTTTTGTCCTCCCCAGCCGTGAACACGCCGAACGCATCCAAAATTTAATTTTAAAAAAAGAGTTGGCGGGGCTTTTCAACGCGCATATTCTCACCATCAATGACCTGGCGGCGCGTTTTTTGGGGAAGGCCCTCGTCCCTCAACCCTCAGAAGCCGTGCGTTTGGGCATCATCCGCGAAATCCTGGAAGGCCCTGTTTCCTATCCTTATTTTGAATCCTCGAAAGAGCTTCTGGGGTTTCACCGGCTGATCGCAGACTTGATTAAGGAATTCAAGTCAAGCCTCCTTTCGATCGCCGAATTTGAAAGACGCGCCCAACCCCTTTTGGCTTCCGGAGTGTTCCGGTCTAAGTTCAGAGACTTCACAGTGCTGCTTAAGAACTACGAAAAACGTTTGAGTGCGATGGGTTTGGCGGAACCCGAAGACGCGATCGCGGAACTTTTAAGGACGAAATCCAAAAAGAGAACCGACTTGGCGGATCTTGTGGTATTTGACGGTTTCTATCACTTTTCGCACGCTCAAAACGAGTTGATTCGCGCGATTTCGTCTCGGGTGGGCCATACCGTGGTGACGCTCACAATCTCCGGAGCCGGAAGCGACACGCGCCGAGAACTTTTTTATTACCCCGAAAGAACACGCGCGGCTTTGAAGCGGATGGGATTTCGTGAAAAAAAGGGCGCTTTCAAAATCGTCCATCGCGCAAAAAATCCCACACTTATTCATCTTGAAACTAATCTCTTTTTGAAAAATCCGGAGGGCACTTCGGTGAAAACCGAAGGGATCACGATCTTTGAAGCCCCGCACGCGCGAGGTGAAATCGAAATGATCGCACGCGAGGTGCGCCGCCTTTTACGGGAGGAGCCGTTTTATCTTTCAGATATCTGTATTCTCCTCCGGAGCGTATCCTCGTATCAAAAAACGATCCACGCGGTATTTGAACGCCTGGGGATTCCGGTGCATATTCATGAACGCTTTAAGCTGAAGGAGACGGCGCTGGGAGCCTTTCTTTACCGTTACTTGAATCTTTGCGCGCAAGGTTGGCCGCGCGAAGATCTTTTTTATTTGGCTAAAACCGGTTTTTTGGGCCCACGAGCGGCATTAGAGGATGTCTTGCGCTTGGAGCGGATGTCTTTTAGCGAAAATGTTTCCAAAGGGCGGCAGGCTTGGCTTGATTTGGTAAAAAAAAGAGGCGTCCCAAATTCCCTTAAAGTCATGCTGGAGCAATGGGCGGCGATGGAGGATAAAATTTTGGGAGCTCCCACCGCGCGCGCGTTTGCGGCGGCGGTACGGCGATTTGTCGGCGGCTTGGATCTAGCGGAAGCCTCTTCCCAAAAAAGCATCGAGGAGCTCTTAAGAAATATCGAGTGTCGTGACACGCCGTGGAAAAAAAATGTTTTTGACCCTAAAGCGGCGCTTCACGAACTTCAGGCCGTCATCGAGTCGGCGCTTTTTTCGAAGAAGCCCAAAGGCAAAAACCGTGTCCAGGTTTATGACGTGGTGATGGCCATCCCCAAAGAATATAAAGTGGTTTTTATCGCGGGACTTTTGGAAAAAAGGTTCCCTCAGAGCGTTATCGAAGATCCGCTTTTTAAGGATGAAGAGCGCCGTGTGATCAACCAAAAGGGCCTTGTGCTGGAAGAACGCGCGTCCCGAGCCGCCGGTGAACGGTATTTCTTCTACATGGCCCTCACGCGCTCCCGTGAAAAAGTATATTTGACCTATCCGCTGCACGATTCTGACGAGAGGCCGGCTCTTAAGTCTTTTTTTATCGAGGAAGTAAAAAAATGCTTTAAAGTCGCGATCCCGACAAGGACGCGTTATTTGAACGAATTTTTGCCCGATCCGGAGGAGTGGGAGACGCGTCAAGAAGCCATCGGCGGCTTGGCGGATGTCCTCGGCTCCTTCAAGCGTTCTCCGGCGGAGAAAAAGGCCGCCAAAGCCGTCTTAAACGAAGGGTTTGCGGGCGAAGATTGCCGGGGAGTTTTGGAATGGGCCGGGAGAGACGAGCTTGCCGCGGCGATTCACGATCCGCGCATCCAAGGGATTCTTTCTAAAACGGCCGGCCCTTTTTCAGCCACAAGGCTAGAAAGGATGGCGGCATGCGCGTTTCGGCATTTTGCTTCGGAGACCTTGGACTTGAAAGAACCTCCGGAGGGACGGGATTCCATTCACATGGGGACCGCGCTTCATAAGGTGCTTGAGACGTATTTTAAAGCACTGTCTGACTCCGTACTAAAAACGGGAGCTTATCTGGATAACCTCCAAGACATGAAGAAAACCTTAAATACACTTTTGATTCCGATTGCCCAAGAAAGCCCACTTTCACGCGGCACGCCTTATCGCTTCGCGGCACAAATGCATTTGATGCAAAAGGCGCTGGATCTTTTCGCGGAAGCCGAAAAAGATATTTTTAAAAAGCGCGGTTTTACGCCCTCGGCGTTCGAGCTCAAATTTGGATACGGTGAAACCGTGGGCCCCGGCCTCCTCCAGATCCAAGAGGGTTCAAAGAAAATTTCACTTTTGGGCCAGATAGACCGGCTTGACGTTTCAAAAGATGGCAAAACCGCCATGATAAGCGACTACAAACTTTCAGAGCGTCCGAGTGTTCATAAAAAATTCAAGCGCGGCCTTGAGCTGCAGCTTCCCATCTATCTTTTGGCCGCGAGGGAGCTTTTGGGCTATGACGTGGTCGGCGCCGAGCATCGTTATCTGAAAGAACCGGGCCGACAAGGCATTTATAGGGAAGACGCCAGGGAAAGCTTGGGGTTGGGCGCCAGAGAAACGGTCTATACGAATGAGGAGTTTGAAGCTCTTTTATCCGAGACCCGGGAGCGTGTCCGGGCCCTGGTGCGGCGGATTCGCGAAGCGGACATCAGCGTCAAATCCAAATCCTGCGATTTTTGCAAATTTTCCCCGGTGTGCCGCTTTGAGCCATGGCGGCTGATCTATTCTTAAAAGGAGCTTCGTTGACACACGACAAGAAAAAAATTTTTTCAAAAAATCAAACAGCCGCGTTTAAGACTTTTGGCAAGGAACTTTCCGTCTCAGCCGGGGCGGGTTCGGGAAAAACCAGCGTCTTGGTAGAGCGTTTTTTATACGCCGTGACTGAAAAAAAAATCCCTCCGGACCGGATTCTGGCGATCACGTTCACCGACAAGGCGGCCAACCAGATGAAATCCAGGCTCGTGGACGCTTGTGAAGAACGGGGGCTTGTCGAGTTTCGGCGCGAGATCGAAAACGCCGCGATCAGCACGATTCATAGTTTCTGCGCGCGCCTTTTGAAAGAGAACCCCATCGAGAGCGGTTTGGACCCTTTTTTCCGGGTGCTCGGGGAAGGGGAGGCCGATATTCTCGCCGAGAAAGTTCTCGATACCCTTTTTGAGGAAGAAGCCTCCGCTGAGCGGTGGATGGCGATCTTAGGCCAAGTCGGAGAGGCGGCCTGCCGGGATTCCATAAGGAGAATGAACGACCTTTATCGCGCGACCGGCGGAGATGAAAGTATTTTTTTAGTGTCCGGGGCCACCGAAGAAAAAATCAGAAAAAAGGAGTTTGTGCGCGTGGTTCGCCGTTTTCAGACGCTGTTGGAAGCTCAAAAGCGGCGTTTGTCCGGCTATGATTTCGATGACCTTCTTTTTTTGGCGCACGCGCTTCTTTCGGGCAAAGAACCGGCCCAAAAGGCCGTACGGGAGCGAGTTCAAAAAAAATTTTTACTGGTCCTGGTGGATGAATATCAGGATGTGAGCCCTTTGCAGGATGCCTTGATAAGCCTTCTTAAATCGGACGGGAATCTTTTCATCGTCGGCGATATCCAGCAGTCTATTTATGGTTTTCGCCACGCGGAACCGGAAGTTTTTAGCCGCCGCGTCCATGTGCACCGGGGCTCTTCTTTGGCCGCGCAAAATCTTATTTTATCGGAGAATTATCGCTCGCGCCCTGAGATCCTCGCGTTTGTGAATCATTTTTTCGGCGGGATTTTTGAGGGGCCTGATTTTTTCGCGCTTCAAGCCAAAAAAAATTTCGCCTCGAGCCGGCGCGCGCCTGTGGAACTTCTGTGCCTGGCGGTTGATAAAAAAGAAGAGGCCGCGGATGCCGACTCGATGCGCGTGCGTGAGGCGCGGCGCCTGGCGGCCTGGATCCGGGAGCTTGTGAGTTCAGGTTTGACCCTCGAAGAGGACGGTAAAAGCCGCCCGGTGGTTTACGGGGATATCGCGATCCTCTTTCGCGCGGCGTCCCCGGTACGTTTTTATGAAAAAGAGCTTGTAGAGAAAAATATCCCTTATCATCTGGTGAAGGGAGGAGGGTTTTTCGAAAAACCTGAGATCGCTGATCTGGTGGGTTTTTTAAGGGTTATTGAAAATCCGGAAGACGACATCGCGCTTGCGGGGGTTTTGAGGTCACCGCTTGTGTTCCTAAGTGATGACGCGCTTTATTGGCTGGCCGGGCGTGCCAAGGCGCGTTCCTCGGAGGAACCCCTGTCGCGCGGTTTGGATGAGGCTCACAACATCGGGGAATTATCTACCCGCGATCAGGAAAAAATAGCGTCTTTTAAAGCCCTCTTGGATTTTTTGAGGGCTCAGAAAGAACCTTTGGGATTATCGGGAATCCTTGAGACGGCGCTGGAGAAAAGTAATTATGAAGCCAAGCTTCTTTCGCGCCCGGGAGGCCGGCAGTCTGTCGCCAATATTCGCAAGCTCCTTCTCATGGCGCGTCATTTTGAAGTTAGTGGAGTAGTCGGCATCGGCGACTTTGTGCGTTTTATCGGCACGCTTTCGGAGAGTGACCGTTTTGAACCCGAGGCCAAGCTTGAAGGGGGCGCTCGCGATGCCGTGACCCTTTCT
>OBEQ011701834.1_pt1 | contig 12574 bp, 14 predicted proteins | sample 1670901 | NCBI WGS metagenome assembly OBEQ01 (sample SAMEA104232315, study PRJEB22302) | groundwater metagenome | biome: forest; feature: aquifer; material: groundwater | place: USA | collected 2011-08-07 | depth 5.4 m | reverse complement strand
TCGCATGCTCACCAACCTTTCGGGCCGGTGGCACCGGGTTTACACCGGAGTCGCACTTCGCAACCTGGAAAATGGCCGATTAGTTTGCAGTTATGCCAAGACCCGCGTTTTATTCAAAAAATTGACTCCTCAAGATATCAGTGACTACTTGGGATCGATTCATCCTTTAGACAAAGCAGGAGCTTACGCGATTCAGGAAGACCTGGCAATCGTCCGGAAATTAGTCGGATCCTACTCCAATGTAATCGGGCTACCGGTTGAACTGCTCAGCGCCATGCTCATGGAAATAAGCTCCGGCCCAACTTAGAAGTTGCGCTTTGCGCAAAGGGGAAATAGAATAACCACTTTGCGGGCCAGTAGCTCAGCTGGGAGAGCGCTACATTCGCATTGTAGAGGTCGTGGGTTCGACTCCCATCTGGTCCAGGTATGTTAAATATGATTACCATTGACAAAGCTTGGCCTGTAAACTAGACTTATTTCCAATTCCAGAGAAGTGTGCTGGAAGAAATCCTAAGGAGGAACTCAGATGAAGAAAGTTTTGGCACTTGCGTTTATATTTGCGTTTGCTTTGTCAACCCTCGCTTTTGCCGCGGAATGGGCTGGGCAGGTTGTGAAGAGTGATGATGGCAAGCTTTGGTTCAAGGTCGGTGAGAAGAACATCACCATTGCCAATCCTGATAAGGCCACTGGTTTAGAAGGCCAGAATGTGACTGTATGGGGCGAGCTCAATGCTGCCGGTGATACGGTTACGATTGACAAGGTTGAGAAGAAGGCTTAATCCTTCAAAGGGATAAAGAGAAAGCGCCCCCACATCGTGGGGGCGCTTTTTTTTCGCCTATGCAACATTTTAAAGGAGAAATGTCATGTGGAAGATTGGATCTATTTTGCTAAGTTTGGCCCTTCTTATTTTGTTTGTGACAGTGGCAGCCTATGCCGGAGAATGGACTGGTATGGTTACAGAGACTCATTGCGGCGCCGCCCATAAAGGCGGAACGGCAAAGGATATTCAATGCATTAAGGAGTGTGTGACCTCGGGCCGCGGAAAGCTTGCCTTGCTTGTCGGCAGTGACGTTTTTACCATTACGAATCCTGACAAGGCAACCGGTCATGAAGGCCATAACGTGAAGGTGATGGGGACGGCGGACAGCACGGCCAAGACCGTGACGATTGAGTCCCTCACCATGGCATCCTGAACGGTTTTTTTATGACGGAAGACGGGGACTCTCAGCAACTTCCGTCTTGCTGCGAGCACGAGAAACAGGCAATGAAAAAGAGGGGGATACGGCACCCTCTTTTGTGGGTCCTCTTGGCCATGCTTCTCGTGCTTGCGGCTTCGTTTGTTTTTCCCTTCTTAGTCCCGTTCCGTCAAGCGTTTCTTCAATATTTAAAGGTCATCGGATGGCCGGTGACTGCCGGATTTATCCTGGGCGGCCTGATCGATTTTTATATCCCGCGGGAATATATTTCCAAATATCTGGCCCGAAACAACAAACGGACCATTTTTTACGCGGCCGGATTGGGTTTTCTGATGAGTGCCTGCAGCCATGGCATCCTGGCCCTTTCCATGCAAATTCATAAGAAAGGGGCTTCCGGCCCGGCGGTGGTGAGCTTTCTTCTTGCCAGCCCTTGGGCCAATCTTCCCATCACGCTTCTTTTGATTGGTTTTTTCGGCCTTAAAGGAATTCTGATCATTGTCTCGGCCCTTAGCATTTCGATCATCACCGGGCTTGTCCTTCAGATTTTAGACCGCCGGGGATGGCTTGAGAAGAATAAGAATTCGGTTCTGGTGGATAACCGCTTTTCAATCCGTCAAGATCTTGCGCAGCGGCTCAGCCATTACTCTTTCAGCATGACCCGGCTCGCAGAGGACCTGAAAGGGATTGCGGCCGGCATAGGGGGACTTGCGGATATGATTCTTTGGTGGGTTCTTTTAGGAGTTTTCCTTGCCAGCCTGGTGTCCGCATTTGTTTCGCACGTCATTTTTCAACGGTTTTTGGGCCCGTCGCTTATGGGGCTTCTCGTAACAATGGGCTTGGCCGCCATCCTGGAAGTCTGTTCCGAGGGGACCTCTCCGCTTGCTTTTGAAATCTACAAACAAACCGGAGCGCTGGGAAATGCGTTTGCGTTTTTGATGGGCGGGGTGGTGACGGATTACACGGAGATCGGGCTGGTGTGGATGAATGTCGGGAAGAGAACGGCTCTCTGGATGCTGGCCGTGACTCTGCCGCAGGTTTTAATTTTAGGAATTCTGTTAAATAAATTTTTCTGACAAATGAAAGAGGAGGTTATCGGCCGTGAAACAGATTGATAACAGGCAGAAACAGCAAATTGCGATGCGGGCCCAAAAGGCTTCTCTGGGAGGCAAAAATCCCTTGACCAAGCTTAAAGAGCAAAAAAGGGATTTTGCGCCCTCAGCGCATGAGCCGGCAAAAGAGGCGCCGGCCGAAAAGCAGCGGCAGGAGGGGATGGCTGGACCCGTTCATCGATCGCAACCCAAAGTGGGACGCAATGATCCGTGCCCTTGCGGCAGCGGAAAAAAATATAAAAAGTGTTGTCTTCAAGGACAATAGTTGTAGCCTTAATTTTCGTCTTTACAAGATTTTAAAAGTGTATTACTATTAAATCCCTTTCGAGAGGGCTAAGGGATCAGCTAGGCAGGCGCTTTGCCTCCATTTTTTCAGAAAGTGCAGTAGGGTCATGGCCAAGGATTTAGAATCACTATCAAAAAAGGAAATTATTGACCTTGCGAAAAAGAAAGGCGTCAAGATGCCCTATCTTTACCGCAAGTCAGAACTCATTAAACTGATCCAGAAAGCGGACCAGCCCTCTTTGGCCAGGCAGCCCAAGCCCAGAGGAAAGGCCGCCAAAAGAATCCGCGAGAGAAATCCCCGGCTTGGCGGCGGCATGAGACAGAAATCCTTGGCCGGCACCAAACCCTATTACGAACCCACTTATCACGAAGAAACTTTTCAACCCGCTCATCAGCCGGTTGCTACGGCCGTGGATTCCGATTCGGTTTCCGCGCCTTCTTCGGGTGATTTGCCCCACAGCTATCAGGAAACCAAAATCGTTCTTATGGTGCGGGATCCTTATTGGGCCTTCACTTACTGGGATTTGAGCGCGGCCACGACGGACAAGGTCAACGCGCTGATGAAGGAACACTACGGCGCCATCAAGTCGGTTCTTCGCGTGTATGATGTGACGGATGTGGATTTTAACGGCAAAAATGCGCACCGCAGTTTTGATATTGATGTTTTTCTTGAAGCTAGAAACTGGTACATCAATTTTGGCATTGCAAGCCGGTCCTATCTTGTGGACTTGGGCCTGGTGGATGCGAGGGGCAATTTTTATTTGATTGCGCGGAGCAATGTGGTCAAGACGCCCCGCGACGGCCCGTCGGAGGTAATTGACGAAGAGTGGATGGCCGTTGATTTTGAGGAGATTTATGCCCTTTCCGGAGGTTTCGGAACCGGAATATCTTCCCAGGAGCTCAAAGTCAAAAAGAAAAAACTTTTTGAACAGCTCATGGCCGCGCCCGGCAGCGGTATGTTTTCTGGAGCAAGTCCCGCAGCCATTAAGGTATCCCAGGAGAAGGGCAAGGACTTCTTTCTTCAGGTGGCTACGGAATTGATTGTTTACGGCAGAACCATGCCCGACGCCAAAGTCACGGTTTCGGGAGAGCCCCTCCGGCTTCGTTCGGACGGCACCTTTTCGCTCCGTTACTTTTTACCCGACGGCGAAAAATACCTCCCTATTCAGGCGATTTCCCGCGATGAAGACGATTCAAGGAAAGTTGCGATTCGCGTGAAAAAGGACACCGCCTCCGAATAAGGAGACGTCCTTCCATGGAACAAATCGCTTATCTGATGCTCGTGCTGCATGCCCATCTTCCTTTTGTGCGGCATCCAGAGCATGAGGATTTTCTGGAAGAAGACTGGCTTTACGAAGCGATCACCGAGACTTACATCCCTCTGATTGAAATTTTCGACCGGTTTCTGGAAGAGAATGTCGACTTCCGGCTCACCATGTCGATCACCCCGCCTCTAGCCAGCATGCTGGCGGACCCTCTGCTGCAGGACAGGTACATCAGGCATCTGGATTGTCTGATTGAACTTTCCGAAAAGGAAATCGAGCGCACGCGCTGGCAGCCAGAGTTTAACCGGCTGGCTCACATGTATTTTGATAATTTCCGGAAAGCCCGTTATATTTTTATCGACAAGTACGGCAAAAATATTCTCACGGCTTTCAAGAAATACCAGGATCTCGGCAAACTTGACATCATCACCTGCGGCGCCACGCACGGCTATTTGCCGATGATGGAGACCACGCGGCATTCTGTTCGCGCGCAAATTAAAACGGCTGTGGATCATTACCGTTCCATTTTCGGCCGTCCGCCGCGCGGGATATGGCTTCCCGAGTGCGGCTACAATCCGGGAGATGACAAAATCCTCGAAGAATTCGGAATCCGGTACTTTTTTGTGGACACGCATGGGATTTTGCATGGGACTCCGAGGCCGAAATACGGCGTTTTTGCGCCGGTTTTTTGCCCGAGCGGCGTGGCTGCTTTCGGCCGCGATCTCGAATCTTCCAAACAGGTGTGGAGCGCGCAGGAGGGATATCCGGGAGATTATTTCTACCGCGAATTTTACCGGGATATCGGTTTTGATCTCGACTTCGAGTATATGAAACCCTACATTCATCCGGATGGCATTCGCATCATGACCGGGATTAAATATCACCGTATCACGGGGACGACGGATTATAAGGAGCCGTATCTTCCGGACCGCGCGCGTGAGAAGGCCGCATATCACGCTGGCAATTTCATGTTCAACCGGGAAAAACAGGCGGAATACCTTTATGCTCGCCTGGGCAAAAAACCGCTGATTATTGCGCCCTATGACGCGGAGCTTTACGGGCATTGGTGGTACGAAGGGCCGCAGTGGCTTGATTTTTTGGTCCGGAAAATTGTTTACGATTCAAAACTTATCAAACTTACCACCGGGCATGAGTATCTCAAGGAAAATCCCCGCAACCAGATCGTGACGCCGTCATTTTCGAGCTGGGGATGGAAGGGGTACAGCGAATACTGGCTGGAAGGGAGCAATGATTGGGTCTACCGTCATATGCATCAGGCGTCACACCGCATGCATGAGCTTGCAACCACTTACAAGGAGGCCAACGGCTTGGTGGAAAGGGCGCTTAAGCAGGCGGCGCGCGAGCTGCTCTTGGCTGAATCAAGCGACTGGGCCTTTATCATGAAAACAGGCACGGTGGTGGAGTATGCAAAGCGCCGGGTGAAAGAGCATATTTTGCGCTTTACGCGGCTGTATGAGGACGTGAAGAATAATGCGGTGGATGAGGGCTGGCTTCAGGAGGTTGAAGTCAAGGATAATATTTTCCCCAACATTGATTTCCGGATATACTGTTAGCATTGGACCCCGTTCCTGACTCAAGTTCCAAATCCGCTGGCCGATACACAAAGAGCACGTCAGAACTGGCAAATACCAGTAAATATATGATTAAAAAAGCAATTTATTCACTTTTAATCCTGGTGTATTCGGTTGTTTTCCTAACCGAAGCTCCGGCGCTGGCGTTTCCTGTCCAAGCTATTTCCGCTCCGATCAGCGCCCAGTCAGCCATTCTGCTCGATCCCAGCACCAACCGGGTTCTTTATTCCAAGCGGCCTCATCGTGAACGGCCCGCGGCCAGCACCACCAAGGTGATGACTGCTCTGGTGGTGATCGAGCGGATGCCGCTTAACCGGGTGATTCGCGTGCCGAAGAGCGCTGAGTATATTCCGGCCAGTAAAGTTTATCTGCGGGTGGGAGAAAAATACTATGTTAAAGATCTTTTAAGAGCGCTTTTGATTGCTTCGGCCAATGATGCGGCTCACACATTGGCCATTGCCTGCGCGGGCTCGGAGGCGAGATTTGCCCAGCTCATGAACGCCAAGGCGCGGCAAATCGGGGCGAGCCGAACTCATTTTGTCAACGCCAGCGGTCTTCCGCATCCTTCCGGTCAATACACCACGGCCTACGACCTTGCTTTGGTCATGAAAATGGCGCGCAAAAATCGATTTATCAATACCACCATGGGACAAAAATACATTTCCGTCAAAGCCCTTACCGGGCGGAGAATTAATTTAAAAAATCATAACAAGATGCTTTGGAGAATGCCGCATAAAATCGAGGGGAAAACCGGCTTTACTCATAGCGCCTTGCATTGTTTTGTCGGCAATATCAAAGCGCCTCGGCGCGGGGATCTTTTGGTGGCCATTATGGGAAGCATGAGACCGTGGCATGACCTGACCGTTCTGTTGGGTCTCACGAGAGCGCTTGATCCGTTTCAGATGCAATTTAACCGCATCAATCTAACCAAAAAAGAAATAGCGGAAATTCAAAGGGCCTTGCGGCACGCAGACTTTCTCACCAGCTCCGTGGATGGAATTTTCGGATCAAGAACTCTAAGAGCGATCAAAGCCTTTCAGAGATTCCGCGGACTGGAGCCGGACGGTATTGTGGGCTCCAAAACGTGGTCCCGCTTGAAACCCTTTATGGCGCGCTGAGGGAAGCGGCCTTCTCTCTCGGCTGTCGAGATTTTCATTGAGAGCTTCCCGCTAACCCTTCATAATATTCACTCATGGCACTTATTGATAAACCCAGATTACTCCGATTTATTTCCGCCGCAACCATCTTCCTTTTTATTTTTGCTTGTCTTCCATGTGACATGAAGGCGCTTACGCCGGTTGAAATCGCAAAATCCCGGTCCGATGTTCTCATAATCGCTGACTTTGAAACCGGCTCGCTCAAGAATAGTCTGGACGGCGAGAGCGGCGCGTGGGACACGGATCCTGAGGATGATTCTGCCTCCTGCGAGGCCTCGATTGTCGAGATGGAAGGGGCGGAGCATTCCGCGCATGCACTTAAGCTGGCGTATGATGTGGATTCCACCACCGAAGATCCGGCCCAGAATGGCTTCTGGACCAAGCTGCGGAATCTTGACGCGAGTGTTTATGACCATCTTGAGTTTTACATCAAAGGGGATGCCCAGGCGGGCTTCGCGACCAAATTCCGGGTGGAAATTAAAAAGTACAAGGATGAAAAGCGCATCGAAAAGTTGAAAGGCAGTTACCTCATTCAGAATGTCACGCCGGAGTGGCAAAAGATAAGCATTCCTCTCAACAAGATGACGGGGATTCTGGATTTTGCCGATCCTGCGGTTTGGAAGGATCCTTCGGTGGGAAGAAAAAATCTGGATGAACTGGTGTTTGTGTTTGAAGGAAGAAGGGTGGATAAAAAGGTGGGCGTTGTCTACATAGATAATATTGCGTTTGTGCGAACTGGCAATCCCGGTCCCACAGCTGTGGATTTCCCGCCCCGTAAAAAGGGGGAAAAAACGCCGGTGCATCTTGAAGGCGTGGATTTTGCCAAATTTCTCATCGGCCGATTGAAAGGATATCCCAAGCAAACGGTGGTTAAGAAAAAATTTCCGGAGGATGATAAGGAATTTTTAATGGAAGTGGCGCACGACACCTGGCGTTTTTTTGATGAAATCGTGGATCAGGAGCATCAATTGCCGCTCGACACGATTCAGCTCGGCAAGGATCAGCCCGTGAGCCCGGAAGGTTTTGTGGGCGATTATACCAATGTCACCAATATCGGGCTTTATCTCATGTGCGTTGTCGCGGGGTATGAATTTAGATTTATCAGCCGGGAAGAGGCCGTGAAAAGGCTCAACGGCACGCTGTCGACACTCGAAGCACTTGAATATAATAAAAAAAGCGGATTCCTTTACAACTATTACGATACGACGACTGCGGAGCGCACCAGTTATTTTGTTTCTTATGTCGACAGCGGATGGCTGGCCGCAGGCCTTTATGTGGTAAGAGATGCGTTTCCGCAAGAGTTAAAAGAGCGGTGCGACCGTTTCTTAAGCCGCGGCAGCTTTGCCTTTTTCTATGATGACGTAGAACAACAAATGTTTCACGGCTATTACGAGCATCTGGAGGTTTATTCGGATTATCACTATGGAGCTTTTTACACCGAACCCCGCGCCATCAGCGCCATGGCCATTGGAAGAAAAGAAGTGCCGGCGGAACATTGGTTCCGGATGACCCGAACCTTTCCCGAAAATTATTATTGGCAGGATCAGGACCCGAAGGATCGAGTCAAACGTAAAACACTGGGCGTGGAATATTACGGCGGATATTATGAATGGAAACACATGCGCTACGTTCCTTCCTGGGGAGGATCGCTATTCGAGGCGTTGATGCCCACCATGATTCTTGAGGAAAAGAAGCTGGCCCCGCATGGGCTGGGCGGCAATGATGCCACGCATGTGAAAGTGCATATCCGCTATGCCCTGGAAGAATTGAAATATCCGGTCTGGGGCATGAGCCCTTCCTCCAATCCCGAGGGCGGGTACTCCGAATACGGCGTCAAGACGCTGGGCTGCAAAGGATACAAACCGGGTGTCGTGACGCCGCACGTGACCTTTCTTTCGCTCGAATTCGCGCCCCAGGAGGCGGTCGAGAACCTGCGTAAAATGGCCGAACTTTACGACATCTACGGCGAATACGGTTTTTATGATGCGGTGAAGCCTGAAACCGGCTTGGTGGCTTATAAATACCTTTGTCTCGATCAGGCCATGAGTTTTATCGCGTTATGCAATTATCTTAAAGACGGGGCCATCCGCAGGCATTTTAATGGCAATGAAATCGCGGAGGGCATCGTTCCCTTGCTGAAGTCGGAGCGGTTTTTCAAGCAGCCGAAAAAGAAGCGCAAAGCCGCGAAGGGAAAAGAAGAAAAGATTTCATGATGGAAACTCTCAACGTGGAAGACGAAAAAGGGATTTACCATTTCCAGTCTTTTTCCTCCTTTCCCGTGGTGGCGGGATTCAGCGACAGGACTTTTAACATGCGGTTTCTCGAAGACCAGCTTTTGGGCTCGAATGACCGCGAATCATTTTGCGAACTGCTTCAAATTCCGGCTGCGGATCTGGTATGCCCTGAGCAGATTCACAGCGGCAACATTATTCTGGTGAGCGAGGACATGAAGGGGCGCGGGGCATTCCGCCGCGAAAACGCAGTAGCGCGTGCAGACGGCATGATTGCGAAAGAGAAGAGAATCCCTCTCGGTGTTCAGACCGCGGATTGCGCATCGGTTTTTTTTTATGACCCGAGACAGGAAACAGCCGGAATCGCCCATGTGGGGTGGCGCGGTCTTTATGCCCGCCTGCCCGGGAAGATGGTCGCCGCGTTTACGAACAATTTTCTTTGCCGGCCCAAGGATCTCCATGTGGGACTGGGCCCCATGATCCGGAAATGCTGCTATGAGGTGGGGGAGGATGTGGCCTCATTTTTTGGAGGATTTGTTTCGACACGGAAAGGGCGTAATTATCTCGATCTTTCCCGCGCTATTACGGCGGATTTGCATGCTATGGGTGTTCCTAAAACCCATATCGAAGATTGCGGATTTTGCACCTCCTGCCATAACGAACTTTTTTATTCCTACCGCCGGGAGGGCAGTCTCACGGGAAGAATGCTTTCCGTGATCATGCTCCGGTAACTTCCGAACGCGCTTGCCCTTTAGTAAACTCCTTTGTTATAATGTCGCCTCATTTGCTAGCGACGGAGGAGTTTTATGCAGGCCAATGATTTAAGAAAAGGGACGGTCATCCTATTTAACGGCGAAATCAGCATTGTCGAGGATTTCCGGCATCACACGCCCGGGAATAAAAGGGCTTTTGTGCAGGCCACGCTCCGGAATGTTAAAAACGGCAAAATCATTCAGAACAAATTTGCCTCCGACGACGAAGTGGAGCCGGCGCCGCTTATTCCCAAGACAGTCCAGTTTCTATATAAGGATATGGAGGGATATCATTTCATGGATTTGGAGGATTATCACACTTTTACCGTGGATGATGGCACGGTGGGGGACGGGAAGCATTATCTCAAGGAGAATCTTGAGATAAAAATACGGTTTCATGATGAAAAGCCCATTTTGCTCGAATTTCCCAGTAGCATTGCCCTGAAGGTCATTGAATCGGCGCCTGGGGTCAGGGGGGATTCGGTTTCGAATACCATGAAGCCGGCCAAACTGGAAACCAATTACGCTATTCAGGTACCCCTTTTTATTAAGGAAGGCGACATGGTGAAGATTGACACGCGCACCGGGGAATACATCGGCCGCGCGTAACTCGCTAATTTTCATTAGAAAAAGAAATCGGGCAATTAGCTCAGCACCTTGCTTTCATTATTAAAAGAAATGGGGGGCAAGGGCAGAGCTAATTTTCATTAGAAAAAGAAATCGGGCAATTAGCTCAGTTGGTTAGAGCGCTTCGTTCACATCGAAGAGGTCAGAGGTTCGAGCCCTCTATTGCCCACCATATTCAACAAGGTCAGCGGTGAGAAAAAAAACAGGTTTATGCTCCGCAAGTTGGATCGCACTGGCCCTTGTTTTTCTTACCGGCTGCACCACTTATCGCGTTGTTCAAATCGGCCCTGGTGTTACGGAAAATAACATCGTGAGTCCATTTTACGGGATGACCCGGAACAATGTTTTAATCCCGGAGTATGTGCTTGATGAGTATGGGAATTATCCCACCACCGAAGAAGAGGCCGAAAAACGCTTTCGGCTTCAAAGATTCAAGGTGGAGCCCCTCATCAAGGAAAAGTACGATTTGCCGCCCGCTTTTCCAAACCAAGTTCCCCAGTATTTCTTGGGATTGGGATTTGCGCTGGTCTCACCCATTGCCCTTCCGATTCAGTGGCTGGGTGAAAGTTCATCTCCAACCACCAAAAAGCGGTCCTTTTCCAAAATTGCCAGCGATTATTACTCCTCAAGCTTCAGCTCAGCCGTTTATGAAAAACCCCGTATCCGGGAGCGGATTGACTATTTTTATTGAACCCCGCGGCTTGAAGCTGTAACTCATTTATTTAAAATGGGTTATACACTTGAAGAATGAAATTTTATCAGGTATATTTAGAGCTATGAGGAAGAAACTCTCCTGCCAAGAGGTTGACCGGAGATACAAAAGGCTCCGGCAGGTATTCCGCAAAAAAATAAAACAGCACGGGTTTTGCCGGAAAAATCTGTTTGACCTGTTTGAAAGTGTCTCAGTCGGCATTTTTCAAGTGGACCTTGCCGGCCGGATTGTCTTTTTTAACCAGGAGGCCTCAAGAATCACCGGCTACAGCCGCGAGGACATTGCCCATCACCATTTCCGCAAACTTCTTTGCCTGGATGATCTTTCGGAAGGGTTTCGCCTTTTTTACCAGGCCGTGCAGGGAAATTATTCCAAGAGTATTCTTTTGAGAGTTCTTAAGAAAAACCGCGCTTCCTCCATTGTTGAAATTTCTGCCGCCCCTTTTTACCTTGAGGGAAAACTTCAAGGGGGGCTCGCGTTTATGAAAGACGTTTCCGAAAGGAAGCGGCTTGAGGATGCCAACCGCAAACGGGTTGAAACATTTATCCGCTTCAACAACGAACTGGACGCCTGGCAGGATCAAGTTCTGGCGCTTAAGAAAGAAGTGAACAATCTGCTTCTTCAGATCGGAAAACCCGGAAAATACTCCCTGGATGATAAATAATGCAGGAGAAGGGACTTGAACCCCCACGGGTTTTCACCCACAAGACCCTGAATCTTGCGCGTCTGCCAGTTTCGCCACTCCTGCCTAAACTTCCATAAATCGAGGATGAATTCTATCATATTTCGTGAAAATTAGAAAAATAAAATAGCGTCTGCTTTGATTCAATGTTAAAATCATCCAGTTATTTTTCCCGAGGATTTCATGAAAAAAATCATTTTGATTGTGGAAGATGATGAGGATTTTCAGGCCCTGTATAAAGACATCCTCATGTCCGAATTGGATGTCGAAATCCTGCAGGCATTTAACGGGGAGGAAGGGCTAAAAATTATCGACCAGAAGAAGCCCGATCTCATCATTCTTGATATGCTTATGCCGGTCATGGATGGAGAGACCTTTTTTAAGACGCTCCGCCTTGAACGCAAAATCCAGGATATTCCTGTGGTCATTGCCAGCGTGAATGACCAAGCCGGCCAGTCGCTGGCCAAGCTCAACAATATCCGTGCAGTCTTTAAAAAACCCTTTGCCTACCATCAATTTCTCGCCACGGTAAAGCAAATCCTCGGTTTTTAACCGCCCTGTCTTTAAAGTTCCTGCGGTTGCAGTCCTGCAGGCCGTGTGCTAAAATGACTCCAGTTCTTTAATATCTCATGGCAGAACAGAAAGTTACGACAAACCGGCAAGCCCGGTTCAATTATCAAGTCTTTGACAAGTTTGAAGCCGGTATCTGCCTCAATGGTTCGGAAGTGAAGTCCATCCGGGAGGGAAGCGTATCCCTCCAGGATAGTTTTGTCCGGTTCGATAACGGCGAGGCGTATGTTTTTAACATGCACATCAAGCCGTACGCTTACAGCCGTAGTTCCCCGGATCCGACTCGGATGAGGAAATTGCTTCTGAACCGCGCGGAGATAGACAAACTTTCCAGCCGGGTTACGAAAAAAGGGTTTACCTGCATTCCCCTTTCGCTTTATTTTAACAAGCGGGGGA
>OBEQ011642112.1_pt1 | contig 12575 bp, 14 predicted proteins | sample 1670901 | NCBI WGS metagenome assembly OBEQ01 (sample SAMEA104232315, study PRJEB22302) | groundwater metagenome | biome: forest; feature: aquifer; material: groundwater | place: USA | collected 2011-08-07 | depth 5.4 m | reverse complement strand
TCCTGCTCACTGTACTCCTTGCAATCAGCGTAGGGGCGACCTTTGTCCACCACGTTGAAGGCTGGTCCTGGCTTGACTCGATATACTTCTCAACCGCAACCCTAACCACGGTAGGCTACGGCGACTTAGTCCCGCACCACGACGCCACCAAAATATTCCTGATTCCCTACATGCTCTTCGGCATTGCAACTGTTCTTTACTCCCTTGGCGTGATAAGCGAGCACTACGTAGAGAGCAGGATTCGCCAGTTTGAAAACCGCTATGAAGAACGCAAGAAGCTCCGTGTGATTAACGAAAAGAAGATTGCAAAAGGCTGCAACATTGACGTAGACGGAAAACGCAACCGCATGCTGCTCGGTATGGCAATTCTCGTAGCCACCTTTGGCCTGTGGCTCTTCCTCCCCTTTGGCCCGCTGGTCCTCGCCCCGTTATTCATAGGCTTCCTAAGCATATTCGAAGCCACTCTCTCCTACTGCGTGCTAGTGGCCGCCAAGCACAACGAAGCCTTATCGCCAAAGTCAATCCGAATCTACGCCGTGTCAATGGCATTCGCCGTGCTAACCTCAATACTGCTAAACGCGTTACTGCCTCGCTAGATTGCAAGCAGAGTAGCGGCTACAAACATCCTATAAACCCGCTTCGGATAAACCCTTTTCTATGGCACAAAGAAAAAGCATTGGGAAACGCGCGGTTCCAGGCTCTAATTTTTACCCAGCAAAGGTAATCAAGGTTTATGACGAAGAGCGTTTTGAAAAACTGTTCAATAGGAAAAGGAAAATACTATTGCACCACCCATCTGAAGAAGGCCAAGTGTTAATTCCGCTAAAAAATCCCCTTACTAGTGAAAGGGCAGATAGGAACCTTCAAACCCCGGAAGGAAAAAGACCTGTTATAGTATTCAAAGGCGCAGGCACAAACGCCTACCCTCCTTTTGTTTACAACCCCAAGGATGCTCAACTTACGAGAAGATTCTGGGGCGGGGCAACTGCAAAAGAATTAAAGCATGCGGCAGATGCTGCATTAGACCTGCATTCTGAGTACGCTAAGGCACTCTCTGAAGGGGATCCGGTAGTTAAGGCAGCATCAGAATATGGTATTACTGAAGCCCCTACCTTAAAGCCAATTGCCTTGTTCAAACCGCTCGCCACTTTTAATATGGCCTATACTAACGAGGCGAATAAAGTAGTAAGCGTAAAAGATTTTTTTAATGATTTTCAGGCTACTGAAGAAAGGATAAACTTCTTACGTAAAAATTCAAGAAAATTATTAATGATGAAAGACCCAAATGCGTTGTTCAAACAGGCAGTTCCAAAGTTTCCTAAAAAACTCGCTGCCCAGCAAGCAGTCTTGGCGTACGAAATTGACACTATGGAACGAATAGACCCTGAATACCGGTCAAAGGCCAGCATACGCGACAGGGCTTTAATCGGGGTTCGTCTAGCCCTCGCAAGGCATTTAGCAGAGCGGCTTAACCATACCTTTTCAAGCTCTGACTTGTCTTCTCTACATCCTAGGAATGTGACTGTGACTGGAAATGTACTAGACCTTGATACCGTAAGCTACCCTTTGACAAATCACGACTTCAATTCGGATAATAATGCGGCTATTGAGACCATCGGAGCTCTAAGGAACAATCCTTTTCATGTTAGAAAAAACAAGGCAATGAAGGCATTCACAAGGATTTCGAAGTTAAGCAGGTTATTTTTTTCCAAAGGCAAAGAGTCAGTAGCGGAAACACTTAATTTAAAGCCCCTTTCTTTTACTGAAAAAGACCTAAGGCTTCTCGAAAAAGACGACTCCGAGGAAATTAGAAACCTGGCGCTTACTTATAGGCTGCGTTTATATCCCGACTCTTTTTCAGCTCAATATCTCTCACATAAACTCAAGAGTACAAATCCCTTAATGCGCTTTTCTTCATTATCTGCCCAGCTGCAAACCGGAAAACTCTCAACTGAAGAAGACCTTAGGTGGTATGGTATTAGTGCAAAAGGCTTAAGGTTCAGTCCGACTGAAGCTGAAACTGGGATAGTGCGCTTATCTTTGAACTGCCTGAACCTTAAAACGAGTATATCGCCCTTGACTGTTGACACTATTACTGTCAAAATACTAGATAATCCCGATAATATTAATCAAGGACTTGAAAAAACAGCCTGCCAAGTTATTTCCAAGGGAGGCCTGCTAGGCGCAAGGCTGCTGGTAAGGGTAGGCTTGGATAAACTCCATTCAAGGCCAGGGCGTGCATTGAATGTTGCCGAAGCATTAAATACCCCGAATCCAAGTCCAGAGTTAATTTTGACGGTTAAGACCGAATTAGAATTATTGGAAAGTAACGGAGATATCAAGGAAGAAGACAAAAAAGAGTTTATGAAATCATGCAACCTCTTCAAAGATAAAACTGAATAATGTTTCAATTACCTTTGAATTCCTTTTCCACTTCCCCGGCGCATAACTCGGCCGAGATTAGCACGATTGGCACCCCGCCCCCTGGCTGGGCAGACGCTCCCACGAAAAAAAGTTTTTCAACTTCCTTGCTCTTAACCGGAGGGCGGAAAAACGCCGTCTGCAAAAGCGTGGGGCTAAGGCCAAACGCGCCGCCGTTGTAAACGTTAAGCTGTTTTTTAAAATCAGCAGGGGAAATGACACCAACTACATTGCCGGTAATGCCAGTTCTTTTCTTTAACAATTCCATTAGTTTTTCCGTAAAATTAATTGATTCCTTCCGCCAGTTTACTTCTAAGGCATCAGGCACAGGCGCGAGCACCACAATTCCTTTTTCCTGCAAGTGGCAGTAAAATGAAGGCTCGCTAGGCACTTTCTTTTCCTTGAAAAGCTCGTGTATGTTTTTATCCAAGTCCGAGGAAACAAAAAACGAATGCTTGGGGAGTTTTACATTGCTAAAAGGCTTCAGAAAAAGCAGGAACGCCGAGCAGGAGTGCTCTTTTCCGGAAAAGTTTTTCCCGTCAAAAAGATTTTCATTTGCGTAGGCTAAGTCGGCGTTGCAAACAACCGCGTCGAAAAAAAGCTTTTTTCCTTTCACGATAACCCCCTTGGCTTTTTTGTTTTCGATGATTATTTTTTCTACCGGGGCGTTTTTCCTAATTTTGACGCTGTTTTCCCTTGCCTTCTTTTCCAGGAAATCAACAAATCCGCCAAAGCCTGATTTAAACTCCCAAACCCCTTCCTGAACCTCGATGAACGGGATTATGCCGTAAGGGGAAGGGGTTTTCTCTGCGTTTAAACCAACGTAAACCGTCTGGAGGGTGAATGCCTTCCTCAAGTTTTCGTTCTTGAAATAACGCTTGACTTCAGAACCAACTGACGAAAAAGGCCTGAATGCGAGGAAATGCGGCAGCAGCGGAAGGGCTTGCTTGAGTGAGGTGAAGCTCTTTGCAATGAAATTCTTCATCGCGCTTGCGTAAACTTTTTTGTAATCCGACATGAACTTCTCAAAGCCCCTTGCGTCTTGTGTCCCGTATTTTTCCAGTATTTCGGCACGCATTTTGTCGAAAGAGTCGAAGCTGAAGTCCGAGCCGTCGGCAAAGTAAATCGTGTAGGAAGGCGAGAGCCTTTTTGCCTTGATCTCGGAAAAAGAACTCCCTATTTTCCCCAGGAATTTGTCAAACACTGAAGGCATCAACACAAGGGTAGGGCCGGCCTCAAATCCCCTGAAGCGAAAAGACCTCCCGCCTACTTCCTTGTTCTTTTCAAAAATAGTCACGTCATGGCCTTTTTGTGCCAGCAAGATTGACGTTGCCAACCCGCCAATTCCGCCGCCTATTACTGCTATTTTAACCATGTTAATAGCTAACTGCAAAAAGCTTTTTGTTGTTATGCGTGTAGAGTAGTTTATCGTGCTTGAATACTTTTCCTACCTATTGCTAATGTCGGCTGGCTGCCTTGCCTTAGCAACCGCTTTTTCCGTCAAAATTTCGTTAAAAAGGCTTTTTTCCCTCTGGCTTGTTGTAGTGCCTGTTTTTTTCCTTTGGGATTTTCTCGCAGTGGAAAGAGGGCATTGGGCTTTCAACCCTGAAAAAGCAATTGGCTTTTTTGTGTTAAACCAGCCTATTGAGGAAATATTATTTTTCGTTATAGCCTCGGCTTTTTACGTTGTGTTATGGGAAGTTGGTAAGAAATGGAGTACCTGATTTTTTCACTCGTGGGTTTCGCCGCTGCCTTGGCGTTGGTTTACTTCAGTAAATTGCTTTCCAAACGCTTTGTAATTGCCCTGGCTTTAGCTATTGCCTTCCAGCTTGTTTTTGACAACCTAGCAGTTTCCCAAGGCTTTTGGCTTTTTCCCCTTGAATTCCGAAGCGGCATTCTAGTGGGGCTAATTCCCGTGGAAAACATTATCTTCGGCGCCGCGTTATTTTCCTTGAGCGTGTTGGTATGGGAACGAAGAAAGTGGATCTCGCGTTTGGAAGGCATTCACTGAAGGTTTTTGCTAAACAGGAGTTTGCCCACCTTGCATTAAAACATCCGCCTGAAGAGAAAAGGACTTGGTGGGAGGTTAGGCACGAAGGAAGGACTATTTGCGTGCCTAAAGTCAAGGAAATAACCCCTTCAGTAGATGCTTCGATGTTTGAAGAAAAAGAGCATTGGGGTCTTGTTGCACTATTGAAAGACCCGTCTTGGAAGGGAAACTTATTGGCAGTAAGGAAACAAGGTTTAGACGAGCACTTTGGGCGGATCAGGGTTTTTTCAACTACCCCAAGCGGGGTTGAAAGTCTGGTTGCTACAGTGAACTTGCATAATAAACGCGGCAATGCTTTTTTGTCCGACCTTGCGGTTGTTCCCTACCTGGCGAAAACCCCTTTTTCAAGGCCATCTAGTGTAGTCAAAGTGGAAAAACATATTGAAAAGCTTAAACGCTCTTTAGGCTCGCAAATTCGCAATAAGGCAAAAACAATTGAGGAGATAGCGATTTTTTCAAGCATTAAAAAAGACTTGGAGAGGGGTTTTGACCTGTCGGTTCGTGGTTTTGTAACCACCCCGTCAGTTAGGTCAAGGCCATATCGCAGGAAGAAAATAGCCCCTTTGCTGATTATGTTAGCTGAGGAGCTTGCGAAAAAAGCAGGTTTTAAGAAAATTTCCATGCATGCCGATAAGTTCACCACCGGAAAATTCATCTTAAAACACGGTTGGCAGTTAGTTGATGAAAAAGACCCTGACTACTACCATTGCGAAAAACGGCTATGACGCTTTTCAGGCAATAATCTCAAATTACTTTGTATCCCCTTGTTTCAATCTCGTCAAGTATTTTAGCGTAGGTGTGAATTGCGTGGCTTACGGCAGGCCTCGCGCTTGGCTTTAATTTCATTATGCCCGGCAAGGCTTTTGCGTAATAGCTTCTCGCGCGTTCGATTTGAAAACGCATTAGCTGCTTGAATTCAGGCGAAAATTTACTAGCGTCTGCGTTGAATAACTCAAGCTCGTCTTGCGGCAGGTAAACCCTGTACTTTTTCAGGTCAATTGCAACGTCGCGCAGGATGTTGGTTAACTGCATTGCCTTGCCAAGGGCAATTGCCTCTTCATTTGGTTTTTGGTCTGACAAGATGGGCAAAAGCAATAGGCCTACTGTGGAGGCGACTGCATAGCAATGCTTTTCCAAATCGTAAAACGTTTGGTATTCGTGTGTTAAAAGGTCTTTATGCAGGCCTTCCAAGAGCTCAAAAGCGTATTTTTCGTCCAAGCCGCGTTCTTTAACCACTTCAGAAAATTGGTTTACCGTTTCGTCCCGAGTATTTTTTCCAGACAGGGATTTAACGAGGTTTTCCTTCATTTCAGAAAGTTCCGCAAGGCTTTGCTTTTCGTCGGCCAAGTCGTCTGCCTTGCGGCAGAATGCGTAGACCTTCTGAACCGCATTTTTATCCGTAACAGGAAGCAATAGCGAAGAGGAACCAAATGTAAAAGACTTTTGGATGGTTAAAACTGCCATTAAAAGTATTACGCATTTTTGGTTATTTAATTTCATGGAAAGCTGATAAATAGTGGTACTGAGCTTACAACTATCGTGAAACAATCAAAGCCTAAAAAACGAAAGAACGGACTTGCCAAGGAATTCTTTGCCGATGGCAGCCTATCAAATACCGGCAAATTCGTTAAAGGCAAAAAAGTTGGCTTGTGGAAGTTTTATCTGCGAAACGGAAACTTACGTGCTTCCGGACGGTTTTTAGCCGGGAAATGCAACGGCGAATTCAGGTGGTTTCGGCAAGACGGCTTGCTTTGGCAGATAGGGAATTTCAAGCAAGGGAAGAAAAATGGGCCGTGGAAAATATTTGACAGGAAAGGAAAACTGCTAAAGTCTTACGTGTTTAAAGAAAATAAAAAAATAAAAAGGTAAATGGAGGGGTATGCTCCCTTCCATTCTACTTCCTGTGCTTTTCTAATTCGTAGTGCATTGCCCGATCGTTTACCTGCTTCCAGTCGATGTTTTGCATAAACGCCTCAATGTATTTCTTCCTGGCGGTTGCGTAGTCGAGGAAGTATGCGTGCTCGTAAACGTCTAGAACCAATATTGGCGTTGCGTTCCAAATGCCTTGCGTGTGGTAATCTGTGGAATAATTATGCAATTTCTTGTCGTACCAATTAAACGCAAGGACAACCCAGCCTCGTGCGGCTACTCCTGACGCCTTGAAGTCCTCTTCCCACTTTTCCCAAGAGCCAAAGTCTTCCTTGATTAATTCCATTATCTTGCCCGTTGGCTTGTTTTCCTTCCCGCCTAGGTTGTCGAAATAGCCTTCGTGCAGGTTCAAGGCGTTTGTTGCAAAGCCCTCAGCGCGCTTTAACTCTCCAATTACGCTGAAAGTGCCGTTTGCGTCAGTTCGGTCAACCGACTCTAGCTTTGCCTCAATCTCATTTAATTTCTTGACATAGCCAGCGTAGAGCACGTCGTGGTGCTCGCCTAACTGCCTCTCTGATAAGCCGGGCAATGACTTGTACTTCAACGGTTTGACAACGTGTTCTTTCCTCATGTAAATCCCCTCTCTCACTATTTTCACTAATTTCCTAAAAATTCAATAATCGTCTTAACTCCTACGCCGGTTGCGCCTAAAGCAAGGTAAGGCCGTGCCTTTGTGTTCCAGGCTGTTCCTGCAATGTCTAAATGCGCCCACTTGCTGTCGCCAACGAACTTCTTCAGGAAACAAGCGGCTGTAATAGTGCCCCCGCTCCCCCTATCGCCAATGTTTTTCACGTCTGCAAAGTCGCTTTTTATCTTGTCGTCGTACTCCTTCCACATTGGAAGCTCCCAATTCCTCTCGCCTGATTTCATTCCAGCATCAAATAACTTACTTACTAGTTCCTTGTCGTTTCCCATTAGCCCGCTTGCAAGATCGCCCAGTGCAACAACGCACGCGCCTGTTAACGTTGCCAAGTCAATAATCCCTTTGGGCTTTAGTGTTGTAGCGTAGGAAAGCCCGTCTGCCAAAACAACGCGGCCTTCAGCGTCGGTGTTCAAGACTTCAATGCTCTTCCCGCCTGTGGTTATGATGTCTCCTGGCTTGTAAGCCGAGCCGCTTGGCACGTTTTCAGCCATGCACATTATGCCAACTATCTTCTTCTTGAGCTTTAGTTCGCTTGCGGCCTTCATTATTCCAAGCACAGCGCAAGCGCCTGACTTGTCGTACTTCATCTTGTCCATATCTTCAGACGGCTTGATTGAAATGCCGCCTGAGTCAAAAGTAATTCCTTTTCCAACAATGCAGTAAAAGTCGCCTGTCCCGTCGTATTCCAGTACAATCATCTTGCCGCGGTGCTTGCTACCGGCTGAAACGCTTGCAATTCCGTTATACCCTTTCTTCACCAAATCGCTTTCTTCCCAAACCGAACACTTGAGGCCATTCTCCCGCGCCAGTTTTCTCGCTTCTTCAGCAATATGTTCTGGGGTTGCGATGTTGGCAGGCTCGTTGTTGATGCTTCGTACGTAGTTAACCGAAGTGCCTACTGCAAGTGCCTTTTCAAACTCCTTCTGGCCTGCATTCCTGAAAAAAAGCTTCTTGACTTCCTTTTTGGCTTCATTGTCTGTCTTGTACTTGTTAAAATCGTATAACGCAACTAACGCGCCTTCAACGCACGCCCTAGTGGATTCCTTTACCTCAGGAATTACAATTGAAAGCTCTTCCACCCCGAGGTTCTTCAGCGCGTTAGCCCCCGCACCTGCTGATTGCCTTAGCTGGTCAAGTTCGAATTCCTTTTCCTTGCCAAGGCCAACGTGCATTACCTTCTCCTTACGGTCTAAAAAAAGTTGGCCTGCTTTTCCAGTAAAGTCGTGCTTTCCTAATGAGTCAAACTTGAGTTTTTCCTCCTCGAAGTGAAACACCACTTCAGGTTGTACTTTCTTGCTGGTCAGTAAAACTTCCATTTGTCAAAACCCCTTTTTTCACTTGCTTTTCAAGACCTTGTCGTAAGCCAAAGCGCCTAGTAACGCGCCTACAATTGGGCCAAGCCAGTAAACTGCCTGGTTAGCCCACTGCCCCGAGGCAATAGCCGGGCCAAATGCGCGAGCCGGGTTCATTGCAGCCCCGGTGAGCGAGCCTCCCATGAGGATGTCAAAAGCGAGGACCAAGCCAATAGCCAAGCCTGCAACTTGAGGGGACCCTTTCTTGTCAACCGCCACGCCGAAAATCACCGTAACCAGGAAGAAAGTCAAAATCGCTTCAAGCAAAGCACCTTGCGCAAACGACATGCCGCTCCCTAGCGCAGGCACTCCAAGCCCTCCTGCGGCTGGGAAAAAAGCCAGCAATAGAAAGCCTGCGAAACTCGCCCCAAGAAGCTGCGAGCCAATATAGCCAATCGCTTTCTCAGTTTTAATCTCTTTATTCAAAAGCATGGCAATTGTAACTGCCGGGTTAAAGTGGCCGCCTGAAACGTGTCCCAACGCAAAAATCATGGCCATTAACACAAGGCCGTGGGCAAGCGCAATTCCAACCAAGCCAGAGTTTGCGGCAACTGCTCCCGCGCCGATAAACACCAAAGCAAAAGTCCCGATAAATTCAGCTAAATAAACCTTCAAACAAACCAACCCCACAAATTACTGCTTCCCCTTCTAACGGATTCTTTAGGCGATTGCGGTTTTTAATTGCTTTAGGTGGGTTTGTATCTCTGCTGGAATGTTCCAAGATACCCCCTAGCCTAAGCTGACGTGAAGTGAGTTATCCGTCCTATTGGAAAAAGGAGTTCAACAAGCTTATCTACAAAACCCTCCCTGTACACAAATACTGCTGGCGGAATGTCTTCGTCATGCAAGCGATAATTAAAGAGTATTCTTCCAATTTTTTTTGGGAAGCTTGGGTGAAAAATATCAAATGCCGTGTGTGTTTCTGGCTCTGCCCGGCCTTTTATTTTAACTTTTTTTGCATTGTAACCCGCATTTTTCAAGATTTTTTTAAGATTTGTAGGGTTAACTTTAATGCCTTCTCTCAGCTGAATTTCTACGGACTCGATTGTTTTTGTGGAATGATCAACGCCAAGTGTTTCAACCAAAGGATGCTGGAAATTTTCTATTAGCGAAGTTACGCCGCCCTCTGGCAATATAATGTGTGTTTCTTGTCCAAGCTTAGTCTCTTTGTATAAGGTCGGGTCTCTTGGATGCAAAGACGCTATCTCATGCAAAAACTTTTGGCTCCTAACTCTATTCCTCAGCTGCCTGAACCCCCGCAGTATTTTTTCTGACATGTCACTTCATCCTCTCGTATTCCGTCAGTTCCTTTCCGGTTATGCTGCAGCCTGCGTTTCTCGCCGCATGAACTGCCGCGTGAAAAGCGTTTTCCTCCAGCTCTCCGTATTGCGTGAAGAAGCCTTTTTCGAATGCCATTGCCAGGATTTCAGTAGAGCGAATTACCTTAATCCCGCCAAGGATTTCGCCTAGCTTTGCCGCCGCTTCTGTGTTAACCTGCACTTTCGAGTGGTATTCCGCCTTTAGGCTTTCCAACAGCTTTTCAGGCGATTCAACAAGCAAGCGCGCGGTCTTTTCATCAATTGCAGATCCCGCTGCGCCTATTTTTTTGTAAACCGCAAGGCACTCGAGTTCGCCTGCGTGCATTATCCGAAGGGATTTTCCGTTTACTGAAAACAAATTGTTTGAAAGATCGTTTAACCTGTCAAAATCGGCTTTCGCGTTTATTGCAACTACCTTGAGCGTGCCGTCTGATAACTTGCTCTTTAGCCTGACTGCGGAAAAAGCGTGTTCGGTAAAGTTCATTGGGTTAATTACAATCTCCTTTTCAACCGCTGGAGTTATGAAAAAACGTGCGGATGTCTTTTTAGTGAGGTAGCTTAGGCAGTCCAGGTTGCAGGTTTGGGAAAGTGAAATCAAAGAACTGGAATCACAGATTATTACCCCCATTCAAAACATCCTCCTTGCGTCACTAAGCCTTTGCCTTAACGGGATCGTCTCGTACTTGTCAGGGATCCTAGTCATTCCAATGTAAGAAGCGGCGTTGCTTTTTTCCGCGCCGCTTAACTCCACTGCCTTGCCTAAGCTCGCGCCGTGAGCGTAAATGTTGGCAGCAGCTTTCAGCCTTCCTTTTTCAATCACGCCGACTACGAACTTGCCAAACTGCCTGTTAAGCAGCTCGATTTCTCCAAGCAGCTTGTGAACCGAATCGTGGTCTTCTTTTTCACAGCAGGAATTCAGCAAGGCAAATATCCTCTTTTTAAAACCAGGCCAGGCTTTGCCTTGCGTCAAATAGCGTTTTTCAAGGATTTTGCTCAAGGAATAGCAGGCAACTGAAGCTTCGCAAAGCAGCTTTTCATCATGGATGAGTGAGTCAGATGAAAGCTCTTTGGATAATTCCTTCAAGCCAAATGAGTTTTCCTTGGAAAAAAAGCCCGCGGCCTGAAGCAGCCTATAGCGTAAGATTGCCATGAAATGGAAACGTAATTGCTAAACAAAAGCGTTTTGGTAAGTTGATGATGGACTCGACGGGATTTGAACCCGCAACCTCTACGTTTTCCTTGGCTCAAAGCCGAGGGCTTCAAACTATTGCGAACGTAGCGATCTACCGTTGATCTACGAGCCCTTCTAGGGTAAAATTCTGGCAAAGCGGTTTTATAATTCGTTTGACACTAACTCAAGTTGATGAAAAAAATTTTTCTAGCCGTAAACGTTGTCCTAATGGCCTTGCTTGCGTTCTTTTTCCTTCGCTTTATTGACCTTGACTCGCTGTCGCAAGCCGTGAAAAACGCTGATTTTCCTTTGCTCTTGCTAGCGGCGTTTTTCTACTTCCTAGTCCAATTCGTCAACTTCATCCGCTTGGGGCGAATTATCGGCAGTTATTCAAAAGGCGTTTTCTTCAGCCACTTTGCAGGCGTTGCGGCAAGCGACTATACTCCCGGCAGGCTTGGTTATTCCCTTGCTTTTTTGGCCATGAAAAAACTTGGGATTCCAGTCTCGAAAAACTTGAAGGCAGGCGCGTTAGTCTTCGCCACTGACTTTGCCTCACGCGCAGTTTTTGCACTGGCAATAGTTGCCCTTTTTTCGCCTTCGTTTCTTCCGGTAGTAATTCTCCTATTGCTTGCAGCTGCTTTCTTATTCGCAGTCTTTTTCAGGAAGTCGGCTAAACTCTCGTGGCTATTGTCTAAAATCCCTTTTGCCAAGGAAAGGCTTTCCTTGCTTTACGAAGCAGCGGTTGGCAGCGAAATTGCCTTTAGTGAGGTCGTGATTTGTTTTGCCTTAAGCGTGGTAGGTGCTTTTCTCAGGGGGGCTAGCTGGACACTCATCTTCATTGCCTTAGGCTTCAAAGCAGAACCTGCCTTTGCCTTGGTTTCATTCACGCTATTCTCGTCAGTAATAACGATTATTTCAATAATTCCCGTTTCACTATCTGGAATTGGCGTGCAAGAGGCTACTGGCGCGTTTGTCCTATCGAACTTCCTAGGGCTTCCAATTCAAGTGGCGGCAGCCGGGTTGATAATTTCGAGGGCAATTGAACTCTCTGTAGACCTAATTTTCGCTACGCCTTGGTTTGCAAGGAATTTCAAAGGCTAGATTTTATCGTGCTGTAGTTTGAGTTTCTGGAAATAATCGTGTGCTTGTTCTACGAGCTTACTGTCTTCCTCGGTATTTCTGTAAAACATTAGCGTAAGTTTTCTTGGTTTTGTTCCGTGCACTTCCTCGTTTATGTGAAATATTATTTTTCTTAATTCTTTCAACTGTTCAGGACTAAAAAGTTGCCTTGCTATTTCGACTTTCTTTTTCTTTAATTCGAGCATCTGCACCCTTGGTCTAGGTGGTTGTTTTGGCTCTGTTGCAAATTCGGTTACTGGAGAGTTTTGAGACTTGAATTCCGCCGAGTCTACACTTAGGATTAATTTATTATCTTTTATTTCTACTGACCTTATTTTAGCTCCCTTAGCTGCTATCCCATCGAATATTTCCGTTAAGCGCTTAATTGGCATTTAATTCTAAATCCCTTGCTTGGAATAAAACTCTTTCACTGCTTCTGCCACTTGGTGGATTTCTGCTTCGGAAACTGCGGGGTGAACCGGCAGGGAAAGCACTTCCTTGGTTATTTCAACCGTGTTTTTGCAAGAGTCCTTGCTTGAGAATGTGGGTAATGTGGATAGGGGCTGGGGGT
>OBEQ010651978.1_pt1 | contig 12575 bp, 12 predicted proteins | sample 1670901 | NCBI WGS metagenome assembly OBEQ01 (sample SAMEA104232315, study PRJEB22302) | groundwater metagenome | biome: forest; feature: aquifer; material: groundwater | place: USA | collected 2011-08-07 | depth 5.4 m | reverse complement strand
GGCCCTCGAAGCGCTTGGGGTCAATCCGGTAGGCCACCCGCCGGAACTTGACCGGGCCGCGCTGGATCTCGCGCACGAGGCGGCTGGCGTACGCCTTGGACTCCTCGAGCGTGCGCCCCTCGACCACGACCGTGATGTCCTCGAGCTCGCCGAAGTCTTGCGAGTACTCGGTGAACAGGGTCGCGTACCGCTGGCCGGGCGGCAGGAGGTCGCGGGTGGACGTCTCGAAGGTCAGCCTCTGGAGCGTGTAGGTGAGCCCGAGGCCGGCGAGGGCGAGGGAGAGGAGGACCGTCAGGAGCGGGCGCCGGCAGGCCGCCCGAACCAGCCGGCGGAGCAACCGTCCCGATCGTGAAATTGCGATCATGGTGCGGAAGAGAAGATACTTTGATAGTTTACCACGGGGCCGGAAAGGGAGCCTTGCACCGGCATACCGACCTGTAGTTACATACTGCGAGGAGTGGTGTGGGAGGCCCGGGGATTTCGACGACGGCTGTTCTTCACAGGAGGCCCCCACCGGGTGCTAGATTGGCACTCCCTGCTTCTTAACCGGGCGGCGATCACTCCGTCCCCGGCTCCGGGGACCGCACTCGTCGCCCTCAGACTTGGAAGGGAACGCGTTGTCCTGTGGAGTTGTGAGTCGCGCCGTCCTCTTTGATTTCGGCGGCACGCTCGATGCCGATGGGGTCCCGTGGAAGGAGCGCATCGCCCGCCTCTACCGGGCGGAAGGCGTGGCGCTGCCGCCCGACCGATTCGACCGCGCCTTCTACCAGGCGGATGATGCGCTGGTCGGGGCGGTGCCGATCACGCTGCCGCTCCGCGATACCGTCTTCGCGCTGGTCAGGGGGCTCGCGCGGGGTCTCGAGCTTTCGGACGTGGCCCTGAGCGACCGCGTCGCCGCCCGCTTCCTGAGCGACGCCCTCGACAAGCTTCGCGACAATGCGCCCACGCTGGCTGAGCTCGGCACCCGCTATCACCTCGGGATCGTCTCGAACTTTTACGGGAACCTCGAGACGGTGTGCGCGGAGACCGGCATCCGACGATTCTTCGGCGCCATCGTGGATTCGGCCCGCGTCGGGTGCAAGAAGCCGGACCCGCGGATCTTCCGGTGCGCGGTCGAGGCCCTGGGGGTCCAGCCCGGCGAGGCGACGTTCGTGGGCGATTCGCCCTCCCGGGACATGGCCGGCGCCAGAGCCGTCGGGATGCCGCACATCTGGCTCTCGGCCGGTCCGCCGTCGCCGGAGGGGCCGTGCTGTCCCGGCGACCAGGTGTGCGAGTCCGTCAAGGCGCTGACGGGGCTCTTGCCGTGACGGCCGGGCCGACGCTCCGGGGCGGGATCATCGCGGCGGGGGAAGGCAGTCGCCTGCGCCGGGCCGGCTGGACGACCCCCAAACCCCTGGTTCCGGTCGCGGGCGTCCCACTGATCGAATCCGTCGTGCGCAACTTCGTCGCGGCGGGCATCACCTCCCTGGTCATCATCGTCAACGAGCGTGAGCGCGAGTGCGCCGACTGGGTGCGCTCGCGCTTTCCGGCTCTGGATCTCCATTTCATCGTGGAGACGACCGCCTCGTCCCTCGAGAGCTTCACGCGGGTCGCCGCCTACCCCGGCCCCGGGCGGCTCCTCATCTCGACGGTTGATGCCTGGTGCGCCGAAGGGGACTTCGTGAAGTTCGTCGAGGCGGCCATGCGCCGGCCGCACGAGGCGACCGTGCTTGCCGTCACGCCCCTCGTGGCCGACGAGCGCCCGCTGTGGGTGAGGCTGGATGCGGCAGGGCGCGTGATCCAGCTCGGCGGGACCGACGGGGATGTGGTGACGGCGGGCATGTACCTCTTGTCGGAGGAGGTCAGGGGCATCGCTCCGCCGGCCGGGCTGGGGCGGCTCCGCGACTTTCTTGCGTGGCTTCACCACCGGGGAGAGCCGCTGTACGGCGAGGTCGTTCAGACCGTCGTGGACGTGGACCGCGCGGCGGACGTCGCCCTGGCGGAGGCGCTGGCCGCGGCCGCGCGGAAATCCTGAGTCTTTGGAGGGTCCTCCTGTGAGTCACGCCGAGTGCTGGGGCATTTTTCGGGAGCGGGAACATTCGCCGGGTCGCGAGTGCGACGACGCCGAGATTCTCCGCCTGACCGCGAAGCATCTCGAGGCGCGGGGGTTTACCGTGGTGCTGAAGACGGCCGAGGAGGTCGTCGGCACGACGGAGCCGCCCCCGCGGTGGGTCTTCCTGATGTGCGAGCGCCTTCCCGTCCTGCGGCTGCTCCGCGACTGGGAAGGGCGCGGGATCGGCCAGGTCAATACACCCCCGGCCGTCCTGAACACCTACCGGGACCGGATGATTGCCCAGTTCGAGGAGGGGAACGTCCCGTTCGTCCCGAGCCGTCTCGTCTCGACCCTGGAGCCGAACGGTCATCGGGGACTCCCGGTCTGGGTGAAGCGCGGCGACGTCCACAACACGCAGGAGGGCGACGTGGTATTCGCCGCGAGCGAGGGCGAGGTCCAGGGCGCGCTCGACGGGCTGGCGGGTCGCGGGATCCCGCGGGCGGTGCTCCAGGAGCACGTCGAGGGAGACCTCATCAAGTTCTACGGCATCGGCGAAGGGCTCGCCGGTCAGCCGGCGTGGTTTCGGTGGTTCTATCACAAGGACCAGCAGCTGGCCGGTCACCCGTTCGACCAAGAGCGGTTGGCGATGCTGGTGCGGAAGGCGGCGGCCGCCCTCGGGCTCGAAGTGTACGGGGGCGATGTCATCGCCACGCGCGAGGGCAGGCTCGTCTTGATCGATCTCAACGCGTGGCCCAGCTTTGCGCTGTACCGGGACGAGGCGGCGGCGCGCATCGCCCGCTACCTGGCGATCCGTTTCCGGGGGGATTCCGCGTGACGCCCCGCGGCCCCGCCGGCCCGAACTCCCAGCGCATCGTCGCGCGGGAGCAGCGTTACATCGCGCCGGGGCTCCAGTCCATCGCGCTCTACTCCGGGCTGGCCATGGCCCGGGGCAGCGGCACGACGCTCGTCGACGAGGACGGAAAGGAGTACATCGATTTCATCGCGGGGATCGGCGTCGGCAGCATCGGTCATTGCCATCCCCACTACGTGGAGGCGTTGAAGCGGCAGGTCGAGCGGTTGACGTTCGGCAGCTTTACGACGGAGACGCGCGCCCGGTTCCTCGAGCTCCTCGCGACGGTCACCCCGCCGGGGCTCACGCGTGTGCAGCTCTTCTCTGGCGGAGCGGAGGCGGTGGAGGCGGCCCTGCGGCTGGCCAAGGCGGCGACGGGCAAGACCGAGGTGATCGGCTTCTGGGGCGGCTTTCACGGGAAGACCGGCGGGGTGCTGGGCCTGCTCGGCAGCGACTTCAAGCACCACCTGGGACCGTTCGTCCCGGGCCACTACCTGACGCCCTACGCCGACTGCTACCGCTGCCCCCTCAAGCTGCGCTACCCGGACTGCGGCATCGCCTGCGCCGAGTTCATTCAGGACGTCATCCGCTACCAGACGGCGGGCGAGGTCGCGGCGATCATCGTCGAGCCGATGCAGGGGACGGCCGGGAACGTGATCCCGCCCGACGGCTTCCTCCGGGCGGTGCAGGCCATCGCGAAGGAACACGACGCGCTCTTGATCGTGGACGAGATGCTGACCGGGTTCGGGCGGACCGGGTCCATGTGGGGGTGCGATCACGACGGGGTGATTCCCGACGTGATGACGGTTGGCAAGGGCATGGGCGGCGGCTTCCCGCTGAGCGGGGTCGTCTCCACGGACAGGCTGACGAGCCGGAAGCCGTGGGCGAACCCGAGCGCCAGCTCCTCCAGCTACGGCGGCAACCCGCTCGCGGCCGCCGCGGGCCTCGCGTCCCTGGAGATCATCCTGAAGGAGAACCTCGCCAAGAATGCCGAGAGGGTCGGGACGGTCATGCTGGCCAGGCTCGAAGGGCTCCGGGAGCGCTTTCGCTGCGTGGGCGAGGTCCGGGGCAAGGGGTTGATGCTCGGGATCGAGCTGGTCCGAGACCCTACGACCAAGGAGCCCCTCGCCAAGGAGGCGACCCAGACCCTCTTCCAGGAGTGCCTGAAGCGGGGGTTGATCGCGATGTGCTACTCGCCCTCGATTCGCATCAACCCGCCGCTGGTGATCCAGGAGGAGACGGCGCTGGAGGGACTCGCCCGGTTCGAGGAGGCCCTCGCCGCGACGGTGCGGGAGCACGGGCTTCAGTAGATGCTCCGCGGGGCGATCCTGGGCCTGGGGAACGTGGCGGTGCACGGCCATCTGCCCGGCTGGCTCGCCCATGACCATATCGAGATCGTCGCCGCGGCCGACGCGCGGCCGGCTCAGCGGGGGGAGCTCACCGCCCGCCTCCCGCGCGCGCGGTGGTACGATTCGGCTGCCGAGCTCCTCGCCCGGGAGCAGCTCGACTTCGTGGACATCTGCACGCCTCCCGCGTCCCACGCGGAGTTGATCGGCGCGGCCCTCGGGCGCGGTCTCCACGTCCTCTGCGAAAAGCCGCTGGTGTGCTCGCTCGACGATCTGGAGTCGGTGCGCCGGCTGGCCTCCGCGACGGGTCGCGTGCTCCATACCGTCCACAACTGGCATCACGCGCCGGTCATCCGGCGCATCCAGGATCTGCTGGACCGTGGCGAGATCGGCCGGGTCACGCGCGTCGTCTGGCAGACCTTGAGGACGAAGCCGGCGGCGCCCGCCGACGGGTCGAACGGCAACTGGCGCGTGGATCCCGACGTGGCCGGTGGCGGGGTGCTGGTGGACCACGGCTGGCACGTGTTCTACCTCGTCCTCGGGTGGCTGGGTGGGCCTCCGACGTCGATCGGCGCCACGCTCGAGACGCGGCGCCACAAGCGCTGGGCGGTCGAGGACACGGCCCAGATCCGGCTCGCCTTCCCCGACGCGACCGCGGAGATCTTCCTGACCTGGGCGGCCGACAGGCGGGAGAACACCCTCACGCTCCTGGGGACGCGCGGCACGATCCGGGTGGAGGGCGACACGCTGGTGCTCGCCCGTGCGGGGCCCGATCGTGGCGAGCAGAGATGGCTGTGCCCGCCCCCCCTGTCGGACGGGTCCCACCATCCCGACTGGTTCCACGGGGTGGCCGGCGAGTTCGTGGATGAGGTGAGGGAGGCGGCGCCCAGAGGCGTCAACCTCAGGGAGGCATCGGTCTGCGCCGTGCTCCTGACGCTCGCCCAGGAGTCGAGCCGGCACGGGGGCCAGACGTGCCCGGTCAGGATCCCGCCGCCGCCCGCTTCCTCGGCGAAGCTCGCCTGAGCAGGGTCGGCGTGCCGTCGAGGCCATCCGCGGACGCCGTGCTGCTGATCGTCCCCGCCGGGATGGACGGACAGCACCCGGCGGCCGCGGGCACCATGGTCTGTGGAATTCCGCTCCTGCGCCGGATCGTCGTCGCCGGCGTGCGCGCCGGCTTCGGGCAGATCCTCGTGCGGGCTCGTGGGAAGGAGGACGGCTCCGTCCTCGACGGTACGCCGGCGACCTTGCTGGCGCCGGGCTCAGCGCCGCCCGTGCCACGTCCCGGCCGACTCGTGCTCGTCGCCGAGAACGTGCTGCCCGACCCGCGATGGCTGGTCTCGCTGCTCGCCCTTCCGGTCGAGCGCGACCGGCTGTACGTGGACGGATCATCCGCGGCCGTCATCGAGGCGACCGATCCCGGGCGGCTCCTGTCCGCGGCGGCTCTCTCCCGGAGCGTCGAGGATCTGCTGGTGACTGCGGGCGCGGCCTACGGGACGGAGCCGCGGGCTTTCGATCCGTCGGGCCGGGTGATCGTCGCCACCTCCGAGGACCTCGGGAGGGCCGAGGAGTGGCTGCTGCGAGGCCTCATCAAGGCGAACGAGGGCTTCATGTCCCGTCACGTGGAGCGGCGGATTTCACTCGCGCTCACGCGCCGCCTGGTGACCACCCGGATCACGCCCAACGCCGTGACCCTCGTCAGCCTGCTCATCGGGCTCGCCGGCGCCCCCTTCTTTCTGTCGTCGGCACCCGCCTACCAGCTCGTGGGCGCGCTCCTGTTTCTGGCCCACTCCATCGTGGACGGCTGCGACGGCGAGCTCGCCCGTCTCCGGTTTCAGGAGTCGCGGGCCGGGGCGCTGCTCGATTTCTGGGGTGACAATGTGGTCCACGTGGCGGTCTTCGGGTCGATGGCGATCGGCTGGAGCTGGAGCGTCCACGCTGCCTGGCCGCTCGTCCTGGGGGCGGTGGCCGTCCTCGGCACCGTGCTCTCCGCCGCGGGCGAGTCCCGGCGGTGGCTCGAGCCCGCCGGGCTCGAGGCCGAATCCTCCCGGCTGGCGCGTGTTCGGGACTCCGTGGCCAACCGCGACTTCATCTACCTGGTGGTCCTGCTGGCGGCCGTGGGGAAAGCGGCCTGGTTTGTCGTCCTCGTGGCGGTCGGGACGCCGATCTTCTTAGCCCTGCTGATCTGGGTCGCCCGCCACCCGGACGGCAGCAGGAGGCCGTGAGCCCCCGTGGCCGGCTTCCTCGGCGTCCTGGTCCGCGGGCTCGCGCTGTCGGGACAGGCGCTGGCCCTGGGCGGAATCGTCTTCGCGTTCCTGGTGGGGCGACCGCTGGCGCCGGGCGGCCTGGGCTGGTCGCTTCCGCTGAGTCGCTCGCTGGGTCTCGTCACGGCCGGTGCCCTCGGTCTGGCACTGGCCCAATGCCTGTCGTTCGTCGTTCAGGTGGGTTCGCTGGCCGGTGACACGGGCTGGCCTCTGAGGGAGCTCGCGGCGACGACCTATTTCCGCGCGGGCCTCGGTAGGCTGGTCTCGTGCCTCGGGCTGGTGGTCGGCTGCCGGGCCCTCGGGGCGAGACCACGGGCCCGAGGATGGTGGGGGGCCGTCTTCGGATTCGGCCTCGGGCTTGTCCTGACCTCGGCGTGGATGAGCCATGCGGCCGCCCGGCTCGAGCACCGGGGCCTTCTCCTGGCGCTCGACGCGCTCCACCAGCTCGCGGCGGCGGTGTGGGTGGGAGGCTTGGTTCACCTCGCCGCGGCCGCTGCCGGCGGGGGCGAGCGTCCGTGGCCCGGCGTCGTGCTCCAGCGCTTCTCCGCCCTGGCTCTAGGGGCGGTGGCCACGCTTGTCGCCGCGGGTCTGGGGCTCTCGCTGTTTTACATCGACGGGGTCGGCGCCCTCGTCGGCACCGCGTACGGGTTCATGGTGCTGACCAAGGCCGTCGTCCTCGTCGGGCTCCTCGTCCTGGGCGCGTTGAATTTCCTGGCGGTTCGCGGGCTCGGGCGATCCCCGGAGGCTCCGGTCCGACGCCTGCGGCGCTTCGTCGAGGTCGAGGTCGGTCTGGGCATCACCGTCCTGTTCGCCGCGGCCTCGCTGACCTCGCTCCCGCCCGCCGTGGACGTCGTGGCCGACCGGGCGGGGCTGGCCGAGGTAGGCGTCCGGTTCACCCCCCAGTGGCCGACTCTCCAGTCGCCGGCGATCGAAGAGCTACCGGTGTCGGACCCCGACGCCCCGCGGACGGCAGCCGATCGGGCCTGGTCCGAGTACAACCACCACATGGCCGGGCTGTTCGTCCTCGCGATGGGGCTCCTGGCGATCCTCTATGGAAGCGGGCGGGCTCCCTGGGCGCGGCACTGGCCGCTCCTCTTCCTCGGGCTGGCCGCGTTCCTGCTCGTGAGAAACGACCCCGGGGCCTGGCCGCTCGGGCCGCGGGGATTCTGGGAAAGCCTGACGTCCCCCGCGGTGTTCCAGCACCGGCTGTTCGTGCTCTTGGTCGTCGTCTTCGGCATCTTCGAGTGGATGGTCCGGACCGGCAGGCTCGGCTCGCCCGGCTGGGCGCTCCTGTTCCCGGTGCTGTGCGCGGTCGGAGGCGGGCTCCTCCTCACGCATTCGCACGCTCTGCTCAACCTGAAGGAGGAGTTTCTCGTCGAGGTGACCCACGCCCCGCTCGGGGTCCTGGGGATGTTCGTCGGCTGGACGCGCTGGCTCGAGCTGCGGCTGCCCGCGCCCGAGGACCGCCTGCCCGGGCGGTTCTGGGCGATCGGGCTTGTGCTCGTCGGGCTCCTGCTCCTCCTCTACCGCGAGAGCTGAGTCGAAGCCGCCCGCTACTCCTCGCCCGTGATGAAGCGCCCCAGCCGCTGGCGGGCGACCTCGTCCGACCATTGCTCCGGGGGCGACTTCATGAGGTAGGCCGACGGGGCCCGGAGCGCTCCCTTGAGCCCGCGGTCGAGCGCGATCTTGCAGGAGCGGATGGCGTCGATGACGACGCCGGCCGAGTTCGGGGAGTCCCACACCTCGAGCTTGAGCTCCAGAGTCAGCGGCAGGTCCCCGAAGCTCTTCCCTTCCAGGCGGATGTGCGCCCACTTCCGGTCCTCCAGCCACGGGACGTAGTCGCTGGGGCCGACGTGGACAGCCTCGGGTGCCAGCGGGTGGGCGAGCTGCGAGGTCACCGCCTCCGTCTTGGACACCTTCTTGGACTCGAGCCGCTTCCGCTCCAGCATGTTGTAGAAATCCATGTTGCCCCCCACGTTGAGCTGGCTGGTCCGCTCCAGGCGGACGCCGCGGTCCATGAAGAGCTTGGTGAGGACCCGGTGGACGATCGTAGCGCCCACCTGCGATTTGATGTCGTCGCCGATCATCGGCAGGCCGCGCTCCTCGAAGCGCCGTCCCCAGTAGGCCTCGCGCGCGATGAACACCGGGATGCAGTTGATGAAGCCGCACCCGGCGTCCAGCACCTGCTCGACGTACCACTTGGTCGCCATCTCGCTCCCCACGGGCAGGAAGTTGACCACCACGTGGGTGCCGGTCTCGCGCAGGATCCCGGCGATGTCGGCCGTGGCGCCGGGCGCCTTGGTGATCACCTGGGAGAGGTAGTGGCCCAGCCCGTCGTGGGTCATGCCCCGGTGGACCGGCACGCCGAGGGGGGGCACCGCGGCGAAGCGCGCGGTGTTGTTCGGAGGGGCGAAGATCGCCTCCGAGAGATCCCGGCCCACTTTCCCGGCGTCGATGTCGAAGGCCGCGGAGAATTCGATGTCCCCTACGTGGTAACCGCCGAACCGGGGGTGCATGAGCCCGGGGATGAAGCCGTCGTCGGGGGCGTTCCGGTAGTAGTGGACACCCTGGACCAGGGCTGACGCGCAGTTACCGACTCCGATGATGGCCACGCGAACGGCTGTCACGGGGGCGCCTCCTTATGTGCGAACGTGCGTGCCGGACGGTGAACGGCGGGCTGTCGAACGCCGATACTCTAACACAGTCGGCCGGCATCCGGGAGGGGCGAGATTACGGGCTCGCCGCCGCCGGCCTCCTCCACGCTCGGCATCAGGCTCTGCACGGCACGCTATGCGGGGTCGGTGCCCGCCGCCGCGGCTCGAAAGGAGGACAGCGCCACGAGCCCGACGGCCACCCAGGCGAGTTCCCTCACGCGCCGAACCAGGGTCATGCTGAGCCCCACGCCCGCCCCGAGGCCGAAGGCCGCGAAGACGGCCATGTTCCCGCCCTCGAGGGCGCCGAGTCCTGCCGGGATCAGGAAGGCCGCGGACTTGATCGCGGCGGCGAAGGCCTCGATGACCAGGGCCGTGCTGAGGGAGACGGGGAACCCCATGAAGTGGAGGATCAGAAAGACCTCGAGGCTTCCCATCACCCACCCGACGAAGTGAAACAGGAACGACAGCGCGAGGCGGCCCGGGTGCTCCCGGTAAAACGCCGACAACGCCAGATCCAGGTGACGCACGCCCTCCTTCCCCCGATCTCCCACGGAGAGGCCGAGTCCCCGGAGGAGCCGGAGGCCGCCCTGCAAGAGCCCGCGCTGCTGCAGGAAGACGAAGGCGCCCAGGGCGACGGCTTCCACGCCGGCGAGCCAGGTCATCCCCTTGAGCAGCGGGCCGGCCGGCGGCAGGGTGGTGAACGCGACGGCGATGCCCACGAGCAGAAAGAGCCCCTGGGACAGTGTCACCGTGGTCTTGGCCACGATCACCGACGCGAGCCCTTCCCCCAGTGGGACCCGGGGCCGGAGGAGGTACGCCTTGACCGGCTCCCCGCCCATCGAGGCGGTCGGCGTTGTGGCGTTGAACGCTTCGCCCGCCAGCCTCACCGTCAGGAGGGTGGGAAAGGAGGCCAGGTTGCGCCGGAAAGCAAAATGCCAGCCCAGGGTATCCAGCACGGTGATCAGCGCGAAGGGGAACCCGATGATCAGCAGGAGGCGCCACGAGAGGGCCTGAAAGGATGTCAGGATCGCGTCGGGTCCCACGTGGACCACGAGATACCCGAGGAAGAGGACGCCCACGGTCAGGAGGATCAGCCGGACGGCGTTCATCGTCGGGCCAGCGCGCGCGAGGCTACTCTGGGAGGCCGGATGTATACGTCGAGCCACCTCCGGTCAATTCTTGGCGCTCCCCCTGCCCTTGGCCTCCTCCTCGAGAAACTCCTCCTGCTTGGTCTTCATCTTCTTCACCAGCTCTCCGTAGGAAGAGGTCTGGATGATCTTGTTGAACTGCGTCCGGTAGTTCGAGATCAAGCTGACGCCCTCGATGACGATGTCGTAGACCAACCAGCGGTCGCCCCGGCGGAGCAGCCGGTAGTCCGCGGGGACCTCCTGCCCCTGCTTCGCCATGATCTTCGTGTAGACAATGGCGAAATCCCCATCCGTCTGCTCGCGCGCGTACTGGATCTTCTCACCGCCGTAGAGCTCGATCTTGGAGATGTAGGAGCGCTCCAGGAGGTCCGCGAAGAGTTCCACGAATTCCTCCTGCTCCTGCGGCGTGCGCGCCGCCCAGTGGCGCGCCAGCGAGCGCCGGCCGGTCTCGCCGAAATCGAAGATGTCGTTGGCGACCTTGCGGACCGCCGCTCGGCGCTCCCGGACCCGGCCGTCGCTCTTGAGGGCCGGGTCGTCCAGGATCTGGATGACCCGGTCGATGGAGCCCTTCAGCTGCTCGGTGGGGGGCCCTGCCCACGCGTCGCGGGCGACGACCAGGAGCAGGAAGGCGGCCAGGACGAAGCCCATCTGTCGGTAGCGGATCATGGAATCCTCCACGTGCCTACACTTTGCCGAAAATGTATTTCGAGAGCAATTCTTCGAAATCCACCGGTGCCTCCACTTCGCGGAGGCGGCCGTTCGGGAGGATCAGCCGGTCCGAGCCGCCCGGGTTGATCCGCACATACCTCTCCCCGATCAGCCCCTTGGTCTTGATGGAGGCAATCGAGTCTTCCTGGAGCTTCACGTCGTTCCGGATCCGCATGCGGATTCGGGCTTGGTACTCGACGAGGGAAATACCCTCGACGCGGCCGATCTCGACCCCGGCGATCTCCACCGTTGACCCGGGCTTGAGGCCTCCGACCGAGGGGAAGTCGGCCGTGACGACGTACCCCTGGCCTGCCAGGAATTCAACCCTGCCGAGTTTAACCGAAAGCCATCCGAATGCCAAGATCCCGACGATGACGAAGAACCCAACTCCCAGATCGAGCGCGGACCGACGCATTGGCGTATCCCCTTACGTGGCGTGGATGGGCCCTTCGATCTCACCCCGGATGAACTGCTGGACGACTGGGTTGGCGGAGCGCTGAATGGCCTGTGGTTCGCCCGTTTCCACGATGACCCCCTCGTGCAGCATCGCCACCCGGTGGGCGATCCCGAAGATCTCCGGGATCTCGTGGCTCACCATGATCGCCGTGAAGCGGAACTTCCGGTGCAGGTCCAGGATGAGGTGGTGGATCGCGTTGACCAGCACCGGGTCCAGCCCGGTGGTGGGCTCGTCGAAGAAGACGATCTCGGGTTCCGTGACCAGGGCCCGGGCGATGGCGACGCGCTTCCTCATGCCCCCGGAGATCTCCGCGGGGTTCTTGTGGCCCATGCCGCCGAGCCCGACCTGGGTCAGCTTCTCTTCGGCTCGGGCGGCGATCTCCTCGGCGGACAGGTCGGTTTTCTCCCGGAGCGGGAAGGCCACGTTGTCGAACACCGACATGGAGTCGAACAGCGCCCCGCCCTGGAAGACGACGCCGTAGCGCTCGCGCACCCGGTCCATCGCGCGGCCCCGAAGGCTGGTGATGTCCACCCCGTCCACCCAGATCCCTCCCGCGTCCGGCTGGAGCAGCCCCAGGAGGTGTTTCAGGAACACCGACTTTCCGCCTCCGCTCCGGCCGATCACGATCATGATCTCGCCGCTCAGCACTTCCAGCGTCACGCCCTGGAGGACGCGCTGAGCGCCGAAGGCCTTGTGCAGGTTCTCGATGCGGATCACGGCAGGACCGAGCCCAGGAAATAGTCCCACACGAGAATCAGCACCGAGGAGAGGACGACCGCATGCGTGGTGGCCCGCGACACGCCCTCGGCGCCGTGCCCGCTGTAGTACCCCTTGTAGGCGCAGACCCAGGTGACGATGACCCCGAAGGAGAGCGACTTCCAGAAGCCGGTCCAGATGTCGGCCATGTTCACGAAGGTTTGCATCTCGCCGAAGTAGGTGCCTTCCGAGAGGCCGAGGAGTCTCACGCCCACCAGGTAGCCGCCGAAGATCCCCACGACGTCGAAGAGGGCCGTCATCAGGGGGAACGTGATGACCCCGGCGACGATCACGGGGACGATCAGGTAGCGCATGGGGTTCAGCGCCATGACCGTGAGCGCGTCGATCTGCTCGGTGATCCGC
>OBEQ010485473.1_pt1 | contig 12577 bp, 13 predicted proteins | sample 1670901 | NCBI WGS metagenome assembly OBEQ01 (sample SAMEA104232315, study PRJEB22302) | groundwater metagenome | biome: forest; feature: aquifer; material: groundwater | place: USA | collected 2011-08-07 | depth 5.4 m | reverse complement strand
GCACCCGGTCCAGATACTTCATCGCCACGTCATGGGCTTGCGCCTTAGGCAGTTTGCGCACCCAGATGGGGGCCAATGTGCAATTTTCCACTATGGTCAGATGCGGAAACAGATTGAATGACTGAAACACCATGCCAACCTCGGCCCGCACTTCATCAATGCGTTTGAGATCATTGTTCAGCTCTATCCCATTGACAATAATCCTGCCCTGCTGATGTTCCTCCAGCCGGTTGATGCAGCGGATCAAGGTGGATTTGCCGGACCCGGATGGCCCGCAAATCACGATCCGCTCGCCACGCTTTACCGACAGATCAATTTCTTTCAGCACATGGAACGTACCGTACCATTTATTACGACCAGTGATTTCTATGGCCGTTGAGTTTTCATTCATGCGCGCCGCGTCCCTTCGTTTAGCCGGCTTTCAATACGCATGGAATAACGCGACATGGAAAAACATATGATCCAGAATATCAAGGCGGCAAAGGCATAGCCACTGACGGCGGTCTGCGGCGTTGCCCAATTTGCGTCGGAAAAGTTCACCTGCACACTGCCAAGAAAATCAAACAATCCCACGATCATCACCAAAGTCGTATCCTTGAACAGACCAATAAATGTATTCACAATGCCGGGAATGACCAGACGCAACGCCTGAGGCATAATAATCAGCAGGTTCGCACGCCAAAAGCCAAGCCCCAGCGCACTTGCCGCTTCATACTGGCCACGCGCAATGGCCTGCAATCCGCCGCGCACCACTTCCGCCATATAGGCGGAAGAAAACAGCGCGACACCGATCAGCACCCGCAGCAATTTATCGAAATTTGTCCCCGGCGGCAAAAACAGCGGCAGCATGACACTGGCCATGAATAAGACGGTAATCAGCGGCACACCACGCCACGCTTCGATATAGATCACCGATAACACCCGCATCACCGGCATGTGCGATCGCCGCCCCAGCGCCAGCAAAACGCCAAGCGGCAATGAAACCGCTATGCCCACCGACGCCACAACGAATGTCAGCAGCAACCCGCCCCAAAGCGATGTTTCGACCGCAGGCAATCCGAACATACCACCCGTCAGCAACACATAGGCCAGCACCGGATAGATCAGCAATCCAAACGCGGCAATAAAACGGCGCCCCGGCATGCGCCCAATCATCAGCAGCCCCACCGTCAGGGCGCCAGCCAGAAACACCAGGTCAACACGCCAGCGCTCTTCAATTGTATAGCGCCCATACATGAACTGGCCGAATTTTGCGGCCACAAATGCCCAGCAGGCGCCCGCATTTTCAACCAGACAGGCTTCGCGGCCACTGCCCTGCCACACAGCATCCAGCAAAGCCCATTCGATCAGCGGCGGCACGGTGATCCATACAATATAAAGGCCAAACAGCGACAACAGTGTATTGCCCGGTGAGGAAAACAGATTTTCGCGCAGCCAGCCCAATACGCCGGTGCTCATTACCGGCGGCAGCGCGGCGGGAAGATAGCTTTCGCGCACAAAACTCATCGTTCCGCCAGTGCGATGCGGGAATTATATAAATTCATCGCCATCGAAGTCAGCAAACTGAGGCTGAGATAAACCGCCATTGTAATAGTCAGCACTTCAATGGCCTGTCCTGTCTGATTAAGCACCGTTCCTGCAAACACCGACGCAAGCTCTGGATAAGCCAATGCAGCCGCGAGCGATGAGTTTTTTGTCAAATTCAAAAACTGGCTGGTGAGCGGTGGAATAATCACCCGCAAGGCCTGCGGGATCACCACCAGCCGTAACACCTCTGTGCGGCGCAGGCCAAGCGCCATTGCGGCTTCGCTCTGGCCCCAGCTAATCGCCTGAATCCCGGAACGTACAATCTCCGCAATAAAGGCCGCCGTATAAATCGACAGCGCAAACAGCAGCGCCAGCAATTCAGGAACGGCGCGCACACCACCCGCGAAATTGAAGCCGCGCAATTCTGGCGCTTCAAAATGCAAGGGTGATCCCGCAAACCAGAACACCAGCATCGGCAAGCCAAACAGCAAACCAAGCCCGGGCCATATCACGGGTATGCCTCGTCCGGTGGACGTACGTCTTCGCTGCGACCATTGACGCAGAAAAACAATTCCCAGCAGCGCAATAACAATCGCCACCAGAACATATCCAAACCCTTGCTCTCTGACAGGCGCCGGCAAATACAGACCGCGTTTATTCAGCAGCAGACCGCCAAGCTGAAAACTCTCACGCGGGGACGGAAGATTGCCCAGCACCGCGATGTACCAGAACAGAATTTGCAGCAGCAGGGGAATATTACGGAAAATTTCGATGTAAAGTGTGGCCAGCCGCGCCACCAGCCAGTTGGAAGATAATCGTGCGACGCCAACCAGAAAACCCAGAACCGTAGCAAAGAAGATGCCAATCCCCGCCACCAGCAATGTGTTCAGCAGCGCCACAAAAAATGCACGGCCATAGGTTGAAGCTTCAGAATATTCGATCAATGTCTGGCTGATGCCAAACCCTGCCGTATGCTGCAAAAAGCCGAATCCGGACGCAACGTTCAGTTGTCCAAGATTGTCCACTGTGTTGGCAATGACGGTTGCAAAAAATCCGCCAACCAACAGCACGGCCAGAATTTGAAAAAACCACGCACGGACACGCGGATCATTCCAGATAGCCGGCTTATGCATCACCACAAATCAGCGAATTGGCGGCGCGTACTGGATACCGCCTTGCGTCCACAGGGCATTCAGACCTCGCGGAATACCGAGCGGCGAGTCTTTGCCCACATTACGCTCAAATATTTCCGCATAATTGCCGACCTTGGCGACAATATTATAGGCCCAATCATCGGGCAGGCCCAAGCCTTCGCCGAATTTGCCTTCGGTGCCCAGCAAACGCCGAATTTCCGGATTATCGCTTTCACGCATGCCCGCTACGTTCGTGGAATTGACACCCAGTTCTTCCGCATTGAGCATGGCATACAGGGCCCAGGATACAATGTCCCCCCATTGATTGTCCCCATGCCGGACCACGGCGCCAAGCGGTTCCTTGGAGATAATTTCCGGCAGAACGATATGTTCCTGCGGGTCTTTCAGTGTCAGCCGGTTGGCATACAGGCCAGAACTGTCCGTCGTGTAGGTGTCACAACGTCCTGATTCATAGGCAGCAACAACCTCATCGTCTTTTTCAAACGTAATAGGTTCATATTTCATGTTGTTCGACCGGAAATAATCCGCAAGCGTCAATGAAGTTGATGTCCCCATCAAAACGCAAACGGTTGCGCCATCCAGATCCCTGGCGCTTTTGACGCCAGAGCTCTTACGTACCATGAAGCCCTGCCCGTCATAATAGGTGACGCCCCGGAAGTCGAAACCCAATGCCGTATCGCGTGATAGCGCCCAGGTGGTGTTGCGCGACAGCACATCGATCTCGCCCGATTGCAGGGCGGTAAAGCGTTCCTTGGCCGATAATGGCGTGTATTTAACTTTTTCCGAGTCGCCAAAAATGGCTGCAGCAATCGCCCGGCACAAATCGACGTCAATACCGGTCCAGCCGCCTTTATCATCCGGGCTGGAAAAACCCTTTAGCCCCTGGCTGACGCCGCATTGCACGAAGCCCTTCTTTTTCACATCGTCCAGGGTCGTGGCGGATACCGCACTGGCGAATGCGATCGTGGCAGCCATTGAAGCCAAAAACAGATATCTGCGCATAGCGCGCCCCCCCCGTAACGTGAGTGCTGTAGAATCACTGGATGTTACAACGAGGCGCGCCCGGCCAACAGTTATTTCAATGGTTTTTGTGTCATCCGGCAGGGAAAAAGCCGGATAGATTAGCGGCGTCCCCTTGCCGGACTGGATTGATTGCGGCGGTAAAGATGTGCTTCACCTTCATCCAATGGCGCGGATATGCCCGGATCTGGCATCACCTTTGTCACCCGGTTTTCTGGCAGGCACAGTCTGACGGCAGTTCCCATTTGCGGCGCGGATTCTATGATCAACGCACCGCCATGCATTTCCAGCAATGCCTTGGCCAGTGGCAATCCAAGTCCGGCTCCACGCGCATCCATCACATTGCCGCTTTCAGCGGCACGCTCAAATGGCGTAAGCGCGCGCTGAATTTCTATTTCATTCATGCCAATGCCATCATCTGCAATGACAATCTCAAGCCCGCCACTGTCCGCCTGTTGCCAACTTATGCGTACTGCTTGACCAAGACTGGAAAATTTTACTGCATTCTCAAGAAGGCCAACCAGCGATTGCTTCAGGCGAATGCGGTCAACGATGAGACGAAAATCAGGAGCATCCTCCGTCAGGCTGATTTCCACCTGCTTCATCTCTGCAACCGGTGAAGCCATACTGATTGCAGAAGCAACCAGGGCCCGCAAACCAAATTCGTCTTCTGATAACTGCAACGTCCCGGTTTCAATCTTTGACAGATCAAGGATGTCGTTAATCAATGTCAACAACTGGTCGCCGCTTGCTGAAATATCTCCAGCATAATCTGCATACCTGCGGTCCCCAAGAGGCCCATACACTTCCTGCTGCAGCAGTTCAGAAAAGCCGATAATGGAATTCAATGGCGTCCGTAATTCATGGCTTATATTGGCGATAAAACGGGATTTTGCGGTGTTGGCCAGCTCCGCTTCCATAAGCGATTCCTGCAATCTGCTCAGCATTTCACGCCGTTCAAAACGCAATCGCAGCGATTCCGTCAATGTGGCGTTTGCCGTAAGCGCACCGCGCGCAAAAATCAGCCCGATCAAAGCAACACCAGCCGCCATGATAAAATCATCAAGCCGATGTTGCATCAGGAGCCGCAAAATTACAGGCGCATTCACACAAGGAATGGCAATAATAATTGCGGACCTCAGTGGAAGAAATTTAGTTATGACAGAAATATTGCCAATCAATGCCGCAGCGGTAAGGGCCGCAATTGTCGATACAGAAACCGGATCCCAGAAAATAAGAAAAAGACTGCCCCATGCCATGCTCATGAAGCCAATCTGAATAGTAAACAGCATCGCCCATTTCAGATAGTCGGGCCCGGCGCCACCCGAGTTGCTGACTGCGCGATTAAATATCGCCGACAATATCAGCCCAGAAACGCTCGCCAGGATAAAAACAGCACTCCATTCAAGCGCTATTATTGGGCTGACTTTCTCCACTGCAACAAAGCCCAGCGCGATCAGGCCGGATCCTGTTGCAAAGATGAGAACATCCAGTAAGGAGCCCCTGGCAATCAGGCGCACTTGTTCGCCTAATATTTCCTCATGGATTTTACCTTGTGAATCCGCAGCGAACAGCCGGGAAAATAAATTTTGTAACATAGAGACGCCTCAAAATAAAAACTAGCATAGAAATTGCTCGTAAATCGGATACGTAAAAAATCTTGGTATGATATAATTACTACAACGCGGAGTTAAAGATAAATCCAGGCCACCTGTCAACAACTACCGTTTGCAATAGCAAATCAAGACACAGGCGTAAGCAAAAATACCGGAATATCGCGTGAGGTGCGGTCTTGATAGACCTGATAATCGGGATACATTGCAACCAGCTTCGGCCACAACTCAGCCTTACGTTGCGCTGAGGCGACTGCCGTGACAACATTTTTAATGTTTGCGCCGATCTGAATTTGCGCCCTGGGCGTTTTGAGCAAATTAACTGCCCAGGCTGGCGGTGTGTCAGAACCCGCAAACGATCCAACGATGGCGTATGTAGAATCGCCAACATCCAGATACAGCAACGGCGTGGTGCGCTGCTGGCCGCTTTTGTGCCCGGTGGTGGTTAGCAGCACGATCGGGGCATTAAACATCCGCCCTCCGATCCGTCCACCTGAAACACGGTATAGCCAGACATGCAGCTTGGACATGGTGGTGGCGATAAAATGCCCAAACCCCTGCCCCGTCGGTTTTGGTGGCGCCATGATAATGTCCCCCTTAAAATCAACGACTGGGTGATTAGGTCATTGCATATTGTAAAAATCAAGAGAGAAGTGCGCTATACTGCGCGCATGATTCCGGTTATCTGCTGCCAGCGGAAATTATGGGGGGAAAAGCATGTTTGATCTAACCGGCAAGTGCGCCTTGGTTACCGGCGCCACAGGCGGTATTGGCGGTGCTGCGGCGCGCACGCTGCATGCGCGGGGCGCCACTGTCGGTCTTTCAGGCACGCGGCAAGAGGTACTGCAGGAACTGGCCGCAGAACTGGGCGTACGCGCCCATGTGTTGCCCTGTAACCTGTCCGACCCGGTCGCAGTCGATGCGCTGCCGAAACAGGCAGAGGAGGCAATGGGGCAAGTAGATATACTCGTGAATAATGCCGGGCTGACCCGCGACAATCTGTTCATGCGCATGAAAGACGAGGAATGGGACACTGTTCTGGCCGTCAACCTGACATCCGCTTTCAAACTGTCGCGTGGCGTGCTGCGCGGCATGATGAAGCGGCGCTGGGGGCGAATCATCTCCATCACATCGGTCGTTGGTGTCACCGGTAATCCCGGACAGGGAAATTATGCCGCCTCCAAGGCCGGCATGATCGGCATGAGCAAAAGCCTGGCCCAGGAAATCGCCAGCCGTGGAATCACCGTCAATTGTGTGGCCCCTGGCATGATCAAGACCGCCATGACAGATGCATTGGGTGATGGGCAGCGGGAACGGCTGCTAAACGCCATTCCGGCCGGCCGGCTTGGGGATAGTGCAGATGTCGCGAATTGCGTATTGTTTCTGGCCAGCGAGGAGGCCGCTTACATTACCGGCCAGACCTTGCATGTAAATGGTGGCATGGCCATGATCTGATGCTATTTTCAGGCGTCCGGACAACTGGCGTTGCGGAATAAAGTATGCTACCTGCACATCCTGAAACTAATGCAAATAGGCCACCCCTGTATTGGGGATTAGCTGAACTACCGGAAAGGACATTTGAATGAGCGATATCGCCGCTACCGTTAAGAAGATCGTGATTGAGCATTTGGGCGTGGAAGCAGACAAGGTTGTTGATGGCGCTAGCTTTATTGACGATCTGGGAGCCGACAGCCTGGACACGGTCGAGCTTGTAATGGCGTTTGAAGAAGAATTCGGTGTCGAAATTCCCGATGATGCGGCCGAAAACATTCAAACCGTACAAGACGCTATCAATTTTCTGAAGTCTGCAAAGGGCTGATATCACGCTCATGAGACGCGTTGTAGTCACCGGAATGGGTATGGTGACGCCGCTCGGCGATGGGGTGGACGTCAATTGGCGGCGTTTGCTTGCGGGACAAAGCGGCGCGGGGCCAATTACCCGATTCGACGCCTCGCAAATGGCGGCGCGAATTGCCTGTGAAGTCCCGCGCGGCGACGGTAGTGACGGCACCTTCAACGCTGATACCTATGTGACGCCCAAAGAACAGCGCCGCATGGATGACTTCATCATTTATGGTATCGCCGCCGCCAAGCAGGCAATTCATGATTCCGGCTGGAAGGCTGCCAATGAAGAAGAACGTTGCCGCGCGGGGGTGGTGATCGGCTCTGGCATTGGCGGTCTGCCGGGCATCGAACAGGCCTCGTTGGAACTGGCCGAAAAAGGTCCGCGCCGGGTAAGCCCGTTCTTTATTACCGGACGGCTGATCAATCTTGTCTCGGGCAATGTCTCGATTGAGTTTGGCCTCAAGGGGCCTAATCATTCGGTAGTGACCGCATGTGCGTCTGGCTCGCATGCCATTGGCGACGCCGCACGATTCATTCAATATGACGACGCCGACGTGATGGTTGCCGGTGGCGCGGAGGCAACCATCTGCCCCATCGGCGTTGCCGGTTTTGCTGCCTGCAAGGCGCTGAGCACCAACTTCAACGATGCGCCTGCACGAGGCTCACGCCCTTATGACAAAGACCGCGATGGTTTCGTGATGGGCGAAGGTGCGGGCATCGTCGTGCTGGAAGAACTGGAACATGCCAAAAAGCGCGGTGCTAAAATTTATGCAGAAGTCATCGGATATGGCTTAAGCGGTGACGCTTATCATATCACTGCACCTGAAGAAAACGGCAATGGCGGCTTTCGCGCCATGCAGATGGCCCTGAAAAAAGCCGGTATTTCCCCATCGGATATTCAGTATGTGAATGCGCACGGCACATCGACACCACTGGGTGATGAAATCGAGCTTGGCGCCGTTACCCGTCTGTTCGGCAATGCCGCTAGTGGTCTGGTTATGTCATCGACAAAATCTTCCATCGGCCATTTGCTTGGTGCAGCGGGTGCTGTGGAAGCAATTTATTCCATTCTGGCCATACGTGACGGGGTGGCCCCAGCGACGATCAATCTGGATAATCCCTCTGTTGAAACGCAGATCAATCTTGCGGCAAATGCCCCGGTCGAACGCAAAATCGACACTGTACTGTCGAACAGCTTTGGCTTCGGTGGTACGAATGCGTCCCTGCTGTTAAGCCGGGCGCGGCTATAACATTTCTGGTTTGCACATGACTCTTTCGCCGCCCGCCCGGCGTGCGGCCATAATTCTTGCCTGGAGTATGATGTGGATTGCTGTGCTTGGCGGTTCTGCATGGCATTGGACAGAAACCTGGCTGGATGCCCCCGGACCACACAGCACTGAAATTATTGCCGATCTGCCCAAGGGTACTTCGCTTGCCGGTATTGCCGCACGATTGCAGAGTGCCGGCGCCATTGAACGGGCAATGCTGTTTCGCGCTGCCGCAATGCTGTCTGGTAATGCGCGCCGTCTGAAAGCCGGGGAGTATGCCTTTCCCCCAGCGGCAAGCATGCGCATGATCCTGAGGCAAATTACTGCTGGCGCGATATTACAACACAGCATCAGCATTGCCGAAGGCCTTAGTGCACATGAAGTAATGGCGCTTGTCGCCACTATCGAACCGCTAAGTGGAGCACTGCCCGCGCCGCCGCCCGAAGGCAGCCTGCTGCCGGAAACATATAACTTCCCCAGAGGTGAAAGCCGGAGCGCACTTATAGCCCGCATGCAGGCGGCGCAAAAATCACTGCTTGCGCAAGCCTGGGCTGAGCGTAGCGAACACATTCCTCTCACAGCCCCGGAGGATGCAGTCATCCTGGCTTCCATCGTCGAAAAAGAAACCGGCGTCGCCGCTGAGCGCCCCCTGATTGCCGGGGTGTTTTATAACCGCTTGCGCATCGGCATGCCTTTGCAGTCCGATCCAACCGTGGTTTACGCCCGTGATAAAGGCGAACCCAAAGACACACCTATCAGCCGCAAGGATCTTGCCATCGACAGTCCGTTTAATACTTACAAACAACCGGGCCTGCCACCCGCCCCTATCGCCAATCCAGGGCGTGCGGCGCTTCAGGCGGTACTGCACCCGGCGGCTACAGATGCGCTGTATTTCGCCGCCGACGGCAGTGGCGGTCACGCCTTCGCGGCCAGCTTGATTGAACACAATAAAAACGTCGAAAAGTTACGGGCGCGCGAGAAAACACAAAAGAACGAATCCCCCACGGAATGAAATTAAATGTGGCATAATGCCTTTTTGTAATCCGCAACATCGTAAGGAGCAGCCGCAAAAATGCCTATAGCCAGCATGACCGGTTTTGGACACGCAGATGGAGAATATGAGGCGTTTCGCTGGACATGGGAATTGCGCAGCGTCAATGGGCGCGGGCTTGATGTACGCGTACGGATGCCTTCTGACTTGTCAGCGCTGGAAAGCACGATCCGCGAAAAAACTGCACAGCGATTCAAACGCGGCAATATTCAGATCAGTCTGCAACTTAGCCGCAGCACGGGCGAAACGCAGATCAGGATAAATCATGAGGCGCTGCAACAGGTGCTTTCCGTGCTGGCCGAAATCGAAAATCAGGCAGGGTTGGCCCCATCCACCGCCAGCGGCATCCTGAATATTCGCGGCGTTGTCGAACAGGTCGAACCCATTGAAACCGAAGAAGCGCGGGAGAAACGCCAGGCTGCTGTCCTGCAAAGCTTTGAAGTTGCACTTGCTGATCTTTTCGCTTCGCGCGCCGCTGAAGGCAAACGCCTGCATACAGTAGTATCAGGTCAGATTGATGAAATAGCCCGGCTCACTACTGCCGCTGAAGGGCGCGCGGCAAACGCTGTTTGCCTGCTCCGGCAAAGGCTGAGTGAACAGCTCGCTACATTGCTGGTAAACGCCTCTGCACTTTCTGAAGATCGTCTTGCCCAGGAAGTGGCCCTGCTTGCCACCAAGGCTGATATTCGCGAGGAAATTGACCGGCTGAATGCCCATGTGGCCAACGCGCAAACCCTGCTGAAAGAAGCCGGACCGGTTGGCCGCAAGCTGGATTTTCTGATTCAGGAATTCAACCGCGAGGCCAATACGCTATGTTCCAAATCTCCGGATACGGAGCTTACCCGCGTTGGGCTTGACCTGAAGGTGCAGATAGAGCAGCTTCGTGAACAAATTCAGAATATCGAATAGAGCGGAATATGGCGCGCATTAATCTCCATCGCCGTGGTCTGATGCTGGTGCTTTCCTCACCTTCCGGCGCGGGAAAAACAACGCTGTCGCGATTGCTGCTGGCGAGCGAGCCTGATCTTACCATGTCTGTATCAGTGACAACACGCCCCATGCGCCCTGGCGAGGTCGATGGAAAAGATTATTATTTTATTTCCGAGACCGCATTTACCGCGCGCCGCGACAAGGATGAATTTCTGGAACATGCCAAAGTGTTTGAGAATTATTACGGCACCCCGGCGAACATGGTTGAAACCGTACTCAATTCCGCCAGGGATGTGCTGTTTGATATTGACTGGCAGGGAACCCAGCAATTAAAGGCGCGCGCCCGTGAAGATCTGGTTTCGGTATTTATTTTACCCCCGTCCAAAGATGATTTGCAAAAACGTCTGACAACCCGCGCACAGGACAGCGCTGAAATCGTCGCTGGCCGAATGGCCAAGGCGTCAGATGAAGTGAGCCATTGGCCCGAATATGATTATGTCATCGTCAATGAGGATGTGGAGACGGCACATCAGCAATTACGCGCGATCCTGACTGCCGAACGGCTGCGGCGCGAACGCCAGACCGGCCTGCCGGACTTTGTGAAAAGTTTACGCGAAGGCGGTTAAAACCAACGGCCCTTACTCCACAGGCTTGAAGGCAATGGCCCGTTTGAGGGCTTCGCGTTTTTGATCCGAAGTCAAACGCGCTGCAAGCGTCACCAATTCTTCAGCATCAAATTCGAGAAAGCCATTCTTGGCCGACAGATAATACCACTTATAGGCTTCTACAAGATCCTGCACGCCAGCCTCGCCGGAACTGAAAAGACGGCCAAGATTGAACTGGCAATTGGCAATATTACGCGACGCACATTTGCCATACCAGAAGGCGGCTTTTTCGACCGACTGTTCGACCCCCGCCCCCGCCTCGTAGAAAGAACCAAGAGCAAATTGCGCCCCTGCATGCCCTCCCTCTGCCGCCATGGCGTACCATTTCGCAGCTTCAGGAAGATTTTCCGGCTCAACGCCGCCGGATTCATAATAATCACCCAGACGGAATTCCGCCTCATGATCTTTGTGCTCTTCTGACGCCTGTTTCCACCAGGAAATAGCTTCTGCATACCGGCCACTATCAAACAGTTCTTTACCCTGATCAGCCATAACCGGCGTGAAGCCCATTACCAGCAACCCTGCCAGCAGCAAAAAGCGCCCTAAGATGTATCTATGGATCAACGCACGACCGGCTTTAACTTCAAATCCTTGGCCATGCGAATAGCATCGCGAACCTGAACAGGCTCCATGCTACGGCTGAGCTTTTCCAGCGCTGGACCGCCAAACTCGATGAAGCCCTGCTGTGCCGCCAGATAGTACCACATGTAAGCGGCAACAGGATCCTTGCCGATTCCGGTGCCTTCCTCATACATGACGGCAATGTTGTATTGGCATGCGACCTGGCCGCGCTCGGCGCCTGCCAGATACCAGCGTGCGGCCTGTTCCTGTGACTTTTCCACCCCCAGGCCGTCATCATAGAGTGCGCCAAGATCAAAATGGGCCCGCTCATCGCCCATTTCCGCCGCCTGAGTAAGCCATTTCGCAGCCTCTGCAAAATCACGCTCCACGATCACTTCTTTATCGCGCGATACGCCATCCCGATAGGCCGCGCCAAGACGATACAGAGCGTTTGCGCTGCCTTTTTCCGCCGCGTCCTTCCACCAGGACATTGCCTTTTCATAATGGCCGCGCTTGAACAGCCGGTCCCCTTCATCAATATTCTCGTCAGGCGCGGCCTTTGTGCTTTTCGGCGTGTTCGCAGCCATCACACCGCCAGCTAGTGAAAAGCTCAGTACCGCCGCAGCAATTATACCGAAAAATTGACCTGAAATCTTCATGGCAAACCCCTATCATGGCTGTCCTTGTAACGCCCAATAGAGATAGTAAACCCGAATTCCATTGCCAATAGCCAAACAATTATTATTGATTGTGTCAGTGTGTGTCTGATCTGACTGCGGCACGGGCCCAGATTACCCCGGTTTCGGTCACGACGGCATCCAGGCGCGCATCATTGTCACTAACCGGAACCTGCTGCACCCGCTGCCCTGAAAAACCCAGGCCGATGGCATATTTACATTTCCCGGATGCGCGCAGGGCCGTGAGGCTACGGTCGTAGAACCCG
>OBEQ010995969.1_pt1 | contig 12579 bp, 6 predicted proteins | sample 1670901 | NCBI WGS metagenome assembly OBEQ01 (sample SAMEA104232315, study PRJEB22302) | groundwater metagenome | biome: forest; feature: aquifer; material: groundwater | place: USA | collected 2011-08-07 | depth 5.4 m | reverse complement strand
TCAGCACGCGAAGGTCCAGCCGCACTGCGGCACTCTCGCCAACTATGCGGTCTATGCGACTGTCCTCAAGCCGGGCGACACGGTGCTGGGTATGGACCTCAGTCATGGCGGCCATCTGAGCCATGGCAGCCCGGTCAACTTCTCGGGGAAGCTCTACCATTTCGTTGCCTACGGCGTCGACAAAGAGACCGAGCGCATCGACTATGACCAGCTGGAGACGCAGGCGAAGGAAGCGCGGCCGAAGATGCTGCTGGGCGGCTACAGCGCCTACCCGCGGATCCTGGACTTCGAGCGGATGGCCGCCATCGCCCGCTCCGTCGACGCCTACTTCTTCGTCGACATGGCGCACTTCGCCGGCCTGGTGGCCGGGGGAGCTCACCCCAGCCCGGTCCCTCACGCGGACTTCGTCAGTTTCACCACTCACAAGACCATGCGCGGGCCCTGGGGTGGAATGATCCTGTGCAAGGCCAAGTACGCCGCCGAGCTGGACAAGAGTGTGTTCCCGGGAAGCCAGGGAGGTCCTCACAACCATGGGGTGGCCGCCAAGGCGGTGATGCTGTCGCAGGGGAAGGCACCGGGGTTCAAGACCTACGCCCAACGAGTGGTCAGCAATGCTCGCGCGCTGGCTGAGGGCTGCCCTTAGCCATTCGGAGGCTTGACCGTCAAGAAGATGTCGTTGCCCTGACGATGGATCAGCAGCAGCGTCGGCTTGTCGCTCGCCTTCCTGAGCGCCGCTTTGAGATCGTCGACCGACCTCACCGGCTGGCGATTCACCTCCTGGATGATGTCGCCTACCTGGATGCCCGCGGCGGCCGCGCGGCCGTCCGCGTTGACATCTTCGACGATCAGCCCGTGCGCGTCGTTCGAGGCACGCGCGCGTTCCGCCAGCTCCGGCGTCAGCGGCGCCACGGCGACGCCGAGCGACGTCTTGTCGCTGGCGCCCGGCTCGTTGTCGCGCATCCGCACCGACTGTGAACTGCCTGCTTCATCGAGCTTCACGCTCAGTCGCTTCTCGCTGCCATCGCGCAGGATGACCACGTCGGCGGTCGAGCCCGGTCCGGCCTCCGCCACGCGGTTGCGCATCGTGTTGGTGTCGTGCACGGGCAGCCCGTTGAACGACTGGATGACGTCGCCGCGCTTCACGCCGGCCTTGTCAGCCGCGCTGCCCGCCGTCACCGAGCTGACGATCGCGCCGGTCGCCTGCTTCAGCCCGAGGTTCTCCGCTATTTCTGGCGAGACGCCCTGCACGGTGACGCCGAGCTGCGCCCGCGTGACCTTGCCTTTCGTGCGCAGCTGCTCCATGACGTTCTTCGCCATGTTGGCCGGAATCGCGAAGCCGATGCCGATGTTGCCGTCGGAGTTCGACAGGATCTGCGAGTTGATGCCAACCAGCTCACCCGTGGTGCTCACGAGCGCGCCGCCGGAGTTGCCGTGGTTGATCGCCGCATCCGTTTGCAGGAAGTCCTCGTATCCACCGTCGCCGGTGCGGGTGGACCGTCCCTTCGCGCTGATGATCCCCATCGTCACGGTCTGGCCCACGCCGAGCGGATTGCCGACCGCGAGGACGACGTCGCCGACTCTCACGTTGTCGGAGTTGCCGATCGCGATCGGGTGCAGATCCGCCGCGCTCACTTTCAGCAGGGCGAGGTCGCTCGCCTTGTCCGTGCCCACGAGCGTCGCCGATAGCGTACGGTCGTCTGTCAGCTCGACCGTGATCTCGTCCGCGCCGTCGACGACATGGTGATTGGTGAGGATGTAGCCATCGGTCGTCACGATGACGCCAGAGCCGAGCGCCCGCTGCCGCGGTTGCGTGCGCGGACCGCGCTGGCCGCGCGGCACGCCCGGTAACCGATCGCCGAAGAAGCGCCGCATCAGGTCTTCCGGGTCCTGCTCGCCGAACGTCGTGGGCGACACGCGGGCCTTGCCCTCGGTCCGAACAGTGACCACCGCGGGCGCGGCCACGCTGACCACGTCGGCATAGGAGTCGCGGCCGCCGGCGATGGCGTGCGTGATGGCGGTGGAGATGGTCGCCGCTTTCTGGGAGTCGGCGGCCAGGCCGTGCCACGCGGCACCCGTCACCAACACCGCCGCCGCGAGCACCGCGAGTATCGTTCGCTTCATAGCAGTCTCCCGTCCTTTTGTGTCAAGTCGTTTTCACGTCTGTGTCGCGCGAATTTGCACGTAGGAGCGGACCCGTGTGTCCGCCTGGGCCGACACGTAGGTCGACCCCTACGCATCTCTGAGCTACGCCGGCGTGCAAACGGCGCCAAGAATCCACTCTAAGGAGTAAGACGAAGGACTGGCTTGCAGGGTCGGTACGGAGGCCGGGCTGAAGCCGGACACGACGGTCGCCTAGCGTGCGGGCGTGTCGCGGTGCGCGGCGCGCAGGTACTGCGGCGGCCAGGGCACCTTCTGGCCGAGTTGGTCGGCCGCGTGCAGCGGCCAGTACGGATCGCGGAGCAGTTCCCGCGCCAGCAGAACGACATCGGCCTGACCGCCGCTGATAATGGCGTCGGCCTGCTCCGCCTTCGTGATCAGCCCGACGGCGCCTGTCGGCACGCCGGCGTCGCGGCGAATACGCTCGGCAAACGGCACCTGATAGCCGGGGCCGACGGCAATCTGCTGATCGTGCACCGCGCCGCCCGACGAGCAATCGACCAGATCGACGCCGTGATCGCGCAGCCGTCGCGCCAGCTCGACGGCCTGATCGAGATCCCAGCCGCCGTCCTTCCAGTCGGTCGCCGAGATCCGAACGAGCAGCGGCAGACGATCGGGCCAGGACGCGCGGACGGCATCCACGACCTCGAGGCACAAACGGACGCGATTGTCGTACGACCCGCCGTAGCCGTCGGTACGCGTGTTCACCAGCGGCGAGAGAAACTCGTGAATCAGATAGCCGTGCGCGGCGTGCAGTTCGACGACGTCGAACCCGGCGTCGAGCGCGCGTCGCGTGGCCCTCGTGAACGCCGCGACGATCGCCGCGATGTCGGCCGGCGTCAGCCGACGCGGCGTCGGAGAGCCGGCGGCGAACGGCTCACCCGTCGGCCCGACCGGCTCCCAACCGCCGTGCTCACGCGTCACGGCGCCGCCGCCCTCCCACAGACGTGCGGTGCTGCCCTTCCGCCCGGCGTGCGCGAGCTGAATACCGGCCAGTGTTTTCTGCGAGTGAATGAAGCGCACGCAACGCCCGAGCCCGCCCACGTGCCCATCGTGGTAGATGCCGAGATCCTGAGGGCTGATGCGGCCGTCGGCGGTGACCGCCGTGGCCTCCGTCAACACCAGCGCCGCGCCGCCGACCGCACGGCTGCCCAGGTGCACCAGATGCCAGTCGTTCGAGAAGCCGTCCACGCTGGAGTACTCGCACATTGGCGAGACGACGATGCGGTTGGCGAGCGTGAGGGAACGCAGGGGCAGCGGATCGAAGAGATGTGGCATGGCAGCTTCATTGTCGCCTGGAACCGGAGGGCCGGCGCGAGCGCGGGCCGGGCGCGCGTGAGTGTGCAGCCGCGTGGTGTGCGCGTGTGGTCCTAAACCGCACACTGGCGCACAGTCGCGGAACGTCGAAAACAGCGTATTTGCCCACATGGGGCGGCGCACGCAGGCGTGGCTGAAACGCCGATCAGGAGTGGCTGGTCTCTTGCTGATCGCGCGGGTGGACCAAAGCGCCTTTCCAAGGACTCACGTGATGCATCGCATTCTTCTCGCCGGATTGCTGGCCGCTGCCACGGCGCGCAATGCACTGTCACAAACCACCTCTCCGGGCGCGCTGACTGGCGCGACGCTCGAAGAGCTGATGAACATCACGATCACCACGGCGACGCGCACCGCCGAGGGACTGGCGGGCGCGCCGGCGCGCGTGGACGTTGTGACCGCGGCGCAAATCGAGCGGCGCGGCTATCGATCGATCGCCGACCTGCTGAAGGATCTGCCCGGCTTCAAGGTGGATCTGGCGGGCGACCAGGACTATCCGACCGAGCTGACGGTCGACGGAACCCGCGGGGCCTCACGGATGGTGCTGCTGCTCAACGGCATCAGGATTTCGTCTCCCACGAACGAGCCGCTGCCGATCCTCGCGAACTACCCGGTCCACAGCGCACGGCAGGTCGAGATTGTGTACGGTCCCGCGTCCGCGCTCTACGGCGCCGACGCGTTCTCCGCCGTCATCAATATCATCAGCAACACCGTCGACGATGCTCCCGGCTTCAGGGCGAGCACGTCGGCCGGACAGTTCGGGCTGTACAACGAGACCGCGTCGTATGGCGCGAGGCTCGGACACGGCGCGACCCTCATGGTGTCCGGCCAAGCGCTCTACGACCACCAGCCGGATCTCAGCCGCTTCTACCCCGCCGATTTTCAGGGGCTGACGGCGCAGCGCACCGGCACGTTCAACACCATCTTCGGGCCGATGACCTCGAGCCGCACGGTGGCGTCCACTTACGACATTCCGATCTCGGCGCACTCCTTCGAGGCGACGTTTCGAGCCGGCGGGCTCCAGCTCACGCTCTTCGAGAACAGCGCGCGCGTCCCGACGTCGCCGGCGTACACACCCGACAACGCCGTCTACAACCCGGACGCGTTCAACCTGAACACACTGCTCGTCGGAGCCGGGAGCTACACACGATCCATCGGCCGCGCCACCAGTACGTCGACCGTGACGTTCAGCCGCCACGAGCTCGATCCGGAGTCGGGCTACTGGAACGTCTACAGCAACCTGGAGAAAAGCTACAAGTACGCGTACGGGTCCATGGCCAAAGCGGAAGAACAGCTCTCCTGGAAGCCGGCCGCGTCGACCACGTTCACCGTCGGCGGCACATTCGAACACTTCTATGCGATTCCCCAAGGCGCCGACCTGAACGCACCGGTCCAATCTCAGGATGTCCCTGGCACGATCCTCGACACCAACATTCCGGACGACTTCGTGAAGCTGCGGTACGCCAATAGCGGCGCCTACGCGCAGATGCAGTACGTCATGTCGCCCCGTGTGACGCTGACGCTCGGCGCCCGCGGCGACTACAACACGCGATATGGCGGCACCTTCAACCCGCGTCTCGGCCTGGTCACCAAGCCGACCGATCGCACGACGCTGAAGCTGCTGTACGGGACCGCGTTCCTCGCGCCCTCGCCGTACCAGGCCTATTCCCACTATGGCGCGTTCTACACGACAGACGGCGGAAAGACGTTCGCATCCAGCTACTGGCATCTGCCGAACCCCGATCTCGCCCCGCAGCGGAAACGGACCGTGGAAGTCAGCGTGCTGCACGCGCTCGGCGACTACGTGCAGCTGTCCGGGTCGGCGTTCTACACGCGTCTCCATGATCTCATCGTGGAATCCGACGCGGATCGCAGCTACGCGGGCCTCTTTCACGGGTGGCCCGTCGCGTACATCGACTTCGGCGTCAACGAGGGCCGCGCGAACGTGTACGGCGGCTCGCTCGGTCTCACCTACGTGCGCTCAATCGGGCCCGGGCGGCGCATCGAAGCCCACGCCGCGGCAACGGTCGCCGACGGCCGCGAATGGGAGCTCGACCAGGGGGGCGCCAGTCTGCCGGCCGGCGGGATGGTGCCGGTCCAGCTCCGCTTCGGCGCCGACGTCGACTGGGACCACTGGAGCATCGCACCGCGGTTCGCGGTCGTGGGCGCGCAGCGCCTGCTCGCGACGGCCGCGGCGGCGGACGGATCGCTCGAACGACGGGCGCTCGCGGGATACACCACCGTCGACGTCAACGTGCGCCGGAGCCTCGTCAGGGGCGTCAACCTGTTCGTGACGATCGAGAACGCCCTTGACCGGCGGTACCGGGCGATCAACGCCCGCGCGTACACCAACCCCGAAGAGCTGATCGGCGCGCCGCAGAACCCGCGACGCATCACCGTCGGCTTCGACGTGAGGATCCCATGACCGTCCGCAGTACCCCCATCCGCATCGCGATCGCCGCCCTGGTCGGCATGCTGTGCCCCGTGTCCGGCCGGGCGCAGAACGCGCGGCAGGATCTCGCGCAGGCGTCGCTCGAAGATCTGATGAACATCGAGATCACCTCCGCCTCCCGCAAGGAGCAACGCGCCAGCGACACGCCGGCGGCGGTGTACGTGATCACGCAAGACGACATCCGTCGGTCCGGCATCAGGACGCTGCCCGAATTGTTTCGGCTCGTCCCCGGGATGCAGGTCGCGCAGATCAACGCGAACAACTGGGCGATCTCGGCTCGCGGCTTTAATGATCTCTGGTCGAACAAGCTTCTGGTGCTCGTCGATGGGCGCTCGATCTACACGCGCCAGTTCTCGGGCGTGATGTGGAGCGACCAGGATCTGGCGCTCGACGACATCGACCGGATCGAAGTGGTCCGCGGACCGGGGAGCGCCGTCTGGGGCGCAAATGCCGTCAACGGCGTGATCAACATCGTGACCAAGGCGGCGGCCGACACCAAGGGGCCTTCCGTCCGGCTGAGCCGCGGATCCTACGACGGCACGCAGGCCTCCGTCCGCTACGGCGGATTGTGGGGAAACACCGCCTATCGCGTCTATTCGCAGTGGTCCGATCGCGGCACGTCGCTCAGCCCTGACCTCACGTCGGCGGAGGACGGCTGGAGGAGATTTACGAGCGGACTCCGGGCGGACTGGACCAAGGGCGCGAACGCCCTGACGACCCAAGGCACCTTCGTCACCGGTGCAAGCCGACCGCAGTGGACGAGCTTCACCGGGCCCGCGCCGAGCCTGTCGGGCGTCGCGCCGTACCGCGACGCCACTCTGGCCAAAGGGACGATGCAGGCTCGCTGGACCCACACCGCCGAAAACGGCGGGGCGCTCCAGGTCCAGTCCTTTGCGGACTTCCACGATCGCGACGACGGCAACGGCACCACGCTGCAAGAGCGGACCATGGATTTCGACGTGCAGTTTCACACGAAGGCGTCGCCGAGACACGACGTGGTGGTCGGCGGCGGGTATCGCGACGTGGGTACGACGTTCGAGGGCTCATTCATCTACTCCCTCGACCCGAAGGCGAGCGAAGGCCGGTTGCTGAACGTGTTTGGACAGGATGAGATCGCGCTGACCGATCGCCTGACGCTGACCCTCGGATCGAAGTTCGAGCGCGACACCGTCGCGGGTTGGGGGATCGAGCCCACGGCGCGTCTCATCGCGCAAGTGGGCGCACGCCAGCATCTGTGGGCGGCGGTATCGCGGGCGCGCCGCACGCCGTCCATCGGCGACCTGCACCAGCGGATCAACTATGCGGCGTTCACGGGCGCTACGGGGCTTCCGGTCGTTCTGGGACTGACGGGCAATCCTGATTACCAGGCTGAGCACTTCCTGGCCTCGGAAGGCGGCTACCGCCTCGACGTCGGATCCAACGCGTCGATTGACGTCACGGTCTTTCGCGGTGACTACCAGGGGCTTCCGACCAACGAACCGATGGCCCCGGCCTTCGAGACGACACCGGGGCCGGCGCACCTGTTCATCGGGACCCGGATGGAGAACCGGCTCGATGTGCACACCTCGGGCGTCGAGGTCGCGGGCCACTGGGCCCCGTCGGGCGTGTGGCGCGTGGATGGCTCGTACACGGGACTGCGCCTTGTGCCGCTGCCCGACGCGAGCAGCCGCGATGCGCAGGCGGCGCTCTTCGACGGCAACGCGCCGCCGCATCAATGGCAGGTGCACTCGTCGCTCTGGATCGGTACGCGGGTCCAGCTCAACGGCGGGCTCTTTTACGTGGGGCCGCTTCGAAGTCTGAGCGTCCCGGGGTACACACGCGCCGACGCCCAGGCCGAAGTGAAGGTCTCGCGGCCGTTGTCGCTCGTGATTGCCGGCCAGAACCTGTTCGATCGCGCGCATGCCGAGATGGCCACGTACGACGGCGTCACGGCGACGCTGATTCCGCGATCCGTCAACGTGAGTCTGGTGTGGCGGTACTGAAACGACTCCCGCTCCTCGTGCTGTTAGGCCTCATGGCCGTCTCGTCGCCGGGCCTCGCGCAGCGCCGCGTGCCGGACCTCAGTCAGGTATCGATCGAAGATCTGATGAGCCTCGAGATCACGTCGGCGTCGCGGAAGGAACAGCGCGCCGCGGATGTCGCCGCGGCGGTCTTCGTGATCACGCACGACGACATTCGCCGCTCCGGCATGACGACGATTCCCGACCTGCTCCGGCTGGCGCCCGGCGTCGATGTGGCACACATCAACTCGAACAAATGGGCCGTGTCGGTGCGCGGATTCAACGGCTTGTACGCGAACAAGCTGCTCGTCCTCGTCGACGGGCGCGGCCTCTACAACCGGCTCTTCTCGGGCGTGCTCTGGGACGCCGAGGATCTGTTGCTCGACGACATCGATCGAATCGAGGTGATTCGCGGTCCCGGCGCCGCCATCTGGGGCGCGAACGCCGTGAACGGCGTGATCAACATCGTCACCAAAGCCACGGCCGATACGCAGGGTGGACTCGTCCGCGTCGACGGCGGGCCCTTGGGCGAACAGGCGACCGTCCGCTACGGCGGGACCATCGGCGCGGCGGGCTACCGTCTGTATTCGCAGTGGACCGGCCGGGATCAATCGCTCATCGCACCGGGCACGCGCGCCAACGATCGGTCCCACAGCGTGACGACGGGATTCCGCGCCGACTGGACCGCGCAGCCTGACGCGTTGACGCTGGAGGGCGACTTCACCGCGGGCCAGGCGCGCGCGCTGTGGCCCAACCTCAACCCGCGGACGGCCGCTCGCGAACCGCTCGCGAATGATCCCTCGGATGCGCAGGGTGGCCATCTCCTCGGCCGCTGGACGCACACGCGCGCCAACGGCGCGTCGCTGCAGATACAGTCGTTCGCCGACATCGCGGGCCGGCAGGAGCCGGTGGGGAACTACGACCGGCGCGTCTTCGACGTCGACACGCAATACCACACGGCTCTCGGTGCGCATCAGGATCTGGTCGCCGGCGCCGGCTACCGGGTCATCGACGAGGAGTTCTCGGGACACGTCGGTTTTTCGCTGACCCCGGACGACGACCACTCGTCTCTGGTGACCGCTTTCGCGCAGGACGAGATCGAGCTCCTCGGGAACCGGCTGTCGGTCACTCTCGGCAGCCAGGTGCAGTACGACTCCGAATCGGGCGCGGGCGTACAGCCGACCGCGCGCGTGATGTGGAAGGCACTTCCCCGCCAGCGCCTTTGGGCGGCCACGTCTCGTGCCCTGCGGACCGCGTCGCTTCAGGACCGAGGCATTCGCGTGGACTACCCGCCGGTTCCGAGCGCCAGCGGGTTGCCGCTGGTGGTCACCTTGCTGGGCAACCCGGCTGCGGAAACCGAAGAACTCGTCGACGCGGAAGCGGGATACCGGATCGAGATCGGGACCGCCGGGTCGATTGACGTTACGGGATTCGTTGGCCGCTACGACCACCTGGTGACCCAGGAACCGTCGGCTCCGGTCATCCAGTTCGTGCCGTCACCGCAGATCCTCGTCACTACCCGGTTCGGCAACCAGCTCGAGGCGACGACGCGCGGCTTCGAAATCGCGGGCCACTGGACGCCGGTCCCGGCCTGGCGCATCGACGGCAGCTACACCGCCTTCCATGTGACTCCGCAGCTTGCGGCCACGAGTCAGGATCCCTCCGCCGCCGTGGAAGACGGGAGCGCGCCGCGCACGCAGTGGCAGTTGCGGTCGGTGTTTTCGCCGGCCACTCGCGCGACGGTTGGCGTCTCGATTTTCCACGTCGGCCCGCTGCAGCTGCTCCAGGTGGACGCTTACACCCGAGCGGACATCAGCGCGGAGTGGCGGTTCACCAGCCGTCTGTCCGTGGCGATCGGCCAAGACCTTTTCAACGCGGCGCACGCCGAGTTCGCCGGCGCCAGCTCTCTCCTGCAGGCGACGCAGGTCCCGCGCAGCGCCAGCCTGCGGCTGCGATGGACGTTCCGCTGATGTCCGCCCTGCCCCTTCGCCCCTCGACAAGCTCGGGACGACCTGAGCCCGTCGAAGGTTGTCGTCCGTGGCTCGGCGTCGCGAGCATCGCGCTGGCCGCGACTCTCATCGCGGCGCCCGGGATCGCCGCCGGCAACGGCCCCGACGTGGCGTCGGATGTCGCCGTGAAGGCGGCGTTCATCTACAACTTCGCCAAGTTCGCCGAGTGGCCGGCGCTGCTCCCCGGTGCTCCCATCGTCGTCTGCATCGTCGGGGACGTCCGGATCGCCGCCGCGCTCGTCGAGACGGTCCGCGGACAGAACATCAGCGGCCATGCGCTCGAGGTCTGGCGGCCTCAGGACACCACCGGGTGGCGCGTGTGCCACGTGCTGTTCATCGCCGAGGCCGAGACTCGACGAGCCGCCGACGGATTGGGCGGGATCAAGACGCTGCCGGTTCTGACCGTCAGCGACAGCAAAGGATTCGCGCAAGCGGGAGGCATCATCGAAACCTACGTCGAAGGCGGACGGATGCGCTTCGCAATCAACGTGGATGCGGCGGAGCGCTCGGGGCTGCACCTCAGCTCTCGACTGCTCGGGCTCGCCAAAGTCATACGGGATGCTCATGTTCAATAGCCTCGGCACCTGGTTCCGCCGCCAGTCGGTGGCGCGCAAACTCACGACGACCGCCTTGACCACCAGCGGGGTGACCCTGATGGCGGCCTGCACGGTCTTCGCGACCTACGACTACATCAACAGCCGGTCCCGCTTGGTCCGTGGCGTCACGAACCTGGCCGACATCGTCGGTGCCAACACCACCGCGGCGCTGACGTTCAAGGATGCCGCGGCGGCGGCCGACACGCTGCGCGCCGCGACGGTCAACGAGCACATCCTCAACGCGCGACTGTTCACCCGCGACGGCACGCTGCTCGCGACCTACACGCGCCAAGGCCTCTCGTCGAGCCCCTCCATGCCCCACGACGTCAGCCCGCCGAGCGTCGACGCGGTCGCCCTGTTCGAGGGGAACCACCTCCGCGTCGTCCGGCCGATTTCGCTCAACGACGAGATCATCGGCAGCATCGCGGTGGAGGCCGACACGGCCGAAGTCTGGACCCGGCTCGCGCGCTTCGCGGCCATCGCCGCGGGCACGCTGTTCGGGGCCTTCTGGATTGCGTTCGGCCTGTCGCGCGCGACCGCGCGACTGATCTTCGACCCGATCGCGCGGCTCATCACGGTGACGCGTCTCGTGCGCGACAGCGGGCGCTACGACGTCCGCGCCGGCGCGGGCGACGACGACGAAATCGGCGAGCTGATTGATCAGTTCAACGCGATGCTGGGCGACATCCAGAAGCGCGATCAGCAGCTCCTCCAGCAGCAGGACGACCTCGAGCGCACCGTGAACGCGCGCACCGCCGAGCTCCAGACGAGCAACCAGGAACTGGTGACCGCCCGCGACCGCGCGATGGAGGCCAGCCGCGCGAAGAGTGAGTTTCTCGCAAACATGAGCCACGAGATCCGGACGCCGATGAACGGTATCATCGGCATGACGGACCTCGTGCTCGACAGCGAGCTCACCGAGGACCAGCGGGACAGCCTCGCCACCGTGCGGACGTCGGCCGATACGCTCCTGTCGATCCTGAACGACATTCTCGACTTCTCGAAGATCGAATCACGTAAGCTCGCGCTCGAAGCCGTGCCGTTCTCGCCCCGCTCTGCGATCGCGAACGCGCTTAAGCCGCTCGCCCTCCGCGCGCACCAGAAAGGGCTCGAGCTCGTGTGCGACATCGATCCGGATGTGCCGGCCGGCGTCGTGGGCGACCCGACGCGGATTCAGCAAGTCCTGACGAACCTGGTCGGCAACGCGCTCAAGTTCACGGAGCGCGGGCATGTCCTCGTCACCGTCCGGGAAGACGCGCGCGCGGAGGGCAGCACGAAGCTGCACGTCAGCGTCACCGACACCGGGATCGGCATCCCGCCGGAGCAACACGACGCCATCTTCGAAGCCTTCCGCCAGGCGGACGGATCGACCACGCGCCGCTTCGGCGGAACCGGCCTCGGCCTGACGATCTCGGCCACGCTCGTTCGGCTGATGGGCGGACGGCTCTGGGTCGAGAGCGCGGCGGGCGCCGGTAGCACGTTCCATTTCACCGTCGCGCTCGACGTCACCGACGCGCCCGAGGCCCAGCCGGCGGACACCGGCCCACCGCACCTCACGGTGCTGATCGTCGACGACAACGACGTCAACCGGCGCATTCTCGCCGAGCAGGTCAGACGCTGGGGGATGACGGCGACCGTGGTCGCCAGCGGACGAGCCGCCATGGAAGCACTAACGGCGGCCGCGCAGATCCACCGGCCGTTCGAACTCGTCTTGCTCGACGCGAACATGCCGGACATGGACGGCTTCGAGGTCGCGGCGGCAGTCGCGAAACGGCCCGACCTGGCCGGCGCGACGGTCATGATGCTGACCTCGTCGGGCGAATACGGCGATCAGGCGCGCTGCGCCGAGCTGGGCATCGCGGCGTACCTCCCGAAGCCGGTGTACGCCGCCGATCTGCTGGCCGCGATCGAACGCGCGATCGGGTCGAAGCCGTCGGCCACTGCGCCGGCTGCTGCGACATCGAGGGCCGGCGCCCTGGCCCTGGGCGCCGAGGGTCCGCGCGCCCGGATCCTGATCGTCGAGGACAATGTGGTGAACCAGCAGGTCGCCT
>OBEQ010048761.1_pt1 | contig 12580 bp, 8 predicted proteins | sample 1670901 | NCBI WGS metagenome assembly OBEQ01 (sample SAMEA104232315, study PRJEB22302) | groundwater metagenome | biome: forest; feature: aquifer; material: groundwater | place: USA | collected 2011-08-07 | depth 5.4 m | reverse complement strand
TCCTTGGGCTTAGAAACCGCTTCGGCGCTCTCGCCGCTGGCCAGCGCGTATTGGATGCCGCCGGTAATTATCATGGCGACGACAACTACGCCAACCAGGCCACTCAAGAATTTAACGATTGTATTGAGGTCTTGGATTATGACATTATTCTGTAAACACTTGGTCGGATCCGGCGTTTGGCACACTTGGCAACTGTTGCGCTGGCTGCCAGTTAGGGCCAGGTCGGCGCAAGGATCGCTGGCGGCCAAAACGGCATTAGGCAGAATTAAAGTAAAAGCTAATAAAAGCAGTAAAATAGCGGTTTTTAAGTTAAGGTATTTTTGTATTAGCATATGATGCTTATAGTTAACTAAGCTCGACTATATCATAAAGCGACTCCGGTTAAAAATTGCCATTTTCGTTTTTTGAGGCTAATTCGGTATAATGCTTAAGCAGTAGTACCCTTAAAATGAAAAACCTCTTAAAAAACGCTTTCCGGCTTTTTATAATCTTATTTCTATTGGTCTCTATAGCCGGCGCCGTCCTGCCAAGTAGAGTAATGGCTCAATCTTCTACGGCGGGAATTCCTGGTTTGCCATGTACCGGCGGTTCCGATTGCGGTTTAGATAGAATCTGCGCCAAAACGGGCAGTACCGCTAATTGTACGTATATTACTTGTAATAGTGGCACGGACTGCAACGTCAATAAGGTCTGTACAAAACCGGCCGGCGACTGCGTTGCGACTAGCGTGGATACCTCTAAACAATCGTGTGAGGTCATCGGTACCTCGCCCCTGACCTGGCTAGCCTGCCCGGTGCTGAGGGCCTTAGACGGCGTCGCCGGGTTCTTAAATAGCCAAATCGAAGGCCAACTGAACTTTAACGCCTCAAAATACTTGTGCGAGGGCAAGGATATTACTGCCGGCCAAAGCTGTAATACCAGCCCCACTTATAGGGGTTGGAGCGCTATTAGAAACATATCCACGGCCTTATTAGTGATAATAATGCTGGTGATGGTGGTGTCGCAGGCCACCGGCGGGCAGTTCCTCGACGCCTACACCATCCGTAAAGCCTTGCCTAAATTAGTCATCGCCGTCATCGCGGTGCAGCTTTCATGGCCGATTTGTTACTATTTGATAACCCTGGCCAACGACGCCGGCCAAGGAATCGGTAGCCTGCTTTACTCTATCTTTAACAAGGGCGCCCCTATAACTTTGCAAACCCTGATTGGCCCGACGAATGAAGGCCTCGGTTTTGGGAATGCGGCCATAGTCGGCGGCGGTATTTTGGCCGTATACTTTGCATTTACCTCTATTGCCTTGCTAATCCCGATTCTTATAGGTATCGTCGTCGCCATTTTTGTACTGATTTTGCGCCAAATATTAATTTTAGCCTGCGTTTTAATGGCTCCCATAGCCTTCGTCATGTGGATACTGCCCGGTACCCAACGTTATTGGAAGCTATGGAGCGATAACTTTACCAAAATGTTGCTGATGTTCCCGATGATTATGGGGCTAATTGTCGCCGGGCGGGTTTTCGCGCTGCTTTCTTCCGGCGACGATCCGACTAAAACCGCCAGTAACTTTACCAGCTTCTTAATTGTCATTTTGGGCTATTTCGTACCCTACTTCATGCTGCCGCAAACCTTTAAATGGGGCGGCGCGGCCATGGGCGCGCTTGGTAACGCCGCCAATAAATACAGCCAGAAGTTCAGCGAACGCCCAGCTAAGTTCTTCAAAGGCCGCCAAGAGGGTAAACAGCTCGAGAGGGCTTACAACTCCCAGCGGCGCATGGTAAACAGGCTGCGCGGTAAAAAGCCGTACGAAGTCGAGGGCGGCAAGTACAATCCATTGAAAATAGGCAAAAGAGCCATTAATTATGGCTTCAAAGGGACTATGGACAACTTAAGGTCAGGCGTGTGGGACCCGACTTTAGGCGGCTTTCAGCAACCATTAAGGCGTGTAAAGAATGAGAAAACCGGCAAGATGGAATGGCAGCGACGGAAAGGCGGAGTTTTCAATCAGAAAGGTGACCAGCGGGCTTACCAATACCAAAAATACATCTCCGCCGGCCGCTCTCAGATAGCCGAACGCGGCGAGGGCTTCCAAAAAATCATCCGCGGCGCCATCGAAGAGATTGGTCCTAAAGGGCAGAAGGCCGACAAACTGTATGATTTGTACCAAGATGCTCACAACTACGAAGAACGGATGGCTATTATGAAGGAATTGGCCTCTCCCGAGGTTGACGGCGGCCATATATTAACACGCTTAAAAAGGGAATTGGGCGAGGGCAAGTATTCAATCGGCGGCGAAGCTCAATATAGTGAAACTGCCAAAAAGAGGGGCGCGGCCCACTATACCGATGCCTCTACTTCTAATACCGATGCCTTTAGGAGAGTTTCGCCTCATCTTAACGAGGGCTACGCCTATATCCCAGGTGAAGGTGGACGTCCAGATGAATATCATCTGGCGGCTGCCAAGAAAGGCAATGAACTGAAGGCGGAACTTGAAGCGCAAGAGCGCGGTGCCGAAGCCGTTGGCCTAGATGATAATAAATACTACGTGGCAGACGTTGAATGGACCGATGCCGCCGGAAATGTAGTAGCTGAGGGTACCACCGGGGCCAGTCGAAAGATCGTAGAGGATAAACCAGAACTTGACGATCCGAAGAAATATGAGTTAGCCCAGGCCATCCAGGATCGCATACGCCTGAGAGACCGTCCGAACAGCCAGCTTCTGGGCATGACAAGCGCCGGCTGGCAACGTTACGAACAAGTCTATGGCACGGAGAAAACACTGGACCTTTATGTTAAGCTTCGGCAGCAGTTCCCGACTCAGGCTGGTGACATAGCTGAGGCCGCGAGGGGCGCCTTTGAAACCGCATTTGATAAGACATTAGTTGATCAGGCTACCGGCCGTATAGATGCATCGCTGGACAAGCGAGCCGCGCTTAAGATTCAAATTGAGGAGCTAGCCACGCAGAAGGCAGCCGAGAGAAACGCCAGGGACGCGGCGAGGGCGGCGGCGAGTGGCACACCCCCACCCGCTCCCAGTGGGCCATCGCTTTTTGGTGAACTGAAATAATATAACTACTCATAGAGGGATGTGGCTAGCTGGTTATACCCCCGCGTTTTGGACTAAAAGCATAAGCTTGTCGCAAGAGAAACATTAAGAGATACTAGTATTAGCAATTAGTCGTTAGCGGTTAGCTATTAGCTAGCTGCCAACAGCTATCAGCTAATTATTATGGCAGTATACAAGCTTATACAAGATGTGGAAGCCGAAGACAAATTGTTGGGACCCCTAACGCTTAAGGGCTTTATTTACATTTTGATCGCCGGTTTGTTAGCCTTCATTAATATCAAAATGCTGCTCGCCCCCGATCTGGGCAACGTTAAGTGGGCGCTAATTGCCATTTTACTGCCGCCGATGATTTTGTTTACCGTCTTGGCGCTGCCCCTCGGCGGCGAGCAACCCACCGAAGTGTGGCTGCTGTCGCGTATCCGCTTCGCCCTAAAATCACGCCAGCGGATATGGGACCAAAGCAGCCTTAACGATTTAGTGACAATCACCGTGCCGCCAAAATTAGACCGCCAACTAACCAAAACCTACAGTCAAACCGAAGTTAAAAGCCACCTAAAAACCCTAGCCTTAACCTTAGACAGCCGCGGTTGGGCCGTCAAAAATGTTAACTTAAACGCCCCGGCGCCTACCAGCTATTTGCCGCCGGACGGGCAAGACCCCGAGCGCCTAGTTGGCGAGGGTGCCGTGCCCCAAGCCGTACCAGCTGTAGACGTCCATGCCTCTGATGATATTTTGGATGAAGAGAATAATCCCAAGGCCCAAAAAGTCCAGGGGATGATGCTTAAAAAAGACGAGCAGAAGAAAGTCGAAATCCAGCGCAAGATAGAAGCCGCGCGCAGCGAAATCGTCTTTAGCGCCCTGGAAGCCCAAAAAGGTATTAAGCCAGCGCCGCCGAAGGATCCCAGCCAGATAAGAATTAGCCACCAAGATGCCCCAAAAACCGGCCAAACCGCCAAAAAAACGGCGCCCGTAAAAAGCCCCACGCCTAGCCCCGTGACATCAGTTAGGCAAGCTGCTAAACTGGAGCTAGCCCAAAGTGGTAATGATTTAAGTGTGGCCTCGATTGCTAAATTGGCTAACCGCCAACCAAAGGTCCAGCAGTTAAGCCCCAGCGAGGTACTGATCTCCTTACATTAGCCACTTAAATAGGTTTGGATTAAGTGGAAGCATTATAAAAAATGAATGAACAACCAACCAATCCCCCATCCCAAGCTCCGGTAAAAGGCGGCAAGAAAGGCAAGGGGGCCGGCAACTCGAATAGCACCCAAAATACCCTGCAAATCGCCGAGGTCCGCGACGGCTTGGTAATTATGAATGACGGCACCTTCCGCGCCGTCATAATGTGTAAATCCATTAATTTTGATCTTATGAGCCCCCAGGAACGCGAGGCCGTTGAGTATAGCTACCAGGGGTTTTTGAATTCTCTTTACTTTCCGATCCAAATTTTTATCCGGTCGGAAAAGGTCGACCTGAGGCCGTACTTAGAGAAGCTATCGAAAATCAGCGCCGAGCAAGACAACATGCTGCTGGCGATGTTAATTGATGACTACACGGATTATTTGGCGGCTATTTCCCAACAAACCAACATCATGGATAAGCAATTTTACATAGTGGTTGCCTACCCCGACGCCCCCGACGACCTAAAGAACACTTTTAAACAAGGCACCGGTTTTTTTACCGGCGTGCTTGACCTGTTTAGTTCTAATAAAAACCCGCACGTGGTAATTAACGAGAGCGCCCTGGAAGAAGCCAAGACGGAATTAAAGAACCGCGTGGAGGCCGCCATGGGCGGCCTGGCCCAGTGCGGCGTAAAAAGCCTGCCGCTTGATACCCAGGAATTAATCGAGCTTTACTATAACGCTTACAACCCAGACACGGCCACCCACGAGCACCTGATAACCTTCAGCGATTTAACCACGCCGTACGTCGAAAAAGGCGCCGGCCTGGCGCCGACGCCGCAATTGGACAAGGAAACCCCATGATCAAAGATCATAGCCACCAGTCCTTAGTCGCCAGTCGTCAGTCAGAGCAACTGTTGACTAGTTACTGGTTACTGGTTACTGGTTTTGCCGGAGGCAAAATCTAATGGGATTGTTTGGGAAGAAAAAACAAGCTGCGCCTGTCGACCCAGTCCAGGCCCAGGAATTTCGGCAGCAAAAAGAGGTTACGGCGGCCTACCAAAAGGGCATTACGGCCCTGCGCGATTTTATCGCCCCAAGTTCGCTGGAATTTTACAGCCACTATTTCCAGCTGGGCACGCGATTCGCCCGGACTTATTACGTTTACGGCTACCCGCGGCAAGTTTATACCGGCTGGCTTTCGGGCATGATTAACCTCGACCAGATAATTGACCTTTCGATGATTATCCAGCCGGTCAAAAGCGAGGTGGTTTTAAATAACCTGCGCAAAAAAGTTTCCCAGCTAGAAGCCGGTATCCAAATCGATTCCGAGAAGGGTCGCGTGCGCGACCCGGGCAAACAAGCGGCGATTTTAGACGCCGAAGAAATCCGCGATAAATTACAGGTTGGCGAGGAGCGCTTTTTCCGTTTTGGCTTTTACTTTACAATTTACGGCCAATCGCTGGAGGAGCTCGATTTCGTTAGCCACAGCATCGAGTCCCTACTAGGCCAGCAATTAGTTTATTCTAAGCCGGCCACGGCCCAGCAAGAACAAGGCTTAAACAGCGTCGTACCGCAGTTTGTCGACCAACTGCAAATTTACCGCAACATGAATACCGGCGCCCTATCTACCAGCTTTCCGTTTACCTCGGCTGACCTATCGCAAGAAAACGGTATTTTGTACGGTGTTAACATGCATAATTCGGGCCTGGTAATTTTTGACCGCTTTTCTTTGGAAAACGGCAACAGCGTCGTCTTCGCCAAGTCGGGCGCCGGTAAGAGTTTTACAGTTAAGTTAGAGGCGCTTAGGTCGATGATGTTCGGTACCGAAATCTTTATTATCGACCCCGAAAACGAATACCAGCGGATGTGCGAGGCCGTCGGCGGTTCTTACACCCGCCTCAGCTTAAACAGCACCACGCGTATAAATCCTTTCGACCTGCCGCAGGTGGTAGACACCGAAGAATCAGATAATGCCCTGCGGTCAAATTTAATCACCCTGCACGGGCTGCTTAGGCTGATGCTTGGCGGCGCCCAAGCCGAAGTCATGCAAACCCGCGGCATGGTAGCGCCGGCGTTAACCCCAGTCGAAGAAGCCGACCTGGACGCCGCGCTGATCGAAACCTACGCCAAAGCCGGCATTACCGCCGACCCGCTGACGCACGGTTCGCCGCCGCCAACCGTTAATAATCTTTATGACACGCTGCTGCATATGGGCGGCACCGGCCCGCAACTGGCCCAGCGCCTAAGAAAATACACTAGCGGCACCTTTGCCGGCATATTTTCGCAGCAAAGTAACGTTAACGTTAATAACCCGATGGTAGTATTTAACATCCGCGACCTAGAGGACGAGCTGCGCCCGGTAGCAATGTACATCGTCTTAAACTACATCTGGAACAAGACCAAAGCCGATAGGAAGCGGCGCATTTTAATCGTTGACGAAGCTTGGCAACTGATGCGCTACGAAGACAGCGCCAACTTTTTATTTAGCCTAGCCAAACGCGCCCGAAAATATAACTTAGGCATTACGACTATCACCCAAGACGTCGAAGATTTTATGGCTTCGCGCATGGGGCGGGCGATCGTGGCTAACGCCAGCATGCAAATGCTGCTTAAGCAAAGCCCTAGCGCCGTCGACGTTTTAGCCGACGTCTTTAAACTGACCAGCGAGGAGAAGAAGCGGTTAAGCCAGTTCCCGGTGGGCCAAGGCTTGTTCTTCGCCGGCCAAAACCACGTGCATATCCAAGTAATAGCCAGCGCCACGGAAACCGAGTTAATTAGTACCAACCCGACAGAAGTATCGGCTGGTTTAGTATCACCTGAGGGACCGGCGGCGAGCGAATCGGAAGAAGCTTATTTCCAACAAATGCAAACGCCGCCGACACCCGTAGCCAGCGCCCAAGTCATCGCGCCTTCATTGCAAAACACGCCAATGCCAATATTGCCAGACGGGGTCCTTAGCTCGCGCGACCCAACGCCGGTAGTGGCGCCGCAACCCAAACCGGCCGCACCACCACCGCCAAAAACTCCCGGAACTTAAAAAAGCATGAGGTTTTTATAGGGTGCCTATTACGCTCGATCCCCAAAGAGAAGAACATAAGCCAGGCCAGGGTTTGCCGGATGAAGATACGCCCGAGTGGCTAAAACAAAAAGAGAAAAAGGTCAGCCCCGACCAAGCCCAAGAACTAGAAGATCAATTAAGCTTGCCGGCCCACGACCCCGAAGCGATTAAGTCCCAAGAAGAGGCCGGCGATGACGACCAAGACTTTAGTGTTTCTGATGGCGGCGGATCCTCCAGAGGTCCAAGCTTTCGTGAAAGGTTCCGCAAAAACCGCCGTAAAATAGGCATAATTGGCAGCCTTACCGCGGCTTCAGCCGGCTTGTTGATTGCCGGATTTTTAGCCCTGCTGCCACTTAAGGTTTTGCACGTTGTGCAAAATTTGGAAAATCATTTTTACTCGACAGTTCATGATGCTACCCAGCGGGAGACTGATAAGCTCTTTAGCGATTACCTCAAAAAGTACGTCTTGCCAGCCAGGAGATTATGCGCCGGTAAGGTGTCTAAAGACTGCAATGCTGTCCCTCTCACCCAAAACCCTGTAACGCGCTTATTTCACGGCTGGCAAGATGCTCGATTAGAAGAAAAATTGGCGACTAAATTCGGCCTGGAATTTAAATGGGAACCGGGCAGGGGGTATTACATGAAAGCGCCGGCTTTATCCGCGAAAGGCGTAGATCTGCGTGAATTTGCCGATAGTCCCGATATGACTTTAGATGAATTTATCCAAAAAAATGGCAACCCGGAATTCACCAAAGTGACACGGCAGGAAATAAGAGCTTATGTTAAAGATTCCGTGGCCGGCGAAACACGCTGGAAACGTGTTTTATATAGGTATAAAATTGGCCGCTTGTTAGAAGAAAAGTACGGTATTAAACGCTGCATCATTTTTTGTAAAGCTAAAGACTCTCTGTCGGACTCTATAGATGCCCAAAAAAGAGCGGCCAAACTTTATTTGGTCGAGAGGGTGGTACAGCCCTTAGACGCCTCTTTAGCGGTGGTGTTAAAATGCTATTTTGACCCCGCCTGTGAGCCCTCAAAAACCGAGACTAAGCCCTGCACTACAGGGGTAGACTGTGCGCTGCATAACTCACCGGAAAATCCCAATACCGACACCGAACTGCGTAAGGCGCTAGCCGATCTCTCCACGCGCACTGGCGTGGCTACCGGCAAAATCTTGGAAGAACTGTCCGCAAGTATTGAAAAGGACGGGCTGCAGAAATTTGTCATAAAATACGTGTTGGGTAAGGTCTTCCAAACGACGATAACAACTGCAACTGCCGACAAGGTAAGTGCGGCCATACCGGTCGTTGGCTGGGTGAATATGGCTTTCCAAATAGTGGAGTTTGGGGATAAGGCCGGGCCGAAACTCAAGAAACTAAATTACCTTAGAAACGCCGCGGCGGCTGTCAGTATGTATGCTATGTACCGGACCTACGCCGATGAAGTTAAACATGGTAACGCGAACGCCTTTGAAGTCGGGTCATTCACCAACTCGCTGGGACCGGTAGCCAAAAACGCCAGTTCAGCCGACTTGAAGGGCGGCACGGCCGGGGCCGAGCAAAGCCCGCTTTACAGCAAACTGCTGGGTGATAAATCCGGCATCGGGGCCCCTACCTATAAGTGCGATAACGGCCTATCACCGGCCGGTGTAACGGGCCTCAACCTAACCTGTCCCGAAGAAAAACTGGCCGCCGGAAACGATTTCTTTAACGGCCTGCACTCCATCATCAGCAACTCTGGCCTGGGCTTCATAGCCAGCGTTTGGCGCAACAGCATAGGAGTGCTCTTTAACTTGTTCAGCAGCGCTGTTTCCGTGATTTTTAATCCACTAGTTAGCTTTGCTGAAAAGGTTTGCTCGATTACCGGATTCTTAGGCTTCGGCCAATATCTAATCCCGCCGCCGTGGGGGGAGTACTGCGCTATCAGGGATGCCGCTAAAGCCGCGGGTACGAAAATAATGGAGCTTGCCACTACGCAACTATTTCCTACGCCATTTAGCAACAACATGGGCGGCGGCCGGACATTTGATATGATGGCCGCCGGCTCAGACGTATCCGGCAACGACTTTGCCCATGTTGGCCTTGGCGGCCAGGTATTAAGCAACCAGCAAGTCGCGGATATTCAAAACACGCAGGCCCAGGAGAGATACCAACAATATAGTAGCCAGTCGTTTTTTGCCCGGATGCTTGATAAAAATAGCGAGTACTCGGCCATAAATAAGCTGGCGGCGGCCATACCTTCCAGCCCCAGCACGGCCCTAACTAGTTCAATCGCCAGTTTTACCAGCCATCCTCTCAGTAAAATAACCTCGATCTTTGGGAATTTATTCAACCTAACGTCTAGAAGCGCTTCGGCTGCAACTGGAGCCGCTACAGGGGCCGCCGCCGGCGACGCTTTTGGCGTTACCCAATACGGCTACCCGGAGGGACCAATTATCATTCCCGTTGGCCCAATGAAGGATAAAGATTTTTGGCACGTCAACCACGGAGATTTTTGGGACACTTACTGCGAACCGAAGAATCCCGATGGCAGCCAAAACCAAAACTATATAAATTACTACGACCAGTGGAACAAAGACGCGGCGGCGGCTCTAGACCCAAATACCGGAATGCCTCTTAATACCAACACCAACGGTTGCTTGCTCATAGAGTCTACGACTGGCAGCGCCGGCGCGGTTTATGACCCCAGCCTGTTGACACCTGACGACCTCGGTTCAAACAGCAGCACCCCGGTTACCGGTGGTAATCCTGGCGGTGTGCCTTTCAACCCTGGCCCGACTACTCCGTGCCTACCAGGAATAAGTGGTTACTGCAACCCCTTGCGCGACCTTAAAACTCCCGGCTTCGCCGGCTTTGACGAAGGCGCAGATTATACCGGCGATGGCCCGGTACATGCCCTCGGTAATGGCGTGGTTAGCTTCTATTCAACAAGTACTGGTTGGCCGGGGCCTGGTGGCACCAGGGGCTCAGCTATTAGTTACGTACTTTCTGATGGACCAGCGAAGGGCCTAACCGTTTACGTGGCCGAAAATTGTACGCTTAACCCCTCACTTAATGTCGGCAGCCAGGTAACTTCCGACACGGTGCTTTGTACTATGCATAACACCTGGCCTTTCATTGAAACTGGGTGGGCAAAACCGAATTCTGACAGTACGCTCGCGCACGAATGTTACACAAAAGGCACGCAAACGACGTACGGCGCCAACTTTGGGGCGCTTATGCAGTCGTTAGGCGCGCCGGCTGGCGGTAGCCCCGGCGGCACTTGTTCATTACCCGCTAACTTCCCCACGTGGTAAACGATATGAAAAGCCTGATGAAAATCAGAATTCTTTACGCGCTAAGTAGCGTTAAAGACTTATCCGGTGTTAAGGCGCTGCTTTTATTTATAGCCTCATTATTCCTGCTTGTTGCTTCTAGTGGCGGCTTGGTAAACGCCCAAGCGCTCAGCCAATGTGATCTGGACAGCATTTACAAAGATACTGTTTGGTACCAGCCGTGCAATGAAGGTAACGGTCCTACTTCTCTTTTTTCTTGTGACGTAACCGTCAGCGCCAACTTAAGCGGTAACGGTTTAGCCCAAAAAGCTTTTAATTATTTTGTGGCGAAAGGCTTAACACCAGTCCAATCTGCGGGGTTGATAGGGAACTTTATGCAGGAATCGGGCGTCAATCCCAGGTTAAATAATCCTTCCGGCGAAAGTGATTTCCCTAATTCGTCTCACGTAGCTTATGGTATCGCCCAGTGGCTGGGAGGCCGGCAAGACGCGCTTGTTCAAAAAGCTAAGTCCGCTGGCACGATCGCCGGTGATCTTGGCCTACAACTTGATTATGTTTGGTATGAACTAAGCAACACCGAATCAGCTGCCGGTAATGATTTGAAAAAACAGACAACTGTACATGACGCTGCTATATCAGTCTTTAGCCAATATGAGCGGCCGGGTGATTCTACTGGAGAGACGCGAGCCGGTTACGCTCAACAGGCTTACGACCTCTTCGCCAGCAAGTCGACCGGCGGCACAATAGGTGTCCCAACCAGTACAAGCGGCTGTGCCAGCACGGGCCCAGGCCAAAACACTAAATACATTAATGGTTTTACGGTCTACAGCCAGTATGACTCTGCCTGGAAAGACTTAGCCTATAGCTCTAGCACTATCGGAGATTCGGGTTGCGGGCCAAGCGCTATGGCAATGATCATAACCGCTCTAACCGGTCAGCAAATAACACCTGTTCAAACCGCAAACTACGCCGCTTCTCAAGGCTTATACATTCCAGGTGCGGGAAGCAGCTGGAGTATCGCCCCCGTCTTAGCCGCCCATTGGGGCTTAGACGCCACCCCAATTGGCGCCAACATCGATAAAATTACCGCCACCCTGCAAACCGGGGGCTTGGTTATTGTTTCCGGGCAAGGACCCATACCCTTTACCACAGGCGGCCATTATATAGTAATTAGAGGCGTAACCGCCGACGGCAAATGGCTTATCGGCGACTCCGCTCATAATGATACCAGCGACAAGGCCTGGGAACCGAGCCAGCTAATAAGTTTCACGAATGATGGGAGCGTATATGCAATCACTAAATAATGGAGGCTTATGAACCCAGTTAGAAACCGGCGCGTCTTGATATTAGCGGCAGCTATATTCGTAATATTGGTGATAGTCGGGCTAGTTTTAGCTTTGCGCGGAGGCAAAAAAAATAGCAATCGTTACACCGATCCGTTTTCGCACGAAACCGTTTCGAATCCGCCCGGTAAAACGCCGGATACGTACGGCGTCCCTACCGGCCAGCCATTATTCTTGGGCATCGATAAACTCTTAGACCACGGCCTGACATTCGAACAATTAAATGCCCTAAAAGATACCTTTACCGCCTATGCCAAGACCAAGACCCCGCCCATTCAAGAAATAAGCGTTGATGTCGACCACATTACGCTCCAGCACAATAAATCTTTACCTAACGCGCCCTTCGATATGATGTTTGACGTTAAGTTCGACAGAAAAGACGTGGTCAAAGCCAAAGTAGAATATACGGATCTAATTCACATAAGATTGTTCCTAATGGATTCGGCGAGCGGCAAAACTATTTTCGACTCGGCTAGCCTAGACCAAACCACCCAACAACACGGTTAATTTCACTTTAAGGCAATTAGTTTTTGGCCGCCGGAGAAATACTCCATGACGGCGTCGGCGTCGGTGGTGGTAATAATGGTTTGGTGGTCTTTTAGATTATCAACTAAATGGCGGCGGCGCGAGCCGTCGAGTTCGGAAAAAACATCGTCGAGCAGAAATAGGGGCTTTTGGCCCATATATACCTGTAGAATATGGCGGAGCCGGAATGGACCAGAT
>OBEQ012976803.1_pt1 | contig 12581 bp, 9 predicted proteins | sample 1670901 | NCBI WGS metagenome assembly OBEQ01 (sample SAMEA104232315, study PRJEB22302) | groundwater metagenome | biome: forest; feature: aquifer; material: groundwater | place: USA | collected 2011-08-07 | depth 5.4 m | reverse complement strand
CCTTAGATGCCCTTTCTGCTGAAGATAGTTTCTATATCAAAACGATCGAAATAAAATCTAATCATGATGTGAAAGCAATCGAATATTTTTTAAGAGAACGGCTTGCTCAAGATCCTGCTTTGCTCAAGCTTCAAGAATGGATTCATTTCGCGCTGACTTCCGAAGATATCAATAACTTGGCCTATGCCCTTTTATTCAAACAAGCTATTCAAACGCTTATTTCTCCCGTTTTAGAAAGCGTATTGGAGAAACTGAAAGCCTTTGCTGTTCAATTTGCCAATATCCCCATGCTCTCTCGTACTCATGGACAGAGTGCCACGCCAACCACAGTGGGGAAGGAATTTCGAATTTTTGCGCATCGATTGGAAACTCAACTCAGGGCGCTGAACCATTTTTCTTATTCGGGAAAATTAAATGGCGCGAGCGGCAATTTCAACGCGCATTACCTGGCTTATCCAGAGATTGATTGGCTTCGATTCTCTGAAACATTCATTCAATCCCTGGGCCTCAGTCCTAACTCATTCACGACCCAGATTGAATCCCATGATGGATTGGCTGAACTTTTTCATATTTTTATTCGAATTCATACGATTCTGATCGATTTGGCCCGAGACATCTGGGGATATCTCAGCTTAGGTTATTTTTCTCTTGTCTCAAAAGCAGAAGAAGTGGGTTCATCAACCATGCCGCATAAAGTGAATCCCATCGATTTTGAAAATGCGGAAGGAAATTTGGGCGTATCGAATGCACTGCTCTCGCATTTTGCAGAGAAGCTGCCCATCTCTCGATTTCAACGAGACTTATCTGATTCCACAGTCATGCGATCGGTAGGTTCCGGCTTGGCTTATGGCTTTATTGCTTATCAATCTTTGCTGAAAGGCCTCAATAAAATCTCTGCCAACGTGACTGCAATTCAGGAAGATTTAGATGAGCATCCAGAAGTCTTAGCGGAAGCCATTCAAACCCTGCTTCGAAAGCATGGGAAATCGGCTCCTTATGAACAACTCAAAATCTTGACTCGAGGCAAGAAAATCACACTTGAAATCTTGCATCAGTTTATTGAAACCTTGGATTTACCCACTGATGCTTTGGCTCAACTCAAAAGTCTAAGACCTTCAAGTTATCTAGGTTTAGCTAAAATTTTAGCTGAAAGGACTGTTTGAATCGTATTTGATAAATCTCTTTGGAAACTCGCTTTTGTGAGAAAAGTTAGAAATTTAATGGTTTCTTAATAAAAAATAATTTACCATCCATTTAATAAGACAATAAAGGTTACGAAGAATGTCAGGCTTAAATAAACGTATAAAAATAAAGCGATTCAAGCGTCCATGGCAACCTTGTCAAAGCTCGGCACTGACAGCAAGCAAGCCCAGGGATGGAAATGTTTTTTTAGGAGTTTCCGCTGCTGCAGGCACTCTACCTCCAGTGCTTGAAGAAGCCAAAATTCCCAATGCGCCTCCCGTGACGCTCCCGAGCCCTCCTATTCCCGCTGTTCTTGTTACTGCCGACGTCGCTCCTGTCATCATTGCAGACATTCCTCTTATTAATCTGGTGAACATTACCCTAGCCATAACTGAACCGAGAATCTCTTTTATTAGCAGGCTACCTTACATTCCAAGAGGAACTCATTATTTCTCTGCTCCTCCATTAAACCTTCCTGCCCCTGTTCCACTGCTTCATGTCCCTCCCCAGGAAGCCGAAGTGTTAATCAGTACTGAAAACGCAGTAGTTAAGATAGTTAAAGCGATACAAATTACTCCAGATAAAGATCTCAATTTTGTCATTTCTCAATTGAAGGATCCCGCCAGAGTTCGCCCTATTCCCGAGCTCCCGAGCAACTACACTCCGACTAGACGATTTAATCCTCGAACGGGTCAACAAGAAGTTATTCCTCCACGCATTCGAGGCCAAGCAAAACTCCATAAGACTCACACCAAAAAAACTTCTGTCAGCCTGATTCCTCGAGATGGAAAAATGGAATTTTATTTTAGCGATAACGCAATAGGTTTTTTGTTTGACCTTAATCAATGCGACCAGAAGCAAGAAAAATATACCTTCGTAACGAATGCTTACACTGTGGGTCGCTGGTGGAAGCTTCCGCAAAAAGCAGAATGGTACAACGCTGTGGGTTTCGATCATATGCGACAAATGATTCGCAACCGTCAAGGCACTCCTAAACACAATGAAGCCTTGGTCGGGCTGAGTAAAGAAGCCTTGAAAGCCCTGTTTACTACCCGAGGCCAAACGTCTGATCTCTACCAGGTGCTTCGAGTACAACAAAAAATTCAAAAAGAGTTGGGAATAAGTCTACCGATTTTTCAAATCGACCCCAATCTAACTGGGCCCAATAAATATGTTCATTTCTCTCCAGAACAAATCGTAGGTGTCCTCAATAGAATGCTGACTCAAAGTAACCAGGGGATTGATCTTCATCCGTTTGCAGATCATATTTCTCAGTTCAGCCCTGTGCTTAAAACTCTATATGTTCAAGAACTTTTTCGTAAGCATAATCTTGAAACGCTTTGTGCCCTCTTTGCGATTAAAGACAGTTTAAAAATCAGTTTTAGTCCAGAACAACTCGGTGCGTTTCGAGGGTTGATCGCTGAACAAGGGTTGAGCTCGATCACTGAAGGCGTATTGACTGAAGAAATTCTTCCCTATTTGCGAAGATTATTACACGATGGAAGCATTTCCACCCTACTCATGTTTTTTCGCCATCGCCAATCTTGGAATCACCCGAGTTTGCAGCCCTTACTGAAAGAGATAATCGATCAGGTCATCCGCGGCCGCTTCTTTTCCATTCTCGCTTACCCAAGCTTAATCCCTCTTCTACTGCAATCGAATTTAGCAGATCAAGATCTTTATCTTCAAAAACTCATTCAACGTTCTGACCTTGAATGGACCCTATCTGTCATTGCCGAATGTCCCTGGAATACCTGCTTAAGTGCTTGGGCAAGCAGAGAATCCTCATGGTTGATCGAGTCCACGCGTTTCTATCCGAATAGTTCGTATTCGAGTAACCTTTGCATCTTATTTGGAAAGCAAAATCTTCCTGCGGGGACGTCTGATTTCGCTCAGCAATACTTTCCCCTTTTTATTCAAAATTATTTAGCTGCAGATCGAGAGGATATTGCTTCGCTGTTTTCTGATTCTGCCCTTTGGTTTCAGCCCCCCTTTCGCAATTTTTTGCCTCAGGTCTTAGATCTGGCGCATCGCAAAGGCGATACGGAGTTTTTTGAAAAAATGTGCCAACTAGCGATTCAGCGAAAAGCGACTGACCCTGATTTAGAAATGTATTCCAAATACTTGCCGGCCTATCTCAACAAATTGTTGACTGAAGAAAACTGGGAAGTTTTATCATCGCTTTTGCCAAATCCAGAAGCCTGCATCGAACATTTTCCCAGAATTGCCATTTTAGAGCCCTTACTCTTTTTAGCCAGAAAGAAAGGCAAAAAAGACTTTTTAGCCATGTTCTACGCATATGCTGAAACCTTAACAGGAGGGCTGCGAGGAGATGTTTTTCGAGTCCTTGATGTTTTATTACCCAGCTTTATTCAGACTCTGATTACGGATAAAAAAGTTGATACGCTTGCAAAGCTATTCTTTCAAGCCCATTGGAATCCACAACATTTCAAGGCACATTCGACCGACTTATTCAAACTCCTCTGTTCCTCTAAAAAACATCCGGAAATGGCCTTGAGATTACTGGAAGAAGAGCCTCTTTTATTAAAATCTTTCTCCAAAGAAGATCTGCAGTGGTCTCTGCTGACGCTTTCTCAAGAAAAAGGCTGGGTTCCTGTTCGAAGATCTTTTCAAGAGGCGTTGACCCAGCAAGCCTTGATCACCCTTTCAACGTTTATTGACAGTCAAATCAAGCGATTTGAAAAAGAAGCGGAAAACATCCGCGCTCGCCCTTGGCTCTCTCGAAAACTGAGTACTCAGATTTTAAAAGATCCTAAGTACCTGCTGTTTAAAAGATTAAAAGCTCAAGTCTCGAATGCTCAAAAAAGTGCATTACGAGGAGAGGTTAAAGTAGATCTGGTTCGAAAATTAATCGCAGAAACCGCAGTAGTCAGCCATCACCGCCGTCGTCGAACTCGAGACAAGTGCTGGCGTTTTTTCCGAAACCCTGAAGCGCAAAGTTGGAAAGCATGGAAAATTTCATCTTCACATTTCATTGGAATCTTTTTTGAAACTCAAAAAGCCAGCTTGGAAAAAGCCGGACGACAGGTTCTCAATCAAAAGGGTGCTTATTCGCATCATTACCATCGCTATCGAAATTTATGGATTGACGCCGCATCTGATCCCACACTCTCTCCGGTGACAGCTCCGCAAAACACGGTGGCTGGACCTTAAATTGATCTTTCAAGGGATATCGGCACTGCTTCTCGAAACAAGGGCTGCAGATAAAATGAGATTGAAGACTGATTTGAGCCGCACTCAAAGGGCCGGTTAAACTCACATCGGTTGGACCAAATAAAATCAAACTCGGACATTCCAAAGCCGCCGCAAGGTGCGCCAAGCCCGTATCCACACCAACAACATAGATGGCTTGTTTTAAGAGCAAAGCCAAAGTCGATAAAGATAATTTTTCAAGCACTTTGATAGAGCCTTTTGAGACAGAAGTGGCTGTTGTTATTCGATGGGCTCGATCTTTCTCGATTTCATTCCCCCAAGGTAAATAAACATCCCAAGCATGATCCAATATCTTTTGAGCCAGGGATATCCAATAGCTTTCTGGCCAGTGCTTGCTTTCCCAGGTCGTTCCATGCAAAAAAATCACGTAAGGGCGTTCAACGTTCAAGGCTTGTTGATTTAAAAGCAAGTGATATGAGGGCAATTTTAAAGCGTCTTCTGACAAATCGTATCCCAAAATTTTTGCGCAAAGCATGCGGATTCGGGTAATCGCATGAATCCCTTTTGGAACAAAAATTTTTGTCATATAAAAAAAACTCGCTCCGGCTTCTTTCGCAGAAAACTTGTCCAGGCCAGCAAAGCGAATTTTTCGAGCCAAGCAGCCAATCAGCGCACTTTTATACAAGCCTTGCACATCAATAACGAGATCATATTTTTGCGTTCTTAAGTCCCGAATAAAGCGAAAAATTTCTCCAGAAAATACAGATTTCAAGGGGGCTTTCCGCCAGCGTCGAAGTCCAATAGGAATCACTTTTTTTACAGCAGGATGCCAGCTGGGAATTTCTACAAAGTTTTCTTCGATCACCCAATCAAAGGAAACCTCTGGAATCTTTGAAGCAATATCCGTTAAGGCGGGCAACGTATGGATAATGTCTCCCATCGAAGAAAGTTTAAGAATCAGAATCTTCATTTCTGCTCCAAAAGTTCAGGTCTTAAGTTTCGTAAACAGGCCATATGCCTAGGATCTTCTGCTTCAAAAGGACAAACTCGCTTAAAACAAGGCTGACAAAATAGATTCAATTGAATCACTTTGGCAGTAGAAGAAAGTGGAGGCGTAAATCTCGGACTGGTGGATCCATAAAGCGCAATAAGTGGCCTTTCTAAGGCGGAAGCAATATGCATGAGTCCCGAATCATTACTGATGACTAAATCGGCCAATAATAATAAAACCATCGCTTCATCAAGAGACGTTTTTCCACAAAAATTTACCACTTCTTCTTGTTTTTCTTGCAAAAAATTTATAATGCGATCACTGATTTCTTCTTCTTTTTTGGAACCTAAAATCCAAACTTTCCAGCCCTCTCGAATCTTTTTGCTCGCATATTCAGCAAAATATTCAGCAGGCCATTGTTTCGCCGGACCAAATTCCGCTCCAGGACACAAAATCAAAAGTTTCGAGTCTTTTATGATTTCATATTTTTTCAGCGTCTTTTCACATGCTTCTGGCAATAAAACGAGATGAGGCAAAGGCCATTCTGTAGGGAAATTTTTCGCTTGATTAGAAAAGGCTAGTGCACAAAATCGATCAATCATTCGAGGGTATTTTTTGGGATCTAGGCGTCGAATATCATTCAATAATCCATAACGAAATTCTCCTACAAAACCTGTTCTTTGGGGAATCTTTGCAAAAAATGGGAGCAGCGCGGATTTCCAAGAGTTGGGAAGCACGATCGCCTGATCAAATTGTCGATCTTTAAATCTTCTCCCCAAAGCCCTTCGCTTAAAAAAACTCAATTTTCTTCGAGGGAAATCGACTGCAATTGCCTCATCTACTTCCGGCATCGCCTGCAACAAAGGAAGCGTATAGCTGGGAGCCATTACGCTAATCCAAAGCTGCGGATTTTGGCTTTTCATCCATCGATATAAACACTGAGACATCACCATGTCTCCGACCCAAGCAGGTCCAATAATCAGAACTTTTTTCATAGCAACTTTCCAAGACTAGGATTTAAACTGATAAACCGTACTGCAATATGGGCAGGTCACTGTTTGATTTTCCGCATCGAGAGGTAAAAAAACCCGAGGATGTAAAGCCCACAAAGGAGCACCTTCCAAAGGGCAATGCAGCGGAACTTGCGATTGGCCAATAAAAACAACAGAGCTGTCAGTAGATTTCATCAAACATCCCTTATTAAACCCTCAGCCTGAGATTGTACTGAAGGCGGTGTCTGGGTGCCAGCACCCTGCCCTCCAAGAAAATAAGACGTGATCTCTCTAAATAGATGTGATAGAGTCACTCTCTTTTTAGAAAAAAATAATGCAATAACGTCAGCGTGCCGTTGAATTTATGGTGAGGCGCCAGTTCGTTATTCCCACCCATGATTCAACATTAAGGACACGTATTCCATGACAGCGACTATTCAGAAAAATTTTGCCGAGCTCAATTTACGCTCAGAAGTTCTACAAGCTTTGATAGACCTTGGATTTGAAACCCCTAGTTCTATTCAAGAAGCAGCAATTCCAGCATTATTGGCAGGTCGAGACCTCATTGGACAAGCCAAAACAGGAACGGGAAAAACCTTAGCTTTCGCTGGCCCTGCGCTTTCTTTGATTGATCCTAATTTTTTGGAACCTCAATCCATTATTTTAACTCCAACCCGTGAGTTGGCTTTACAGGTTGCCGAAGCAATTCAAACCTATTCCAGTCATATGCCTTCAATCGAAGTCTTAGCGGTTTATGGAGGCCAAGGTTATCGAGAACAGCTCCGCGCTTTAAGGGATGGAGTTCAAATCGTAGTCGGAACTCCCGGTCGAGTGATGGATATGATTGAACGTAAAGCTTTAAATCTTTCCTCCATTAAATTTTTTGTTCTCGATGAAGCCGATGAAATGCTAAAAATGGGCTTTATCGATGATGTTGAATGGATTCTGAAACAAGCTCCCGATCAATGCCAACGAGCCCTTTTCTCTGCAACCATGCCCCCAGAAATTAAAAAAGTGGCAAGCCGTTACCTCAGAAACCCTGAGCACATTCAAGTCAAAAGCGAAGAAAGAAGCACTTCTTCGATCGAACAATTTTATAGCGTGATGCATTGGCAACAAAAAACGGCAGCCCTCTGCCGATTTCTGACTATGGAGCATAGCAATGCCACTTTAATTTTTACGCGAACCAAAAATGATTCCAGCGAATTGGCAGAAAAGTTGATTGCTAAAGGATATAAAGCCTCTGCTATCAACGGAGATATGACTCAGCCCATTCGAGAAAAAGTCATCCAAAATTTGAAAAGTGGCATTCTTGATATCGTCGTTGCGACCGACGTGGCCGCACGAGGATTGGATGTCGATCGAATTGAATTAGTCGTGAACTATGACCTGCCTTTCGATGTGGAATCGTACGTTCATCGAATTGGTCGAACCGGTCGAGCGGGTCGCTCTGGGAAGGCCCTGGCCTTGATTGGTCACAAAGATTTACGAATGATGAAAATTATTCAAAAGCAAACGGGATATGATATTCAAGAACTTTCTCCCCCCAGCGTTCAAGTACTTAAGAATCGAGCCAAAGAAAAAGTCTTGGAACAACTTCGAGATTTAATTCAAAAGACTAGCAATCTGGAGTCTTCTAAAGCTCAATTAATTCAGCTTCAAACGCAATTGGACTGCGACCTGGAAACCTTAGCCGCTGTCTTATTCGCTCAAAAATTAGAAATGGCGGTAGGTGTCATTGAGGAAATGGCTCCTCCCGCTCCCCAGAATAGAAATCCTGGAAATGAACGCTTTAAAGATCGAAATTTTGAATCGAAACGCCCCCCCTCCTCTCAGGCTCGTCCTAGCTTCAATAAAAGAGAACGAAAAACTGAAGCAGGCATGCTGACTTGTACGATGAGCATGGGGAAAAGAGATCATATCGGCCCTGCAGATATCGTGGGATTCATCGCGAATCGCTGCAATATCGATCGAAAGATGATTGGTCGAATTGATATCGACGAAAACTGTTCGCGCATTGATTTGTCTGAAAGTGTGGCGAGAAATGTCGTGAAACAATTGGGGCAAACTAAATTTAAACGACAATCCGTTTCATTTTCTATCTAGTAAATCTCCAAAAGAAAATTCCTGCTAAACCTAAGAAAATTAGGCTTGGCAGGAACGCGCCTAAAAAAATAGGCCAATTCATCAGAAGCACCATGGGGCCAAAGAAGCGATCCAAGAGGAAAAACCCTACGCCCAACATCACTCCAAGAACCAAGCGAAATCCCAAGGAAGAAGATCGAAATTGCCCAAAAGCAAAAGGAACCGCAATAAGCATTAAAACTATAATCGAGAGGGCTTGTGCATAAATTTGCCAAATTTTAAGTTCATAAGGACGAGTGTCTAAGCCATTTAAATGTCGATAGTTTAAGTAACGATATAATTCAATCACATTTAAGTTATCCATAGTCGAAGAAACCGCTTTGAGCAAAGTCGGAGGAACCAAGTCAGGCCAAATAGCTTCCGATGTATCTTTTTCAAGCACCCGTTCAAGACTGAGGTCGACTTCTGAAAGATGAAATAAATGCCAAGCTCCCTCTTTATAAATGGCCTCTTCAGCCCAGGTAATGGACACGAGTTCTCCTGCATTGAAGTGATATTTCACCACCTTTTGCAAAGCATCCGATCCTTGACTTCCTCCAATATAAATAAAATCTTGTCCAGACTTGAGCCAAGTAGCTTCAGGAGTTAGCAGAAAACTGTCATTTCTTTTCGATTTCAGGTCGCTTAAGAGCGATTTTTTCTGAAAAAATGGACTGATAAAAGCCGCAAACATTACACTGATTAAAGCAATTAAAATGCCTGCTTTCAAAACTACCAACGCAATTTTAAGCACTGAGAATCCACCGGCTCTCATGGCGGTAAGTTCGCTGTGATCAGCTAGATACCCTAAAGCAATAAGCGTTCCGAGCAAACTCGCCAGCGGAATCATAAAAATTAGATTTTTAGGAATGGAATAAAGCACTGGGAGAATTGCCGTGAACAATCCGTATCCCTTGTTGAAATTATGCATTTCCCCCACGAAAGAAAAAATAATATACACCCCAATAAAAATCAGTAGGACCAAGCCAATGCTCAGCAAGATTTGATTGAAAATATAACGATCTAGTCGCCGCATTTAAGCTCTCCGTGAACGTGAACGCCAAAAGGATACTCGAGAAAAGAAGCCATCTCGCCAATATAAAAGTGTGAACCCTGCTAACGCAAAAACCACATGGACCCAAATCAGCCCTAACCAAGGAGTGAGTGCTCCAGACTCCGTCCAGGCTCGAGAAGCAACCAGCAAATTAAAATAAATCATAAAAATTAAAAATGCGCTAATGAATTTCCCAAATCGGCCTTGACGAGGTCTCACATAACTCAGCCCCACTGCAAGAAGTGCCAAAACCCAAGCCACAATAGGAACAGAAAATCGCCATTCGATTTCAGTTATCTCAGACACGGAATGCTCATGAAACAGGCGCCAAAGCGATAAAGCATCCACCCCAGGATTAGTGTCTGGTGTAATGACAGAGGGCAAACGCAGCCCATAACTTCCAAAAGAAACCAGGTTGTAATCCAGTGCCTTCGTCTGGGCATTGAGCTTTCCCTGATACTGATGGCCATTTTCCAGAATCATAAATTCGCCCGCATTTTCAGCATCTCGTGCAGAATGTCCTTGAGGAGCGATAATGACTTTAAAAACTTGGCTGAGCGGATCATAAAAATAGATAAACACATTCGAAACAATAGCATTATCTTTCGTGTGCCCTCCCAGATAGATCACTTCATTCCCCCCATTGAGGGACACAAATTCTCCCGATTGAATTAAAGAAATCGATCCATTTCCTTTAGACAGAGACGCACGAAGACTATCCTGGTAATAAATCATCAAGGGTTCTAAAAAAAGACTAATCATGGCTGTCACCAAGATAACGACGATCGTGGGCTTTTTGATAATGGCCCAAATTCTTTTAAAGCTCATCCCCACCGATAAGGCGATCAAGAGTTCATTTTGAGCAAATAACTTTCCCAAGACATTTAAAATGGCGAGAAATAAGCTGATCGGCAACAAAACTGCGACCATCTGTGGAACCATTAAACCCAAGAGTTTGAAGGCAATTTCAATACTGCTTGCTCCTGTTGCTGCATCTTCCAAAAAATGGATTAGATAATTGGTTGATAAAATCAGCAAAAAAATCCCAAGCAACATGAACATCGAATAATAAATTTCTCGGGTGATATAGCGAGAGAGAATGGAGGCATGCACTAAATCATTTCCCATTAAAAAGAGCATTTCTTGAATTTTGACGAGCCCCAAAGCATCGGTCAAACAAATCTTTTGTACGTTCCGTTTTAAAAACAAATTCAGTATGATCCGGCGATTTTTAAAAGGAGTTAGGCGAATGAATCCTCAAATTACGGGGCGAAGAATCGAAATCACTGAATCTATTCGAGGCTATATTGTCAATAAATTCGGCAAGTTGGAACGGCATTTTTCGAAGATATCTTCGGCACATTTTATTCTTGATACTGAACCCAATATTTTTAAAATTGAGGTGAATATCCATCTGCCTGGCCATGAAGTTTTTGTCGAAAATAAAAACTCTGATATGTATGCTGCCATTGATATTTTGATGGATAAGCTCGACACAAAACTAGCCAAAATTAAAGAAAGAATGAATAACCACCACCATCCTTTTCAGCAGGATAAAATTGCGAGTCTTCATCAAAAGCTACATGAGAACGATGAATAGGCCGTCAAATTTATATGGGAATCTAATCCAGGTTCATGGCAAAGGCGTTCTAATTTTAGGTGCTCCAGGTGCTGGAAAAAGTCGATTGACGCTAGATTATCTAAATCGTGGTTTTTTTTTGTCGCTGATGATTTAGTTTGCTTGAACGTTAATGCTAAAACTAAACAACTCGTGGGAAGTCGGGCAAAAAACTCTGCTTTGCTATATCTTAGAGATCAAGGCTTATTGGACCTCTTTCACCTTTATCCGAAGCAAATTCTAGACTCCTCTCCCATCAATAGAATTTTGAGTTTGTCAGAAGAGCCTTTTTCACTGTTAAGATCACATCCTGGATTCAATCTTCCAGAAAATCACTTTAAAATTTTAGAGAATCTTCCGATTCAGATTATTTGAACCAGTGTTTTGAAGGACAAGCGGTTCTGCATATCCATCACCTTCCAAGACACAGGATTCTCGTACAGAAGCACTTAAAGCAGCGATTAGCACTCGGGACAAAGAATTATTGCATTTTAATACATAAATAGCGTAAAACGCGCCCCTAAGCTTTTAGGGTCGTAAATGCGGGATTTTATGAATTTCCATCAACATTCTTCAGATAAACAAGGTCATTCCTGTCCTTCGCATGCGCACTCCCCTTTTAAATGGGCTATTGCCATTAATTTTGGATATGTCGTTATTCAAACGATTTTCGCTTTGCATGCGCATTCAAACAGTTTATTTGCTGATGCTGCCCATAATTTAGGGGATGTTCTAGGCCTTTTCTTCGCTTTTATTTCTACTTTATTGCATGAAAAATCATCGACGAATGCTTATAGCTACGGCTTTAAAAAAACGACGATTCTCGCCGCCCTTTCCAATGCATTAATTCTGATCTTTACCTGCGGGTTAATTGGCTACGACTCGATTCTCAAACTCATCCATCCAGGAGAAATTGCTGAATTGGATGTCATTCTTGTCGCTAGCGCTGGGATTCTGATTAATGGGGGAAGCGCCCTATTTTTCATGAAAGGTCAGCATGATTTAACCATTCGAAGTGCTTTCTTGCATTTGGCCTATGACAGCTTAATTTCTCTGGGAGTGCTGTTGGGTGCAGTACTGATTTATTTCACCCATTGGTATTGGCTTGACCCCCTTCTTGGAATAGGGATTATGGCGATGATTTTAACTGGAACCCTTTCTTTATTGAAAAGCACTTTTCGTTTAGTCATGGATGGTGTCCCTCCTGGCCTGGATGTAGGCAATATTAAAAAAGTACTCTCAGAAAAACCTTATGTGATAGGGGTCCATGATCTTCATGTCTGGGCCTTAAGCACGAAAGAAAATATTTTGACTGCTCATATCCAGGTCAGGCCAGAAGCCTTGTCCATGAAGTCCACTCAAGAATTAAGTTTATTGATCGAAGAAAATTTCAATATTCACCATGTCACGCTGCAGCTTGAAGAAGCGAATTGTGAAAAAGGCTGT
>OBEQ012743029.1_pt1 | contig 12582 bp, 11 predicted proteins | sample 1670901 | NCBI WGS metagenome assembly OBEQ01 (sample SAMEA104232315, study PRJEB22302) | groundwater metagenome | biome: forest; feature: aquifer; material: groundwater | place: USA | collected 2011-08-07 | depth 5.4 m | reverse complement strand
GCAGCTTTTTTTGTCCACGATGTGCTGGCAGTTATCAGGTAGGATTTACCGACAAGGCCCTGGGCGATATCGAGGGGCTTTCCGAATTCGATCGCGTCCGTATCGTGAAAAGCTGCCTGAGACTCCAGCAGGACCCAACTCCGGACGGCAAACATGTGAAGAAGCTGCGGGGATATAAAGATCTTTACCGTCTCAGGATCGGCGGCTATCGGGCGGTCTTTGAGTGGAAGAGCGAGACCGTGACGGTGATCAGGGTCCTCACACGACAGGATTTCGGGAAGAGGTATTGAGTCTCTAATTTCTCAGAACTCAGCAAAGATCGTCTTACCACGTCTTAAAATCCCTCGTCGGCAACGGCGTGCCGGTTCGAGTCCGGCCTCGGGCACCATTTGTTTTCAAGGTTCAAATGCCCAATTTTCAAAACTAATGTCCTCTAACCCTTATGAGGGCGTCGTTAAGCCTCCGGGGAGAAGCCTGGCGACAATCCATGCTATTGCGTAAAGGACGCCGAGGAGGACGACATCTGCAGGGCCGACGGGAAAGTCATATTGGTACGCGATCCAGAAGCCGAAGAACGCGGCCGCACCACCTATCAGTGAGGCCAACATCATGAACTGGCGCATATTGTGCGCGAACAGGTGCGCCATCAGCGCGGGGATCAGCAAAAATCCGAACGCGATCAGCGGACCGACACTGAGCACCGCCACAGAGACAGTCAGGCCGATCAGTAAATAAAGCAGCACGTCCCAAAAAACGACGTTTTTACGAAGTATAATTGCCATCTCGCGGTCGAACGAGACCAGGAGCAACTCCTTGTGGAACAGTGCAAGCGCTGTGAGAACGAGCGTGAGCGCTGCCGCCGTCAGCACGAGATCGAAATTAGATATGGTGATGACCTCTCCCTTCAGCATATCGAGCCAACCGATTTCGCCGTAGGGGTTTTTTGAAAGCAACAGGATGCTCAACGCTGCGGCCACGACATACGCAGTGCCTAGCCGGCCTTCCGGCTGTCCGCGCCCCCGTCGCTCCAGGAATGCCAGCACCAGGACCGCGGTCAGCGAGAAGCTGATCGAGCCGGCAAAGGCGAGCGCATGCGCACTGTATGGGCCGTGACTAGCCAGATTGAATCCGAGCCACATGGGAAGCGAGAGCGCGATTGCGACGCCGGTCGAGGAAATCTGGGGCAGCGCAACGCCCATGAATACCAGCCGGCGCATCACGAGAAACACACCGACGAGAGGGCAAGCGAAGCCGATGAGCACGCTTGTGTAAATCGAGTTGCGCAGCAGAAACTCCGGTGAAAGAATCTGATAAAGCGTTTCCATGTCAGTCGATCCCCCTTTCAAACATTTCCGCCATCCGTTCGGCCGTAAGCAGTTCGCATGCTGCACCGTGGAACACTGTGCCCTCATGGAGCCAGATGACTTGTTCAGCGTGCCGACGCACCTCCGCAAAGTCGTGCGTGACGAGCAGGACCGTGATCTTTCTTTCCTTGCGGATCTGCGAAATGAACTCCATCACCGCATGCGTCGCATCACGGTCCACACCCGCGGTGGGCTCGTCCAGCACCAGGATATCGGGCCGCGTAGTAAGGGCGCGGGCGATGAGCACGCGTTGTTTCTGCCCGCCCGAGAGTTCGGCAAAGCGCTTGCGGGATAAGTCCTCAGCGCCCGCCGCACTCAGGCATTCGCGCGTGAATGCTCGTTCGACCGGCGGGACAAGACGCCCAGGCCGCACGCGTCCGTACACGCCCATCAGGGCAACCTCGAACGCTGTCAGCAGATAAATCGGATCGAACTGAATGTATTGTGGTACGTACCCGAATACAAGAGGCGCACCCGCCGATGCGATATCGATACGGCCCCCTACCGGCGGAAGCAGTCCAAGCATTGTCTTGAGCAGTGTCGATTTGCCTGAGCCGTTTGCGCCGAGAATGGCTGTAAAACCGGCGCGGGCAACAGCGAGCGAAATGCCGGATAGCACAGCTTGGCCGTTGTAGCCGATACTCAGGTTATCCAGTGTGATGAGTGGTTCATTCATAAGTATGTTGGGTGTGTCCGCCCGGAAGGTCCGGGCGGACATCCTCTCCTGTTTTTATTTCCTGCCTTGCACGGTGGTAACGAATGTGTGAATAATGTAGTCCATCATTTTTATGTACGTTTCAGTATTCGGCACGCCGCCCGGCATGATGGGCAGCGTTATCATGGTTGCGCCGGTTTGTTCGGCGATGCGTTTCGGCACCTTTTCAGGGAACTGCGGCTCGCGCACGACAATAGGCACGTGCTGGGCCTTCATAGCAGAGATCAGTTCCTCAATGTGACGTGCTGTCGGATCGATGCCCGGCCTCAGTTCGACTGTGCCGAAGTAGTTCAAGCCGAAGCGCACTGCGAAGTAGTTCCACTCTTCGTGGTAGGATATGAACTTCGTGCCCTTGAGCGGTCTGGCCTCTTTTTCCCATTCGGCTATCTTGGCGTTTAGCTTTGCGAGATACGCATCGCGATTACGCATGAATTGCGCTTTGTCTTGCGGTGCGAACTCCGCAAGCGCGTTATAGATATTCCCGATCGCGAACTTAGCCGACACCGGATCGAGCGTGTAGTGCGGGTTGCCATAGGGATGAACGTCGCCCGCGGAGTGCTCGGTTGACTTGGGCACATCGAGCGGGAAGACACCCTTGGAGCAGTCCACGTAGCCGGATCTGCCTACCTGGATGCGCGGATTTTTGCTCGCTTCTATCAACGCAGGCAGGAAGGCGTGCTCCATTTCGAACCCCATCGACATCAGTAGGTCCGCACGGTTCATCATCGGTACAAAGCTCGGTTTCATCGGGACGCCATGGGTGTCTTCGACGCCGGTGGCCAGACTGCGGACTTCGACCAAATCCCCACCCACGGCCCGGGCAAAGTCAGCTAAGTCGGTGAGTGTTGTGACAACGCGGATTTTGGCCGCATGAGCCGGCATCACGTCCATACAAAATACCCCGGCCAGCAAGATGACCGAGAACAAATAAAACAGTTTTGATTTCATGTTAACATTTCTCCTTTCCATATTCAGCGTTGCTGCCACCCATGCGAGTGAGCGCCGATGATCCACGCCCATTGCATATAAACGGCATTATCGGGCCGCAGGCCGGATACGGCATTGTGGTCGGTGTAGGTATATTGAAGCCTAAGCTGGTTCCAGTGGCTGAGGGCCCACGTGATAAAAGGAGAGTACTCGGAAGTCTTGGCTTTGTTGTCCTGAGCATTCTCCACAAAGCCGTACAAGAACCCCGCTGACCACTGCCTATGGAACTTGTAAGTGAGATACGAGTAAAGGCCTAAAGAGCCTACCTTGCTGCCGGGCAGGGCACCGCCTGATGAATCGGCCACGTCAAAGCGGTTATCGCTGAAAAGCACTTCAGTGCCCCAGGTAAGGCTCTGGAACTGATTGTTACGGAGCGGCTTCCAGCTCAGAGCCAGGTCTGCTCCCACCAGACGGCGCTCGCGTTCGGTAAACGTATTGTTATTTATATCCGTGGGCAGCGGAGCAACGTTAGGGTCCCACTGACCTTTAGTATGCGGGTTCCAGAGGCCTGAAACGCCCGGTTCGAGCGAGATCTCTGGTGTCAGATCGAAATACGTGGATAAGCGTCCGAAGTAATTCCAGCCGCTTAAATGACGGAACTGGCCGACATCGTTCGGTGGGTTGTCGCCTCCAAACTGATTGCCGACACCCAGTGTGAGACTGATGTAATGTTCGAGCGGCAGCAGCCAGTTAACCTGTATCCCGTCGGTTCTCGATTCGCCGCCGATGTATTGGGCGAGCACCAGCGGACGGTTCACGAAAGGCAGTTCATGATCATGGATGTAGCCTAATCGACCGAACTCGCCAAAGAACCGGCCTGCTTTCACGGTCAGATTACCGGGAAGCGACTCTGTCTGGAGCGCTGCCTCTTCGATTCTAAAAGTCGCTTCGCCGGTGTGTGCATCGGCTGACGCGTTGGCCACCACGTAGGCCTTGGCGAACGGGTCGACAGACGCGGCCGCGTTCAATTCCACCGAACGCTGGAACGCGTCGAACCCGCCGGGCCTGTCGCTGCCCGTCTGCGAAGATCCCTTGCTGCGATAGGAGAAGATCGTTTCACCCACGAGTCCGATGGAAGGGTTGAAGATGCTCGGGACGGTCTTTTTCTGCGCTTCGACCACCTGCTCCATCTGCTCCTTCAACTCCTGCACCTCTTGCTGCATCTGTCCGGCCGCCACAGGCTCGTTGACAGCGGCGCCCTTCGGCTGAGCAAAGGGTTGGGTCTGTTTGACTTCGGCTTGTAATTCTTCAATCAACTTTCGCTGCTCATCAATGGTCCTGCCCTGCTGCTTAATAGTTTTTTCCAGTGCGTTGAGTCTCGATTCTATGTCGCTTGCAAGAGAATTGCCGGCAAAGATTAATAAATAAAATATCAAAAAGGATACTATTTTCCCTTTCATTAATTCCTCCTTTAGGAAATGCATGCCACAGGGCGCGAAACAACGACGCCCGTGGAAAGATTGAAGATGTCTCAGAAGGACTTAAGCAGGAGGAGCCCGGCAGGGCAGGAGAGAAACCCGCACTGAGTCAACGAGTAAGGACAACACAAAGAATTCATTGCTTGATATCGGCTGTTGACTTGGAAGTGAAAAAACGTTAATGCTTGCCGCGGAATGGTGATGGCCGGCTGCGCAAACAGGACAGTCATGGTGTTCACTGCCGTCCTCATGATGATGAAATGAAGTCGCTAAGGTGCCTGCGGCGAAAAGGAGCAAGAGGATGAAAGCGAATCTTCCAATCCTCTGCACTCGGGCGCAGCCTGCCTCTCTCTTTAGCATCATCGGCATCATTTTTTTAAATTCGAAGTGATTCTATTATGGATTTTTGTTGTTCGTGTGTCAATGAAACCACTCACTGATTGGAGGCTCGCAGAGGAGGCGGCATTTCGTTATGCTTGAAATCAGAACGAAACTCCAGACCCGATTTGACGTTCAGAACGGGCAAGATTCTCTTAAGAGGGTTTACTCAAGGGTTTAATGTGATATATTAAAGCATGGGCAATATTCTGATAATCGATGATGATGAAGGGGTAAGGGGCGTGATGGAGGGGGTTTTTTCAGAGGAAGGATTTGACGTTACCGCGGTATCCGACGGAGGAAGCGGACTCCATTTATTGAGACAAATGGAATTTGATATTATCTTCCTTGACCTTGTCATGCCAGGCATGGGGGGGCTAAAGGTGCTTGAAGAGCTTTCCAAGATGAAAGTAGAAATACCTTGTATTGTTATGACAGGTTTTGCTACGACAGAAACTGCAGTGGATGCTATGAAACTCGGCGCGGTTGATTATATTACCAAGCCTTTCAACCTTGAAGAACTCTTGATTATTACAAAGAGGATATTAGATATGACAAGGGTCGTGAGAGAGAACATTGCATTAAAGAAGCAGTTATCCGGTCTTCTTCATGTTTGTTCATGGTGCAATAAGATACGCGATGAAAAAGGTGATTGGAAGTCGATAGAAGATTATGTAAAAGAACGGGAGAACGCTTCATTTTCTCATGGCATATGCCCCGTCTGTCTCAAGAAGAACAGTGCAAAGACAGGAGGGTATTGACCTGAAGTCTGGGTTAATCCCTGCTATCACCGGCCCGCCTTAGATTCCCTTATCGTCTCGGCAGGCAGCTTAGAAAGTGAAGGACCACGGAAAAGTGTTCAGCGAACCGCAGAGCCTACTTATGGAGGGCATATATTTCTTCTAATACCGGAGAAACTTTAACGAAAGCATTCAGAACAGTAGGGTCAAAATGATCCGGCATCGTCCTTCCATCCCCCTCGGTAAGTATCTTAAACGTCTTCTGGTGATCAAAGGACGGTTTGTAGGGCCTTTTACTGCGCAAGGCGTCATACTGGTCGGCGAGAATCGCTATCCTTCCCTCAATGGGAATATCCTCCCCTTTGAGCCCCCGCGGATATCCCTTCCCGTCCCATCTCTCATGATGATTCAGCGCAATCGATGCTGCAAGACGCACATCCGGATGAAGCGACCCTCCAAGTATCTTCTCCCCGATAGTAGTATGCATTTTCATAATGTCGAATTCTTCTCTTGAAAGAGGCCCAAGCTTCAAAAGTATATTATCAGGTATCCCTATTTTCCCGATATCATGCATGGAGCTGGCAAAAGTGATGGTTTCGACAAAATCCGAGGACATATTCAAGGCCTCGGCGATCTTGTTTGAATAAAGGCCGATTCTCGATATGTGACCTCCGGTGTCCGTGTCCCGGAATTCGGCAACGGTTGTCAATCGCTGTACCACCTCCCTGCTCATGTTCTTGACCATCGCGAGGGCATCGGCCAATTCCTTTGTCCTCTCCCTGACTGTTTTTTCGAGGACCGACGTATAATTCTTTTCTATCTGCAGCATCCGGTGATACCGGACCGCTTTTTCCACGGAGTGGACCAGGTATTCGGTCTGGCAGGGTTTGGTAATAAAGTCGAAGGCCCCCTTTTTGATCGCATCGACTGCAATATCAAGCTCGGCATATGCGGTCATCAGAATAACGGGCATATCGGGATCGATGCCGTGTATCTTATCGAGAAGATCGATGCCTGAAATCACGGGCATTTTGATGTCGGTAAGTACCGCGCTGACCGCCTGTTTACTCAAATTGAGGAGTGCGCCTTCTGCATTTCCACAAGATATTATGGAAAAGCCATACTCACGCAACAGGAGTGAAAGAGGTTCGAGCACATAGGGGTCATCATCGACGATAAGCACTGTAGGTTTCTTATTATCCCCCGCAGACTGTAGCGGACGGTCATCCTTTTTAGTCGAAAAAGGCACCACACCTGCTCTTGATAATCCGATGGGGGGCCTTGCGTATTCTTTGCTGTCAATCATGGCTTCCTTGCTCTCCCTGTGACGATCGGTTAAATAAATATTTTGCGCCACCACTCATTTGCGGAGTCAAGTATCTTTTCGGCATTTATGTGGAAGTTCTTTAATTTAGCTGCCGGACCGTAGCTTCAGACTCAAACGCCCCCGGCCAAAAACCTACAGTTCTACCCTGAATTCCGCGCCTTCGCCGGTATTCGTTGCGGTAAGCTTCCCACTCATGCTCTTTTCGATGATCATCTTTGACATATAAAGTCCTATCCCTGTGCCCTGACCGTTTTGTTTGGTCGAAAAATACGGTTCGAATATCTTGCCGTTCTTGACGATATAACTGCAAATACAGCAGCGGGACTCTAAAAAAAGGAGTTCAATCAGTTCTTTTGTCTGAGGGAGAATAAGTGAAAGGCCGGCTGGGGATCGGGGATAACCGGCCTTTCATGGAGGGTGGTAGATAAACTCATTCTTTGGAGGGATCATCTATCTACCTGTTATTAGGATAGCAGATGGTCTGCCGGATTGTCAATACGATAAGGAAATTTTTTTTTGTATCTTCAAGAAGACGCGTCCGTCAGGATCTTCTTTGTGCCGGCCCTCATCGGAAGATAAAAAGCGGCCCCATCAAGCAAAAATCAATGCGATACAGGCAGAGATTCCGCTCTTCCGGATTTCCGGCAAGGCGTTATGATGTTGCTGCGAGCACTTTGCCGGCGAGTTCATCCATCAGAGACTTAACCGGAAGGATCTTGTTGACCTTGTTTGCGCTTGTGCCGACGGTAAATAGCGGCTCTTCTTTGTCGGGGTTATAGCCCGCGGAACTGAGGAGACCGTTGCAGATACAGAAGCAGTTTTCGTTGCTTTCCTTGGCGGGACAGCGGGCGAACTTACCTTCTTCGTCCTTGAGGAGAACGTACCCTTTGTCGCATTTCGGCTGCCTCGATTTTTTCAGTGCAGATTCGTACATCGGGGACTGTCTTATGATCCTGAATGGGAGGCCGCAGGGAGAGCCCGGCTTATGGGCCACAATAATATCTTCCTCCTGCGCATCGACGACCGCTTTTTTATATACGGGAGATGCGCTGCTTTCTTCGGTCGCGAGGAATCTCGTTCCCATCTGGACACCGTTTGCGCCCATCTGCAGGAATCTCTGAATATCTGAATGCGTATAGATCCCGCCCGCAACAATGACCGGGATGTCTCCGTATTTCATCGCCATCTCCTTCACAGGGGGAAGGAGGTTTTCCAGTTTATTAGAGTCGAGGTCTATCTGATCGATCTTAAAACCGAGATGCCCGCCTGCGAGAGGACCTTCGAGTACGACCGCATCAGGCCGGTAATGATATCTCTCCCATTTCTTGCAGATTAGGTCGAGCGCCCTTGCAGAGGATACTATCGGGATGAGCGCAGTGTCTTTCGGCGCGGTAATAGCGGGGAGATTTAACGGCAGTCCGGCGCCTGAGATGATGAAATCCGCCCCGGCATCGACAGCGCCCTTTACCGAGTCTTCATAGTCCCTGACCAGGGCGACCATGATATTGATGCCGACGAAGCCGCCCGATGACTTAGAGAGAGAGACCTCCTCGTAGGCGGCTTCATATGAGTTGAGCTTCTTGCCGTTTCTCTTTGAGACGAGTCTGTCCAGACAAGCGGAAGATATAATCCCCACGCCGCCTTCTTTGGCAACGGCTCTGGCAAGCGGGGAGAGCGATACCCCGACACCCATTCCGCCTTGTATAATCGGCAGAGGTATCCTTTTATCTTTGATTACCAATTGAGGCAGCGATGAAACCGGTTCTAGCAAAATGACCCCTTAACAATAATTGCAGGCATAAACGCTTAGCAGTGATACCGAGAGACGGGAAGGTCAGCGTCGTTCCCTGGATATATAATAATCGCCATGTAAATATAATCGCTTATTGCGGGTGAATTTATCAAGGGGAATGTTTATTGCGAAAGAGAAAATGACGGCGCGTTAGGCATGAGAAGTGTAATAATCAGGGTTTTTCAGTTATAATTAAATAAAAAAAATAAATAGATAAAAGGTAACGATGGAGGTGACGGTGGCAGATATAATCCCGGATAAGAAGATCAATATTAAGGGGCTCGTTTGTCCTTATACGTTCGTGAAGGCCAAGCTGGCCATAGAGTCGATGGACGTCGGACAGGTCCTGGAGATACTTCTGGACTACGAAGAGGCATCTAGGAGCATACCTAAGTCAATGGAGGACCATGGACAGAAGGTCCTGAAGGTCGAAAGGACAAACGATACGGACTGGGTCCTTCAAATAAGAAAGGACAAGGACTGATGGAATTTACAGACGATCAGTTGTTGCGTTACAGCCGCCATATCATCCTTCCTGAGGTTGGAGGGAAGGGCCAGTCGAAGATCGCCAAGGCGAAGGTTTTCATAGTAGGAGCGGGAGGGCTCGGCTGCCCCGTGGGATATTATCTTACCGCTGCGGGTGTCGGCACAATCGCCCTGGTCGACAACGATACGGTCGAGATGAGCAATCTTCAGAGGCAGATAGCGCATAGCGTAAATACCATCGGAATGCCGAAGGTCGAATCTGCGAAGAAGACCTTTGAGGCCCTGAACCCCGACGTCAATATCGTCGCGATACAGAAGAGGATGTCTAAGGACAATATCATTGATTTAATAAAGGATTACGATATTGTGGTGGACGGCAGCGATAATTTCCCGACGAGATACCTTGTGAATGACGCCTGCTTTATGGCCGGGAAGCCCCTTGTCAGCGGTGCGATCCTCAGGTTCGAGGGACAGGTGACGACGATACTTCCCGGAGACGGGCCGTGTTACCGATGTCTCTTCGAGGAGCCGCCTCCGCCCGGTCTTGTCCCCTCTTGCCAGGAGGCGGGAGTGCTAGGCGTGCTCCCGGGTGTGATCGGTGGACTCCAGGCTACTGAGGTCCTTAAGTTGATCCTCGGCAAGGGGGATGTATTAAAGGGGGAACTCCTTATCTATGATGCGCTGAAGACGACATTCAGGAAGGTGAAAATCCCGAAAAACCCGTCGTGTCCGCTCTGCGGCGGGAACCCTACGATTACGGAACTCATCGACTATAACGAAGGCTATTGTACCCTTCAGTAATACCGGTAGTATGGACGAAGTCATTCTGCCCAGAGAGTTTATCCGCTGTATGCTTTCTCATGGGAGATCAACGTATCCCGATGAGGCATGCGGTATTCTTGCCGGTACAGGGAACACTGCAGCCGTGCTTTACAGGGCCGCTAACGCTGAAAGCTCCCCTGTGAGCTATCAGATAGACCCGCAGGAGCAGTTTCGGATTATGAAAGAAATCAGAGACAAAGGGATGAGGATGGTCGCAATCTATCATTCGCATCCATATTCTCCGCCTTATCCGTCACCGACAGATGTGAAGCTCGCGTTTTACTCTGATGCGGCTTATATCATCGTCGGTCTCCTTAACCGCGATAATCCCGAGGTAAAGGCGTTCGAGATCGCGAACGACAGTGTTCGGGAGATAGACATTAAGGTGCGGGACTGACCCCTGCGGCCCCTGATTGCCTATTCATGCCCGAAAGCGTTCGATGTCGTCGTTGACGTCATGGCGGCTATCTATATAAAATACAGATGAGAAAAGACCGGCTTGTCTTCCTTTCAGAATAGTTCCCTGAGGAAGGTCTTTTCATGCGGAGGAATATATGAATGGATTGAAAACAATGATGTTGATGATGCTGCTCACGCTTCTTTTGGTCTTTGGAGGCGCGGCGCTCGGCGGGAAGTCGGGTATGACCTTTGCCCTTGTGATGGCCTTTCTGATGAATTTCATCTCCTACTTCTTCAGTGACAAGATAGTCCTGAAGATGTACAGGGCACAGGAAGTGACGGAAGCGGAGGCCCCGGTGCTGCACAGGATCGTGAGGAGGCTGAGTCAGAAAGCCGGCATCCCCATGCCGAAGGTATACATTATCCCTGACATGTCGCCGAACGCCTTTGCTACGGGGAGAAACCCGAATCATGCCGCCGTGGCCGCCACTGAGGGGATAATGCAGATTCTTACCGAGGAAGAGCTCTCCGGGGTTATGGCCCACGAACTTGCACACGTAATGCACAGAGACATTCTCATCGGAACGATCGCTGCCACGATTGCCGGCGCTATCAGTTATCTCGCCCAGATGGCCCAGTGGGCAATGATATTCGGCGGCGGAAGACGCGATGACGATGAGGGGGGCGGCCCGGTTGCTTCGCTCGTCATGATGATCGTCGCCCCGATCGCCGCAATGCTTATACAGATGGCAATCTCGCGGTCGAGGGAATTTTCGGCCGATGAGGGCGGGGCTATGCTCAACGGCAACCCGATGGCGCTTGCGAACGCTCTTCGCAAACTAGAAAAAGGTACGCAGATGATCCCGATGCAGGTGAACCCTGCGACGTCCCATATGCTTATCGTGAGCCCTTTCAGCGGCGGAGGGATCGTGAAACTGTTCAGCACACATCCGCCTATTGAAGAGAGGATCGCAAGACTCGAAGCGATGCGGCGGGCCTAAAAAGCAAAGTAAGGGCATGGCATGCCATGCCCTTACGATTTCCTCAAGAGACAGGCGTGGGCCGAGAGGCCTGCGCCGAAAGCCAGCATTATGCACCAATCGTTTTTTTCCACACCTTTGTCCAGGATGTCTCGAAGTACGAACCATACCGTGGGTGAAGACATGTTCCCGTACTGTGAAAGGACACCGCGTGTGGCCGCGAGCTGAGTTTCCGAGAGTCCCAATTCGGACTTGATTTCCCTGATGATCTTTTCTCCTCCGTTATGAAGCGCCCAATGGCCTATATCCGCAATGCGCAATGACCTTGGGGCCAACAGCCTCGCCACGACCGTTGAGACGGCTTTCCTGACCAGCCTCGGGAGAACAGTCGAGAGGCGGTTATAAAGCCGGCCGTTTTTATGAACGTACCGTATATGTTCCCGTTCTTCGGGAATGTATAGACTTACGGAGTCGACAAGTTCGAACCCCTCGGGCCGGCTCCATATGACCGCTGCTGCCGCCCCGTCTCCGAAAAGAGTGTTGGATATGAGAAGGCTCAAATCGTCTTCCATCTGGAAGGTGGCACTGCATATCTCGACTGAGACGCTGAGCACTGCGCCCTCTCCGCTTACTTGAGAAGCGGCCACCTGGAGGTTGGGTATGGCGCCTCCGCAACCGCTTCCGACGAGGTCGAAGGCCTTCACGTTTCTGGGCAGCCCCAATTCTTCAATAACGTATGTCGAGATGCCAGGACAAATATATCCGGTGCAGGTATTGATTACAAGAGATGAAACGTCCCCGGCATCCAGGTCCGCTCTGTCGAGCGCCCTGGTAATAGCCTCCGAAGAAAGTTTTACGGCCCAGTGTCTGAACCTCTCTATCCGCTTGTCAGGGTCTTCATCGACAAGGCAGGAAGGGTCGTCGAAGGCAAAGGCCCTTTGTGATATTGCGGGATGGGCGAAAAGCTTATGCATAAGCCCAAGACTCCTCGGCCCCAGTCTGTCGACATAGTGCCCGGTGAAGAATTCGTCGGCCTCTTTTTGGCTTGCTATATAGGGAGGCACGGCGACGGCCACCGGTCCGATATATGATTTTGCGGTCCCGCCTGCGGCGGGTCCTTCTTTATAATAGACTTCTTTCATGCATCCACCCCGAAAGTCCTGAGGCCGCGGCG
>OBEQ010347805.1_pt1 | contig 12582 bp, 12 predicted proteins | sample 1670901 | NCBI WGS metagenome assembly OBEQ01 (sample SAMEA104232315, study PRJEB22302) | groundwater metagenome | biome: forest; feature: aquifer; material: groundwater | place: USA | collected 2011-08-07 | depth 5.4 m | reverse complement strand
TCTGACGAGGGCAATCGGCATGAGGACAGAGTGGAGGATTTTCGCAGGAAAAATCCGCCTGCCTGCCGGCAGGCAGGGAACAGGCTGAAATTAGGCAGGGGCTGAGCGGGAGTTTATCTTGATACTCCTTCCGTATAGACATTAGACGCGTTCCAGAGCATAAAGCCTGAAAAATTTTCTCCATACGAATCAGCTACGGCCTTTATTTCGGCACGAACCATGTCGACATTATAATCCGCTCCAAGGTCAAAGTCCTGAAGCCAAGGCCGGATTTTCACATCGTTGGGAGTGAGGCCTCTTTTTGTTTTTGACGCTTTATAATCAGCAAGCTTTTTCAATCCCCCGTCCATCGCATTCCTGACCACCTCGTAAGGATGTTCGGCCGGATTAGAATAGCCCAAAAATGTGGGCGGATAGTGGGATGGATAAAGCATCGGGCTGACATAATCAAAATACGCGAAAGCATTTTCTATGATTTGACCAATACCAAGATCGTCTTTACGGGTGGTTACAAAACCGAACATGTCGGCTGAGATTTTAGTATCGGGAAGATTATCCCTTATATATTTAAAGAAAGACATCAGAACTTCAGACTTTGAAATTTTCCCGTCCCAAAAAGGATACTTCATCACGCTCATGTCCCCATCGCTTGGAAAACGGATATAGTCAAAATTTATCTCATCAAATCCCCTCTCACTTGCATCTCTGGCAATGGCAACATCATATTGCCAAGCATCGCGTGAAGCCGGGTCTATCCAGGCAAGGCCTTTATTGTCATACCAAAGCTGAGAACCGTTCTTTATGGCCAAGCTTGGCCTGGCTTTGGCCAGGGCCGGGTCCTGAAATACGGTAATTCTGGCTATGATATATATTCCTTTTCCATGAAGCCTTCTTATCAGCCTGTCTACATCTTTAATCACGGGCCTTTCAGTTTGATACTTCTCGGCCTCAGCTACCGAGGTATCGTAGGATATATAGCCTGAATAATCCTTTACATCTACGACCGCCGCATTGATGCCGTTCTTTCCGGCAAAATTAAAAAACTCATTTATCTTCTTATCACTCCCCGCTGATGAACTGGTCAAATATAGAGCTTTTACTACCCTGGGCGAAGATATGTGATACTTAAAAATAGGATAGGCTTGCAGAATCGCCGCACTCTCATCCAATCTATAAACCCGGGCCCATTCAAAAACCAAAATAACCGCCAGAAGTAGAGGAATGAAAAGCAACGCCAAAAAAACATACCGCCTATCGTACTTCACTAATTAAAATTAACTATTTTCCAAACACCGGAGTATTTATTGAGCTCCGTATTAGTCGATGCCATGTTTACATCTTTGGCCATTTTAGGCAAGACTCCCTGCTCTTTCAGTTGCGTAAGCGCCCGGAGCCAGTTATCTCTTGACGACTTCTCATCAAGCATAAAATACTTAGCCGCCAGTTCTGCATCGTTAGCTTTTAACGCCGCCACGAAAAGATCAATAGTCTCTTGCGGCGTCTTACCTCCGTACGAATCTTCGGTCATAGCTTCGACATAACTTTTTTGAATTTGCTTTGGCTTATCTTGGCCGCCTATGTAGCTATAAATATTCGGGTAACGATTGACGGCAATGTAAAATCCGCCGGCCAGTATGACCAGCAATACGGAACCGCCCCATAGTGAGAATATTCTTTTTAACATATAGTAGGACTTACGCGTTCGGGCTATTTGATACTCTTATTATACCACAAAAAGAAAAAGGACCTCTCAGAGAGAGGGCCTTGGGGTGTAGTCTGTTGAAGGCTACATTAGTAGTCTAGCAAACGGATCTATTGTGTAAATAGCCATCTGTGGATATCTTTTATTTTCGTGAATAATGATATTATATCATGAGTAGACTATGATAGAAAAAATAAAACGATACCTCTTAGGTTCCGTATTCAGAAAGGGAGCTTCGCTCCTGACTTTTTTGACACTTGGAAGCTATGTCTTGGGACTGGCCAGAGACATGCTCTTTGCTCATTTCTTCGGCGCTTCCCGGATGCTCGATATATATAACGCCGCTTTCATAATTCCTGACCTGATACTGAATATTTTTGTGGCCTCGGCACTGTCTGCCGCATTCATACCTATGTTCACCCATCTTTACGCTTCCGGCGAAGAAGATGAGGCAGATAAGGTGGCAACAACAATGCTCTACGCCGCACCCGTAACCATGTTGTTTCTAGCCATACCGGCTTTTATTTTTATGCCCCAATTGTCATCATGGGTGGCGCCGGGATTTTCAGGGCAAGAAAAGGACCTTCTAATTCTGATGAGCCGGCTGATGCTTTTGTCTCCGATTATATTCGCGGTCTCCAACACACTGGGCAACATACTGGTTTCATATGAAAAATTTTTCGGCTATGGCCTCTCCCCTGTCCTATATAACCTCGGCATCATTGCCGGCATTCCTCTAACCGCCGCCATGGGTCCGTTCGGTCTTATCGTAGGAACTCTTTGCGGAGCATTTCTTCATTTGCTGGTCAGAGTAGTGGCTATTTTTGAAAGCCGCTTCCGCCAGAAATTCCCCGTAGATATCCGGGATAAAAACTTTTTAAAAATATTAAAACTGATGCTCCCCCGCATGGCCGGCCAGCCGGTCGAACAAATAACTTTTTTTGTTTTTACAAGTATGGCCTCGACTCTAGCCGCCGGCTCTATTGCTGTGCTCAATTTCGCCAGAAATTTCGAGAGCGTGCCGGTGAGTATCTTCGGCATTTCTTTCGCAACCGTAATTTTCTCCTCTCTATCCAAGAAGGCGGCCCTGAAAGACAGAGAAGGATTTCTGCGCCACCTCAAAGAAACATCGAAGGCGCTGGCTCTGGTCAGTATCGTCTCGGCTTTATTTTATATATTTTTCGGACAATTCGTTATCAGGATATTTTTAGGCGGCGGCAGGTTCACCAACGCGGATGTCATACGGACTGCTCAAGTCCTGGCAATCCTTTCTATCGGTATTCCGGCCGAGAGCTTCATCCACTTATTAGTCCGGGCATTTTATGCCTTGAAAGACACCTGGACGCCGATACTTGTCAGCATCCCCGGACTTTTGCTTATCATTATCCTCTCAAAGCTATTACTCCCAACACTTGCGCTCAATGCACTGGCCATAAGTTACTTCTTGGCCAGCACTCTTGAAGCTATAATATTATTTTTAATACTGAGAAAAAGAATTCAAAAAATATAGAGCATGTCTAGAGGTCATCCCAATTAAAAAGGGCCACGCATTGCGTTGCCCTTCGTACTATACAACTCCTTAAGCCAGCAGTTCCCTCGCCCGTTCCATGATCGCGGCTTCTATCTTAGTCTTGAACAATAACGCCGCTAAAGGCAAATCGCAGGTAAGCCTAACGGCGGACGGACTCACTGTCAGCGTCCCGGATACATGAAACCCCATGGCCGAAAAACTGAATTCACCGCCATTTCCGCTCCACTCTTCATGAAGATTAGTGATTTTGTCGGCGAACTTCGCCTTCACATCCCCCAACAGATGCTTAATCCGCCTAAGGGCTTCTTCCTGCGAAAGCCGGTGCGAAACATAGATATCTAGCTTTGGCATCATCATTAACTCCCTGTCCAGATATTAGTCATAGGATACCACAAGTTTAGTCGCTATGTCAAATAAAGTGGCCCGGAGATCAAACTCTACAGCAATTAGAACTACACCCATCGCTACGAGATAAAAACTAATTCGGATATACGACTATCATCGCCTTTCTACCGGTCAGAACATATTTTTCGAGGTCATTTATTTTTCCTCCGCCTGGCGCATCGTGAATGGCATTGAACAAAACATCAGCATTATAAATATAATTATAGCCGCGCCTGGTGCCGACATCGTTAGTAATAAGGTCGCCGTCTTGAGTAACACCTTTGACCACGAGCATATGATAGGGCGGCCCCGGCTGGCGATAGTAGGGGTTGTATAACAGACGACCGGCCAAAGGCAGTATCACCGGCCTGCCCGATAGTATCTCGTTCTTTATGTCATCAACGGTAATATCATATTTGACCTCCACTTTTTTATATCCAAAATATTCCCTGAGCATTGTTGCCGTCTCCGCCGCAGTTGTATCCTCGTAGTATCCGAATTTACTTTTTTCCCAATCAACCATTTTTAATATTTCGTCCTTGGCCGTCTCGGGAGTTATGCCTTGTCCTTTATAAAATCGGTCAACGAGAAGAGACGATGTTTCTTCGCAAGCCTCTTCGTAAGGCAGACTCCAATCGCCGTAAGGCGCTTGGGAAGAAAAAGGCACGGCCAAGTTGATACCCTGAAACGGCGGAGTTGGGGTCGGGCTGGGAACGGGCATAGGGTTGGCCGGAATAGCTGTAATTTGCGGCTTAGGCAAAGAAGTAGGATGAAGCCTGACCTCCTTGTAGGTCGATTCCTTGGGCAGGTCTTTTTTGCTCCATTCAAAAACTGAATCGCGGATACTGACCCGGAAGTAATACAAAAATCCGGCCAGAACGGCCAAGGCGGCAAATGCAAGAGTTAATCTTCTCATTCTTGAATTATACCAAATTTCCGCCCAAAGACCAACAAAAAAAATTGTCTCAAAATATGCTCGTACGAACACTTTTTAAGACAATCGCATGTAAAATTAAAACAAAAAAACCTCAGCTTAATGCTGAGGCTGGAGCTTCTCTAAATACTTCTTGATATTTACCTTAGATATCTTGCCTATCGGATTCTTGAATTGGTCCAATGAATCCATCACTATTATTTGTGAAGGATTGTAATAGGGATGGGCGCCGGCCAGAGACATTCTGATATTTTTTTCAAAATTATGATCATTCCGGCAATCCTTCGCCAACACTATTAATGCCACAGGCACTTCGCCCTTTTTAATATCAGGTACTCCTACCACGACAGCTTCTCTGATGAGCGGGTCTAACATAAGTCTTTTTTCTATTTCAGAGGCATAGATATTTTCGCCCATGACCTTTATCACATCTTTGAGCCTGTCAGTGAAGTAGCAAAAACCTTCATCATCCATATAACCCATGTCTCCCGTCTTGAACCATCCATCATTCAAAACATTTTTTGTTTCCACATCATTATTGAAGTAGCCTTTCATGACCTGAGGTCCGAGTACAGTTATCTCCCCTATTTCCCCCGCCGGAAGTTCTTTGCCGTTCTCGCCTGCTATTTTTATGGTCGTCCCCGGAACCGCCCTTCCGATAAATCCTTTGGCCCGAGGCTTGGACAGATATTCAGGCAGAGTTACCGCCACAGCGGGAGATGTTTCCGACAATCCATAGCCCTCGGTGATGGCCAAATTTTTTGTGATTTCCCGGAAAGCATTACAAATCCTGTCATCAATCGGCCCGGCTCCGCTGACACAGAGCTTAAGAGATGAGAGATCCGTAGCCGCCATCAAGTCCTTACAGCCCACCATTGACTGATACATTCGATTCACGCCCGGAAAAACTGATACCTTATACTTGGCAATATTTCTGATTGCAGACTTAGGATCAAACGCCGGCATTAAAAGAAGCTGGCCGCCCAAAGAAAGCATCGTCGCATTAAGACAGGTCGTCATACCGTAGATGTGAAAGAGCGGCAATGCCGCCATGACTACTTCTTCTCCGTCCTTAAGAATGTCTCCGAAATGTTCTCTTACCTGAAGAACATTGTTGACTAAGTTTCGATGAGTAAGCATCGCTGCCTTAGGATTGCCGGTGGTGCCGCCGGTATACTGGAACTGGGCGACCGTGTCCGGGTCGATAGACTCAAGTTTGGGAATATGCCCGGAAAGACTATCCATAATTTCTTCCAATCTCATCACGGTCTTTGGTACGGCAACATACTTTTTATCGTGCTTGGTTTTGATGGGATACAGAAGTCTCAGGAAAAATGGAAGAAAATCCCCGGGACTTGCAACCACGATATTGCATGGCCAGTTTATTTTAACCTGCGTAAGCGCAGGATACAGAAAATCAGCCACAAAGATAACGGCCGGCTTAGAATCGAGGAGTTGGCTTTTTATCTCGTCAGTTATCTTTATATCGTTGCCGTTCTTTGATTTCATGGCATTGGCGATAGATATGAAGTTAATCGGTACGGCTATTCTTTTTGCCGCTAATGTCCCGTAGTAACAAAATACGAACTGAGGTATATTAGGCATAAAAATAGCCACTCTGTCGCTGGACTGAGTGAACAGTCTTATATAATAGGCTAATCCCCTTGATAAGCTCCAAACCTTTTGATAGCTAATCTTGTTGCCATAGTAGATAAGGGCGGTTTTCCTGCCCATTTTACCAGCCATAGCCTCGAACATTTCAGGAATGCTCTTAATATTCTCTTCCCGAAGCCACCGGTAGGGCATTGACGGCCTCTTTTTGGTTTAAAAGAACGATACCACTTATTTAAACACAATTTTAAAAGATATCAAGTCAAGCATACGAGGGGCCATTTCTGCATAACTACGGCTACATCCTTTCTCAATCTGCTCGGTCATGGTTAAGGAAAACTACAAAGGCTGCCTTTGCAAAGGCAGCCTTTGTAGTTTTCCTTATGACCTGCGGGAACTTATTCAAAAGGATGTAAGCCTGCGCCAGTTTTGCGTTATCAGCTTACACTTTGTGGTAATGAGTCAAATAAAAATTTAAACCATCTTGCAGTTAGCATTGTGCATCACCATTACGGTACACTTGACTGGGAATAAATAACTAGTATAATATTACTACGATTTGCTATTTTATAACGAGGTAGCAGTGGCTTCATTGCTGGAGAAATTTCATTCCATTTTCCATCGGCCTTATACCATAAAGTCACCCAGGGACTTTGGCCCCTTAAAATTCAAATGCTATACTCCTCAGCTATACGATATAGACATCTCGCCCTACATCAGAGAATTTACCAAAGAAGATTTCCGGAGCACGGTAGCCCCAGGAGATTATAGGATATATATCCACGGCGGCCAGGGCAATAGCCCATTCAATGGCATCTACTGCGATGCAGAATATAATTTCGTCCTTACCCGCGGACCGGTACCCAAAAAAAAATCGATAACCCAAGCTTCCGTCCATGGAGCAATGGCTTGTATAAGTTTTAATCTTGAGATGGGCCCGGGAATATTTATTAAACAACTCCAGGGAGTGGAAGGAGCGGGCACACTACTGAAGGCATTCCGCTGGGAAAAAATGCTGTTAAAAGTAGTTACAGATTGGGCTAAAGCGCATGATTACACAAAAGTACGCCTCCAAAGAGCGGAGGATAACAGCTGGAAAAATATTGTAGGCATAGAAAAACTCAAGATCAGATATGATGTGACGGCCAAAAGGTCAGGATTCAAATACGACGAGGAAAGCAGGACTTATGTTTTAGTTCTCCAATAAAAGGCGAGCAAGGCAAGGCTAGCGGAAGCTGGTCTTGGATCACCTCCTTTCTATTTTTTTCTTTTAGAAAAAAATAGTCCCGAGCGTTAGTCGAGGGGCTACATTAATGTAATCCTTCAACTTCGTTCAGGATTTATATTTTTCTTTCAGAAAAATATAAAGGAGTTAGAAGTGGGAGGCGAAAGATGGGAAGAACTTATCGTTTTTCACATCCAACCTCTATCTCTTCATTAAAATGTTGTCGATACCCAGCCCCAGTTTTACTGACAGTATTTATTAATTTATTCAAGGATTTCTAAAACACCTAGAGTATAATTATTGATAGTGTTTGTAAAACTGGAGCTGGGTGGCTGGTCCGAAGCCTAAATCGGAATTCAATGGTGGTTCGAATAAAAATTTCCATCAAAAGGATATCTGGTTAGCTATATAAAGTTTGGAAACCAAAAATCCGCTTAAAGCGGATTTTTGGTTGACTTTTCCTCTGTTAAATTATAATCTATCCTCAAGTTCTTTTTCATGGAGGAGTTGTGGGAAAGTTTCTGGTGACGGTCTTGTTGGTGCTGGCGGCATTGGCTTACTTTGTTGTTTTCTATACTATTTTTATAATGCCCGCGCTCGAAAAGGTGAGGCCCTAATGAAGAAAGCGGGGGCTAGAGAGGTCGAGATAGAGTTGACCAAAGAAAGCTACGAGGGACTTCAAAAGATGGCCCAAAAAACGGGACTGCCATGGGAAGAAGTGGTAGATATGATCTTGGGATGTGAATTAGACATCATTGAATACTCAGCGCGGATGAGAAAAAAGTTAGCCAAGCGGTTGAAGATCAAGCCGACCAAGAGATTTTTGTACAAACCTAGATTCTGCGGTTAAAATTTAAAGCGCCCTCTCCCTGCGATAAACTCAGGGTAAACGGGCGCCTTTTGATTACTTGATCTGGTAGGTAATCGTTACATCGAATGTAGTCTCATTCTCTCCGGTGGGGATGGAGGGAGCGGGCATGCCGCCTGTACTGTCAGCTGACATGGCTTTGGCTCCATAGTATATCGGCCAACCGCCAGTGTTTTCTGAGTAGTTAACTATTTTACCCAGATGAATGCCTAGAACCTTTTTTAAATCTTCGGCCTTCTGCTTGGCATCGGCGATTGCTTTGTCTCGAGCTTCGGCCTTGATTTTATCAGGATTGTCTATTTGAAAGCCGACGGGTAAAAATGCTTTGACAAAGTTAATATATCGGCCATTAGTATACTGATGGCCCGAACATGTAAGTCCTATAACTTAGCTTAAAAATATCGCAAGACAAGAGGCCAACATAAGGAGATCGAATTCCCAACCGCCTTTTTCTCCCACCATGAAAGGCGCATTCCATTTATTAACCTTAAAATATATGGCGCCGACCATAATAATGCCTAATGCCAGAGCGGTTCCGTGAATGTGTATCCCAAGTATCAATACCGCTCCTCCAAGAACTTCAGCTAATCCATGATAAAGACCGATAATCGGCGGGGCTTTATAGGCGGATGCGATGCCCTTGGGATTTTTTATTTTGGGAAAGCCGTGGACTATGAATATCACTCCCACTACGACACCCAAAATCCACATTCCCATATAACTATACTCAACTACAGGGTGAAACATATAGCACCTCCTTCCACGATAATTGCCTATAAGCCTTGCGAATAGTTGCAATCATCAGTGTCCGCCGACTTCGTCTGGCCAAAGGCCGACTATGTCGGGCCGACGGCCGAAGCTTCAGCGTAGGCGGACTTATATTAAAATGAAGAGACTATGTTTATTATAGCACGCTCAAATTTTGAGATATGAACACTACTTAGCTGAGCCCCCTTTAACCTTCATAAGATCGGCTAAAACTTGGAACTGGAGAGCCCACCTTGAGAGGTCGCTTCGAAGTCCAGCCATGGTGGCACTCTCCGAATCAATCTTTTTCTGCAACTCCTTAGCGTCGAGGTCGGTAGTATGCCCCAGAATTAGCCTGTACCAAGGAGGCTGGATGCGGACTTTGTGCTTACTGTCCACGAAGGTCCTGGTTATGGGGTGAAAAGGAAATATGCCCAAAAGTCTGCCGTAGAAAGAGTAGTCTATTTCGGTAATAGTCGCACTTATCTTCACATAATTTATGGCATCGTCCCCTTTCATGACCTTGGCCGTAAAAGCGCTCAAATCTTCAAGGCTGTGGACCGCCGAAGGGTCGGTCATCTTGGCCATAAGTTCGGCGTTGGATTTTGCCACATCACTTCTTTTTAAAACCACCTCCTCTTTGGCTTTGGGCTGCCAGGGCGTAAGCTGCTTCCCGGCAGAAATATTCACGGTAGAATTATATTTTATCTGACTGGTAGGAAGCGGCTTGGGAATTACTTGGGGAGTGGCAATTTGAGCATTTGTATTTCCGGTATAAAAAACAAAAACAACCATCAAAGAGACCGCCGCTAAATAATATTTTGTCATCCCGTTAGAAGTAGTATCGGCTTGTTGTTTAAATTATAGCTGGACACTACTTTTTAGAACACCGTTTGTTTTTAGACCCGTTAGGGCTACTTCTAACGGGATTCATTTTTTAAAATATGATACTCTTGCCTATTACTTCCAGTGACGGCAGATAAATTGCCATGAATAAAAGTGCAAAGTTCATTGCCGTAGCAAAGACCAGGCTTTTTCTCCTGCCTAAGAATGCTATCGATGCTCCGAACAATACAATAGTCGCGAGCATATACAACTCGTAGGCGAAATTTAGTCTGCCCGAAGCCGTTGCCGAACCGAGTTGGTCATTATTTACAAAATCCAAAGGCTTTTTCACGGTCGGTATTTTCTCGTCAGTAGATATCTGTTGGCCGAGCGGCTTTTCAACTGCTACATTAACGGCCTCGGAACCGGAAACCAAATGCTTTGTGACCGGGGACGGCGAAGAAGACTTATTGGGAAGAACAGACAGCTTAGGTAAAGGAGTCGGCTGAACCGCAACCACCCTGGCATATGGCCTGCCCGCTTCGCCATAGCTCCAGCGAGGCGAGCCGAACATCTGAACCACCAGAATGCCGTTGATACCATCGATATTAGCCTTGCCGACAGCAACGCCTATTTCGGTATATTTGCCGTTCATTAAATTTTCTTTGTGGGAAGGAGAGTTCATCCAGGCATCAACTGTCTTTTCCGGGCTTACAAATCCAAGGGCCAGATTCTCTCCAGCGTAGCTGTATTTGTATCCGTCTTTTGTCATCCAAAACCAAGGGTCAACGCCTTGAGGACTGATATGAGCAAAATATCCGTTCTTTATCATGTCACTTAACTTATCATCAGCCGCCAAGTCTAATCTATAATTTGGGACAACCGGCTGAAGCCCTTGAGCGGCTCGGACCTTGTTAGTTTCGGTTATTATCGCCCTTGAATCAAAAGGATTGATTTGCTCAAGCACCGTCGCCAATTGGGGGCCGTAAAAAGGAACCGCTATCTTTATGGCAATGAGTATCAGAACATTAAGGAGCAAAAAATTCTTAATGTTCAAAGGCTCCACCCAGTTTTTCACCAGAACTCTCATTGTGTTAACGATAAGCTTCATAGTAAATTATACCACTAATTAGTGCCGGCGTTTAGTCCCTGTCCCCCGTACAGGCTAACGAACGAAGAATTGACTGTTATATACACTTGTGCCACAACTTGGCTACCCCCCTTTCATTATAGTAAAGCTCGTATATACTATGTCTTTATAAGAACTAGACAATAACCATGGCCAATACTTATGCAACAACGATAGAAGAGGAACTAGCCTTGGGGGGACAACTTTCAATAATCAATCTAATCGATACTCTTATTGCCTACGCCTATCATGTCCGGGCATCAGACATTCATATAGATCCCCAAGAAAAATCTGTCCGGGTCAGATTTAGAATTGATGGGGTTCTCCAGGATATGCATTCCCTCCCCAAACAAATAATCTCCGAGGTAATATCCAGAATAAAAATACTTTCTAATCTTAGGACTGACGAACACCAAACACCTCAAGACGGCAGGTTTAGGATAGTCATCCAGGATGTAGGGCCGGTTGATATCAGAGTAGCCATCACTCCAAGCTATTACGGCGAAAGCTCCGTGATGCGTCTTCTGTCCGACAAGGCCGAGCAATTCAGCCTTGAAAGCCTTGGCTTTAACGAAAAAGACAGGGAAAAAATAACCAAAGCCGCCCAGAATCCCTACGGCATGATACTGGCCACCGGACCGACCGGTTCAGGGAAAACTACCACTCTTTATACGATACTGAAGCTGCTCAATACCAAAGATGTTTCTATAATTACGATAGAAGACCCTATCGAATACGCCGTAGAAAATATAAAGCAGATACAGGCTAATCCCCGCGCCGGACTGACATTTGCCAGCGGATTACGGTCAATTTTAAGACAAGACCCCGACATTATTATGGTTGGAGAAATAAGAGATGAAGAAACCGCCGGACTGGCAGTTAATACAGCTTTGACCGGCCATTTACTTCTCTCCACTCTCCATACTAACGACTCAGCTACCACATTGCCGAGGCTTTTGGATATGAAGATAGAGCCATACCTCGTCGCCTCAACCGTCAATATCGCCATCGGCCAAAGATTGGTCAGGAAAATATGTTCCGATTGTAAAACAGAAAAGAAAATGACCGATGCGGAATATAAGAGCTTCTCCGGAGCATTAACCACTAAAATTATCGGCACCAGTAAAAAATTCTATAAAGGCACCGGCTGTGAAAGTTGTAATCAGACCGGCTACAACGGACGGGTAGGCATTCACGAAGTTATGATATTAGAGGGCAAGATAAGAGACGCTATACTGAGCAAATCATCGGCCAGTGAAATAAAAAGAATAGCCGTAGAAAATGGTATGACCACAATGATAGAGGATGGCTTTCATAAAGCCTCCGAGGGTCTGACCACTATCGACGAAGTTTTAAGAGTTATACATGAATAAATTTTTTCAAAAAATTTCCATCAAAGAACGGGCCATCATGGCAAAACGCCTTGCGTTTTTGATTAAGGCTGACATTCCCCTTTTGGATTCCCTGAGGCTGATACAGAAACAGACCAAATCAAAATCCAGGATAAAAATTTTTGACCAGATAATAGCCGATGTCTCCAATGGCCAGTTCCTTTCTTCCAGTATGGGCCGTTTCAGACATGCTTTCAGCGATTTTGACGTCAATATGATTAAGGTGGGAGAAGAG
>OBEQ012201346.1_pt1 | contig 12583 bp, 9 predicted proteins | sample 1670901 | NCBI WGS metagenome assembly OBEQ01 (sample SAMEA104232315, study PRJEB22302) | groundwater metagenome | biome: forest; feature: aquifer; material: groundwater | place: USA | collected 2011-08-07 | depth 5.4 m | reverse complement strand
CGTTGCAATAATTGTTGTTGAATAACATGTTGCACTTGATCTGCCATTCCTACTGGCACCGTCGATTTATCGACAACCACACAATCTTGATCTAAATGCAAACCAATATCGCGCGCTGCTTCTAATACATATTGAATATCAACCGCACCTTCTTTATTGCTAGGCGTGCCAACGGCAATAAAAATAACGCGCGGCGACCCCAACACTTCTGTCAACGATGTCGCAAAATGCAAACGCCCGGCCGTACTGTTGGATGCAACCAATGCTTCTAAACCCGGTTCATAAATAGGCAAAATAGCTTGTTTTAAACGTGCAATTTTATTTGCATCCACATCTACACAGGTCACATGATTACCTAATTCTGCAAAACAAGCGCCAGTCACTAACCCCACATAACCTGCTCCAATCACGGTAATATTCACTTTCTTTTCTCCTTTTTCTGTAGTGTTATTTGATAAATCACTACACGATCACCACGTTCATTACTAAATATGTATATTGGCGTAAATGGAATTTCTTGCACAATACGATGCATTTTCTTTTGTTTATTTTTATTAATTCGTATTGCCACATAATCATATTGTCGCCATTGACCATGCGCGAGCGTTTGAATATTGTCATAATCCGGTGATTTTTCAAAAAGAATATTATTAAAATGTTTGGAGTAATACATTAATTGATAATCATTCACATACAATGTTTTATTTGCTGGAACGTTTTGCGCTAACCAATTGCCCGCATCAATCAAATATTTTTTTGAATAACCAAAATTTAAAATGCCGCTGATGCCGGAAATAAAAATACATAATAAAACGATGACAATGAACAAGCGTTGACGCCAAGTACGATATTGTTTTTGGCTGCCACGTTGAATTAATTTTTCTATTGCAAATGGCACCCACAACATGAACGTTAAAATAAACGCAATTAAATAACGTTTAGATAAAAATAAACGTTCAAATAAAAATATGAATGTCACCACAAAATTAATACCGAGATAACCATAAATCACTAATCTTGCAGAAGCTGCCCATATTGCCGCGCGCCGCCACCAGGCATAGATCACCAAAGCGCTATATGTCCATGACAAAGCATTCACGATACTTAATACATACCAACTCAAAAAAATTAATATTAAAATCATGCCAGCATGTTTGGCCGAATCAGGTGTTAATACATGTTCCGCCAAAGCGGTTTTAGTCGCCAGATAACGTTCTGCCATCATGCTAAAACCATGTTGAAACTGTTGTAAAAACTCAGGTAGGCGACCTAATTTTTCGATGGAAGCAGCAGGATGCATAAACAACCAACTACCACCGCCTATTAATAAAATAAGCAACGGGATATTTAACATCAAAAAATAGTTTGCACGTACACGCCATGATAATGAAACTAAAAACCAGGTTAAAAATGGTAATAAAACTAAAAAAATAAATCCTTCAATTCTGAATAAAGCAGCAATGAATAAACTAATACTCCAACCGCATGCGGTGAATAATCGTTCCCGCGTGTCTATAATAGTGCTAGAAGGTTGTCGAAAAAATCGCAATAAATAAAAAATAGAAACTAAATAAAACGCCCAAAATCCATGATCACGAATAATATATTCGCGCACATTATTAAACTGATGCGATAACAAAATAACACCCGCAGCAAACCACATCACGCGGCGCGATCCGCCTAACTCCTTGATGATGGCAATAAACATCATCACAGAAAGCGCGGAAAATAAGCTATTTAATATATAGGCGGCGCTGATGTAAGAAAGATGGGTGATTTGCACCACGCCATAAATTAATAAAGAATAAAACGGCCACTTTGCTTGCCCGCATAATGCCATTGCACCTTGTAACCCTTGCGTACCTATTATTTCAGCACCGCTCAAATAACAAATCGCATCTGGGTTGATAATGACTTCGTGAATACTAATCCAAAAAGATAAAAAGAAACTTGTGATCATCGCCATAAAATAAATAAAAATATTGCGCTGATAAAATACATTACGTTTTATCATGACATGATTGTCTCTAAAGAACGTTTAAAATCAGCGGCTAATTCCGGATGTTTTAACGCATACGCAATAGTCGCCTCTAAATAACCCAATTTATTTCCACAATCATACCGTTTACCCGTAAACTGATAAGCGTACACTTTTTCTTGATCTAACAATTTTGCAATCGCATCTGTCAATTGAATTTCACCGCCCGATCCTTTTTGCGTGTGCGCTAACATAGCAAAAATCGTTGGCGTTAATATGTAACGGCCTACTACCGCTAAATTGGAAGGAGCATCTTGCGGATGTGGTTTTTCGATAATGTCGCGCATAGCAGCAAGGATTTCAGGTGATGCCGCAACATCGACGATGCCATATTTTCGAGTTTCTTCTGGCATAATTTTTTGTACGGCGATGACACTAGCTTGGACTTGATAAAATTGATCAACCATTTGCTTTAAACAGGGCTTGTCACCACCATCAATTAAATCATCTGCTAATAACACCGCAAACGGTTCATTCATCACTAATTGGCGCGCGCACAATACCGCATGACCTAAACCTTGTGGTGATTTTTGGCGAATATATGCACAAGAAACGCCCTCAGGCAAAATCCCTTGGACGATATCTAACAAATCTTGTTTACCGCGCTCTTGTAGCGCTGCTTCTAGCTCAAAATTAGAATCAAAGTGATCTTCAATCGCACGTTTGCTGCTATTGGTAACAAAAATCAACTCAGTAATACCCGCTGCTACTGCTTCTTCAACCGCATATTGAATCAATGGCTTATCCACAATGGGCAACATCTCTTTAGGATTAGCTTTGGTTGCAGGTAAAAAGCGCGTCCCAAGCCCTGCAACTGGGAAAACAGCTTTAGTAATTTTCATCTTAAAATTCATTTTAAAAGACCGCGGATCTGTGAAAGCGGATCCATGAAATAAGTAGTTAATAAGTAGTAAGTATTAAGTGCCGGCATAGTAGCATATTAGATCTTGTTCTGCCCAGTGGGATGGCGATGGGCGCTCAGAGGGATTGAGGAGCGTGCGTAGCGCGTGTCTCGAAGCATGCGCCTCGTAATCCACCAAACAACTTGTATATAATGACAAACTTTTAAAGTGTTTATAGGATGGCTAACTTGAAACAACAAATTCTCATCTTAGGCCATAACGACGCCACTCAATTTGTCGATATTTATAATCAATACACGAGATTATTTGCTCCTGAAAAATACGACGTGACTGTTGCCTATTTAACCGGTGAAGAAAATCCTGACACCAAACAACGCATGCTGACATCGAAGGTTTTATTTTTGAATTTTTCGAAAAAAAATATTCGTCATTTAAAAATCGTTCCTATTCAGAAATTAATACAATTATGTCGCGAAAAAAAATTTCAAATCGTCATTTGTCATCGTTATAAAGCTACTTACATCATGTTATGGGTGGCGCAATTCTGCAAAATTCCAGTATTAATTGGGGTGATGCATGAGTTAAACACCATGACTGCACGCGGCCGCCAATTATCCATTGCCTTTTTACAGCGTAAAAATTTAATGTTAGCAGGCGTTTCCAATGCCGTACGTGATGATATTCGCAAAAATATCACCAGCATGCCGCCGGAACGTATCGTCACGTTATATAACATGATTGATATTGATATGACTGAACCACAATTATTATCCCGTGAAGATGCTCGAACAATGCTGCATTTATCCGATGATATGTTTGTATTTGGAAACATTGCACGTTTAGTCCCCAACAAAAATCAAGCGCATTTAATTCACTCGTTTTCATTAATAAAAATTTATTGCCCACGCGCAAAATTAATTATCATCGGCGACGGCATATTAGAAGAACGTTTAAAAACACAAGTCATACAATATGGTTTGCAAAATGAAGTAATTTTTACCGGCTATTTATCCAGTGCATTTCGTTATATGAAAGCATTCGATTGTTTTGTGTTATCTTCCATACAAGAAGCCTTTGGCCGCGTGTTACTCGAAGCCATGCTGGCAAAATTACCGTTGATTGCAACCAGCGTGCATGGCATCCCAGAAGTCGTTGGCGATGTCGGCACACTAGTCGATCCCACCGATGCCGCTGCACTGGCTTTTGCCATGAAACAAATTTATCGACTTTCACCGGAAGAACGCTTGCAATTAGGTGAACGCGCTTATCAACATGTTGAAAAAAAATTTTCGATTCCTTGTTTTCAAAAACAATTTTGGCAACTTTTAGAGAATTAATATGCGAATTGCTTTTACTACCACGTTTGCTGCGCGCGATATTCACAATTGGTCGGGCACACCTTATCACATGTCGCAAGCTTTTATAAAAGAAGGCGAACAAGTCGATTATATTGGTGAATTAAAGCGGCAATTACCGCCATTTTTTAAATTAAAACAAACATGGAATAAATATATTACCAATCAACGTGAAAGTCCGCGCTTTAATGTTGTCGCCGCAAAACATTATTCGGCACAAGTCGCTGCACAATTAAAAAAGTTATCGGCTGATGTGGTCATTTCGCCATTAATCAATCCCATTGCTTATTTAGATTGTACACAACCGATTGTATTATGGACTGATGCCGTATATGCCGCATTAGTGGGTTTTTATCCGGCATTTGCCTATCATTCTGCACATACTATTGCGCAAGGAAATGCAATCACAGCCGCGTGTTTGGCGCGTTGCCGCTTAGCGATCTTTTCATCCGATTGGGCGGCACGCAGCGCAGCAGAATTGTATGGCATCAATCGCGATAAAATTAAAGTCGTACCTTATGGCGCTAATTTAGCTGCTGCACCCGCAATAGAAGAAGTAAAATATAATATTCAAAATCGTGCGCCTGACAAAATTAAATTATTATTTTTAGCAAAAAGTTGGGAGCGAAAAGGCGGTGATATCGCACTCGCTGTGGTAAAAGCATTACATGAGGCGGGTCACTCAGTCGAATTAACTATTGTTGGTTACACCCCCACTTGGGAAAATGACGCGCCACCTGCTTATGTTAATTGTTTAGGTTTTATTTCGAAACAAACGCCAGAAGGAAAAACAAAAATAACCCATTTATTATCGCAATCACATTTTTTAATTTTGCCATCGCGGGCCGATGCCTGCCCCATGGTATTTGCTGAAGCGAATGCTTACGGTTTGCCTTGTTTAACCAGTTATGTTGGCGGTATTGCCACAGCAGTAAAAGATAATGTAAATGGCATGACGTTTGCATTAGATGCGCCAGTGAATTTATATTGCGATTACATTGTGAAAACATTACAAGCGCGGGCGCAATATGAAACGCTGGCTTTATCAGCACAAAATGAATATGCAACGCGGTTGAATTGGCAAGCGGCTGTGAGTGCGGTGAAAAATCTGATTGGGTAAACTGTCATGCCAGCAAAAGCTGGCATGACAACAGTTTTATATCTACGAATTCACTCAGATATTTACGCTATCGGCTCTTTCATCTTTATCTTTGGCACCACCACCACTTCCTCATCCAGATGTGGTGACGCACGATAAATCATTTTCATCATTTTTTCTAATTGGTTTTTAACATATATTTGCGAGGTATGATGATGAATACGTTGACGTTGATAATCAGAATAATTTTCAACACCACGCATTTCTTTTTCTAATGCATGTCCTGCTGCATTAATTTTTTTAATAATACTTTTGATGGTTTTCACCACACCACGCAAAATTTCCAAATCACGATTTGCATACATCTCTTGATCAGGACCTTGATACAACGATTGCAATAATGACTGGATAAAAAATAATTGACCTTCATAATCTTTACCATTGTCATTTTCATTATCATTATCTTTGTCATTGTCACTGGTTGCGCTTGTTTGAGCATTTTGTTGTGTGGTGTTTTGTAGAGTTAATGCTAAAAGCTCTTCTAATTGTGTGATTAATTCCTTATTACTCATTTGCTACCCCTCCCTGTTACGTTCCTTTGCCTATTATAAACGTGTTCATACAACGAAAAATTAACAGAGAATTTTTTTTGAATTGAAGGAGTTAGGGAATTTAATATGACGAATGCTGCACAAACGCCCAAGCATGTTGAATAATTGTATCTAAATCTGCATAGCGCGGCTGCCAACCCAATTCCTGACGAATGCGCGTTGCATCCGCCACTAAAATGGCGGGATCACCTGCCCGTCGCGCACTCTCAATCACCGCCAACGGCCGTTGCGTGACGCGCATCGCCGCAGCAATCACTTGTTGTACCGAATAACCATGTCCAGTGCCGACATTATAAATAAGTGCTGTTTTTCCTTGTTGTAATGCTTGCAACGCCAACACATGCGCCTCACAAATATCCATCACGTGCACAAAATCACGCACACACGTACCGTCTGGCGTAGGATAATCGCGCCCATAAACATGAAGCGCCACACGCTCGCCACTCGCCACTTGTAACACTAGCGGAATCAAATGCGATTCCGGTTGATGTTGCTCACCAATACGACCCGCTGGATCTGCGCCCGCCGCATTAAAATAGCGCAAAATTGCATAATTTAACGCACCTGTATGCGCGTAATCTTTTAAAATTTCTTCCACCATCCATTTACTACGTCCATAGGGATTAATGGGATGTAATGGATGTGATTCGGTAATAGGAACTGCTTGCGGGTCGCCATATACTGCCGCCGTCGACGAAAAAATAAAATGGCGCACTTGCGCTTGCAACATCACTGCTAATAAATTCAATGTTGCCGCCACATTATTTTGATAATATTTTGCAGGAAATTGCACCGATTCTGCGACTTCAATAAATGATGCAAAATGCATCACCGCAAAAAAATCATGTTGTGCAAATACTTGTTGCAACAAGTTGGTATCGCAAATATCACCTTGCACAAATTCCGCTTCCATTACGGCATGCGCATGTCCTTTGCTTAAATTATCAAATACCACCGGACAAAAACCAGCTTGTTGCAATGCCAATACCATGTGCGAACCAATATAGCCTGCTCCCCCAACCACTAATATTTTTGTCGACGTTTTATTAGTAAGCATTGCGATTCACAAACCCGTGAAATAAAGTTAAAAAAATAATTTTTAAATCAAAACGCAACGACCAGTTATTAATATAATACAAATCATATTCAACACGTTTTTGCATTTTTTCTAAGGTATCGGTTTCACCGCGCCAACCATTGACTTGCGCCCAACCAGTAATACCTGGTTTTACATAATGACGTTGCATGTAAGTATGAATCGCGTCTTTATAAAATTCATTATGTGCTAGCGCATGTGGTCGCGGGCCAACAATCGACATTCTGCCCTGCAATACATTAATAAATTGTGGTAACTCATCTAAACTGGTGCGGCGTAATAATTTTCCAAATGCTGTCACACGTACATCGCTCAGCGACGCTTGCGTTATTTCTCCGACATTTTCTTGATGTGGCATCATGGTGCGGAATTTATAAATATTAATCACGCGACCATCCCATCCCAAGCGCCGTTGTTTAAAAAAAACCGGCCCTTTTGAGCTATATTTCACACCGATAGCAATCAATAAAAATAATGGGCTAATTAAAAGTAAAATGATCGCTGCAATCATTCTGTCTTCTATTGCTTTTATAAAACGATTAATGCCTTGCATCGGTGTTGAGCGAATATTTAAAACAGGAAAACCAGCAACATCCGTGAGCGAATGACTCAATAAATCTAAGCCAAAAATATCTAACACAAAACGTGTGGTGATGGTGTGGTGACGCAATTGATATAGAATTTCTTTGACGCGCGCTTCCGCTCGCAAAGGTAACGCCAACCAAATTTCATCGACTTGTTCACGGATTAAATAGTCACCTAATTGAGCGGGCATGCTTAACACTGGAATATGCAATAATTGCGCGGGTTTGTGTTGTGCAACGTCATCAATAAATGCCGTAATACGAAAACCTGTCCATAATGCTTGTTGCACTGCACCTGCTAATTTTATGCCTAAATCGCCCGCACCCATAATGACCACACGGCGTTCATTTAAACCATGCGCACGCATAAAACGTAGCGAAAATAAAATAATGCAGCGAAATAATATCAAGCAAATAAAACTGGTCGTCATCCATATACCAAACCATAAACGCGAATAAATTTCGCCTACTTTAATGAAGAAAGCCAATCCAGCTAATAATAATGCCAGCGCACAAATGGCTTGCAATAAATGAATAAAATGATGAAGTAACTCTTGACCGCGCACCGAGGCATAAATATTAAAAAAACCAAACACAAGCGGGGTCAATAAAATCCCTGTAAAAATAGTCATGAGATATAAAGGTGAAATAGTAACGAGATGGAATTTAATGAAGAAAGCAATCCATCCCGCTAAAAAAATTAAGCTCATATCAATCAAGCGTACGATAATGGATAAAGTTAACCAATGTTCTTTGAGTAAGCCTTTTGGAAGCATATTTTTTAGTCTCAGTAGCAAAAAATTTTACGCGGGGTGGATGACGATGCTTGCGCGTCTAACCCACCCTCATTTCAAACGCCGCAGCATTATAATCGTTTTTCTACTATTTGTGATACTTTCTCGCAGTATGATTTCCGCTTTGTTATACTCCCCGCCATATAGAGTGGATAAATCATGAGCGAAAAAATTCAGAAAATATTAGCTAACGCCGGCATTGGCTCCCGCCGCCAAATCGAAACTTGGATTGAAGCAGGCAGAATCACCGTCAATGGCCGCCTCGCAACCATTGGCGACCGCATGACTTATCACGATATTGTTTGCGTTGATGGTCGCGAAATAAAATTAATCAGAAGTCATCAACAAAAATTACGCGTATTGCTTTATCACAAACCAGAAGGGGAAATTTGCACGCGCAGCGATCCTGAAGGCCGCCCTACTATTTTTGAAAGTTTGCCCATGATACGTAATAGTCGTTGGATTTGTGTCGGCCGCTTAGATTTCACCACTTCTGGCATTTTATTACTAACAAATGATGGCGAACTTGCCAATCAACTCATGCATCCCAAATCAGAAATAGAGCGCGAATATGCTGTGCGTATTCGCGGCAACGTCACGGCTGACGTGTTAGCCAAATTAAAAAAAGGAATTATGTTGGAAGATGGCCCCGCACATTTTGCGCAATTAACCGATGCCGGCGGCACTGGTAGTAATCATTGGTATCACGTGATTGTTAAAGAAGGGCGTAATCGCTTAGTGCGGCGCATGTGGGAAGCATTGGGATTCAATGTAAGCCGTTTAATTCGCATTCGTTTTGGCACCATTTATTTACCCGCTTGGTTGCGTCGTGGAAAATGTGCCGAATTGAACGAAGAAGACATCATGAATTTACGGCGGGCGCTGCGGGGTGAAAAAAAATGACACCTCGATCACACACTTCTTTTCAACTCATACAATAAATCCAACGCTGCTTTTGGTGTTAATTGATCTAGGTTAATTGCTTGCAATTGCGCGATTACGGGATGCATTGTTTGTGTTTTTATTTCTATTATTGCTGCCGACACGCTAGACACTGCATGCGCGTGTGCAAGCTGTTCTAATTCCATTAATTTTTGTTTCGCTTGCTGAATCACACTGCGCGGCACGCCTGCCAATTGCGCCACTTGTATACCATAACTTTGATTCGCGGGCCCCTTCAATACGCGATGTAAAAAAATAATTTTATCATTGTGCTCAGCCGCCTCTAAATGTACATTTTGAATCGATGATATTTCATCCGCGAGCGTAGTTAATTCAAAATAATGCGTGGCAAATAAAGTAAACGCGCGCGCCTGTTGCGCTAACTGTTGCGCACATGCAAACGCCAATGACAAACCATCAAACGTACTGGTACCTCGTCCGACTTCATCCATTAACACCACACTTTGCGCAGTCGCATTATGTAAAATATTGGCGGTCTCTGTCATTTCCACCATGAATGTTGAGCGACCACTGGCTAAATCATCGGCGGCACCAATACGCGTAAAAATACGATCGATTGGGCCAATGCGCACAGCTGTCGCTGGCACAAAACTACCGATGTGCGCGAGCAAAATAATCAGCGCTGTTTGCCGCATATAAGTGGATTTTCCACCCATATTAGGTCCGGTAATAATTAACATGCGCAAAGTTTCATGCAAACATACATCGTTGGGCACAAATGCATGCGTCGCAACCGCTTCTACTACTGGATGACGCCCTGCTTGAATATTAATACCAATTTCTTCACTTAACTCAGGACAACACCACTGCAATGTTGTTGCACGTTCAGCAAAATTAGTTAACACATCTAATTCCGCAATCGCTGCCGCACATGCTTGCAATTCGGTAAGTGTCGGCAATAATTGATCGAGTAAATTGTCATATAATATTTTTTCACGCGCGAGCGCACGATCACGCGCACTTAATGATTTATCTTCAAATATTTTTAATTCAGGCGTGATAAAACGTTCGGCATTTTTTAATGTTTGCCTACGTATATAATCAATGGGTGCCTCTTTTGCTTGGCCACGACTAATTTCAATAAAATAACCATGCACGCGATTGTAACCAACTTTTAAACTTGATAAACCAGTGCGCGCTTTTTCTTGTTCTTCTAACCGAATTAAATAATCACCTGCATTTTCACTGATCGCGAGCAATTCATCTAATTCCGCATCGTAACCGCGTGCAATCACGCCGCCATCACGAATAGTAAGCGGTGGTTGTTCGATGATGGCACGTGCGAGTAATTCATGTAATTGCGGAAAAATATTTATTCTTGTTTTTAATGTTGAAAAATAAGATGAAGAAAATAATGCTAATTGTTGTTGTAATATTGGTAACAATGCCAACGTTGCACGCAGCGCCACTAAATCACGCGGGCGTGCCGTTTTGAGTGCGATGCGCGCTAAAATGCGCTCTAAATCGGCGACGTGTTGCAATGTTTTTTGTAATTCAGAAAAAGCTGATAACAATTGCTGCACGCATTGTTGACGCGCAAATAAAATTGCACGGTCACGCAGCGGTCGACCCAACCAGCGTTTTAATAAACGACTGCCCATGGCGGTGCGTGTATGATCAAGCACGGACGCCAATGTATTTTCTTCGCCACCAGAAAAATTAGTAATGATTTCTAAATTGCGTCGCGAAGCTGCATCTAAAATTAAACTATCTTCGCGTCGTTCCACATAGAGTGCGCGCACATGTGGCATTGCCGCACGTTGCGTTTCTTTCGCATATTGCAATAAACAACCGGCGGCACATAACGCCATTTGCATGTGATCGCAACCAAATCCGTTTAAATCGCGCGTTTGCATTTGTTCTGTTAACAAACGCACGGCGCTGACATAATCAAATTCCCACGGCGAGCGACGTTGTAAATGCGTTGCGTCTTGTTGCAATAAAATAGCATCGAGATTGTCATCTTCACTGATTAATATTTCTGCTGGTCGTAAACGCGCGAGCTCGCTCAGTAATGCATCTTCACCTTCTACTTCTAATAAATGAATACGGCCACCACTGATGTCTAATACTGCCAAACCATATTTATGGTCTCTCGCTGTCGTTTGGGAACATAGAGAATCGCGAAGAGCGTCATGAATTGTTAATTTATTTTTTTGTGCGTATAACGCGAGTAACACATTGTCATAACGATCATCTAAAAATGCAGCATCGCTTACGGTGCCAGGCGTGAGTAATCGTACTACTTGTCGTTCAACTAGGCCGACACTGGTTTTTGGATCACCGATTTGTTCGCAAATCGCAACCGATAACCCATTGCGAATTAATTTGGCGATATAGGTTTCAGCAGAATGAAATGGCACGCCTGCCATGGGAATGGGTTTACCTGCTGATTGTCCGCGTGCAGTCAGTGTAATTCCCAGCAAGCGCGCTGCACGTTCAGCATCATCATAAAATAATTCATAAAAATCACCCATGCGATAAAACAATAAAATATGCGGATATTCTGCTTTAATTCGCAAATATTGCTGCATCATCGGGGTGTGAATAGAAACTTCACTGAGGGTAAACGTCGTGTTTCTGTCTTGCATGCTTATGTTCCATTTGAAAATAATTAACGCTTATTTAGCATTCCATTCCATTTCATTTTATCTTCCCTGGTTTCTTTTATTGAAAGATGTTTCCATATTTCTTTTTCTTTTGCTCCAAAAAATAATGGGTAACCTGTTTTAATAAGTTGAATCGGAGCATATATTAACGTTGCCATTTTTTCATCTTCTGCAACATTCAAATAAAATGGTTTACCCATTTTCGCAATCACCTTGCGAATGATTGATACCAGTGTTTTTTGAGTAGAATATTCAAGTATTTCATTATTTTGTTGGCTTCTATCTTGTTGAAGATAAATACGCCATTTTGTTGTTGATTTAATAGGTTGTAAACTGCATAAATATTCTTTTAACGCGCAATAAACAATACCTATCCCTAACTTCCCCAAATGCATTTCCATTTCAATCGCGCCATTATTCTCTTTAGGAGAAGGGATTCTTGTAGATAAAGGTAGAAAAACACCTTGCGCAACATATTTTGTATAAACTGCGAATGCCATGTCAGTTTGATTAACACTGACTAAAATAGTTAAACACGCTTTGATTATTTCCTTCTTTTCATTTTTTTCTT
>OBEQ011773936.1_pt1 | contig 12584 bp, 13 predicted proteins | sample 1670901 | NCBI WGS metagenome assembly OBEQ01 (sample SAMEA104232315, study PRJEB22302) | groundwater metagenome | biome: forest; feature: aquifer; material: groundwater | place: USA | collected 2011-08-07 | depth 5.4 m | reverse complement strand
TACGCATAGAGGTTGTGTGACCTATTCTTTCTTTTTTCTTCCTCGTCTCCCAACCTTCTTTTCTTCCTTGAATATTTCTAGCGCGCGGGGGAGAGTGATGGTATAGACATCGTCACCGGAACCTTTTTTGAGAGAGCGGAAATCTCCGTCATGCATTACATATGGTCCGAAGCGACCATTGTTGGCGATAATTTCTTTTCCGGTTTCCGGATGGGTACCGAGTACGCGGGGTAAGCTCAAATATTTGAGAGCGTCTTGAAGGGTAACGGTTGAAGGATCTTTTTCTGTTGGGATACTCGAACGGCGTGGCTTGGGATTTTCCTTCGTTTTCTCTCCCAACTGAACATACGGTCCGAATCGGCCATCAAGGACAAATATTGGTAGGCCGGTTTTTTCATCTGTCCCGATTGGTTTGATTGGTTCAACAACCGAGCCGTCAATTCGGCGGGCGCCATTGCAATCAGGATAGCGTTCACAGCTCATAAATTTTCCGCTACGGCCGAGCTTAATTATCATCGGGCTTCCGCAAACGGGGCATTTGGATTCTTTAGGAGCCGGACCCAAATTGGTTAGCTTGTCTATTTTTTCTTTTGCTTTGACGTCTTTGTGAAATGGCGTGTAGAAATCCTGAAGGGTCTTAACATACTCTCTTTTTCCAGATGCGATATCGTCGAGCTCATCTTCCATTTCGGCGGTAAATGTATCATTAATGTAGCTCATGAAATTTTCTTCAAGAAACGAGCTGACAACTTCGCCGGTATCTGTAGATTTAAGCGATCGGCCTTCTTTTTCCACATATTTTCGATCGTATAAAGTTTTTATGATAGAAGCATAGGTAGATGGTCGTCCGATACCTCGTTTTTCTAATTCTTTAACTAGGCCGGCTTCCGAATAACGGGGCAGCGGTTCGGTGTGCTTTTCTTCACTAAAGATATCTTTAAGTGTTAAGGCTTCGTTTGTAGCAACCTTGGGTAATTCTACGTCTTCGCCTCGCGCGCGCTTATCACACCGAAGCCAGCCGTCAAACATAACTCGTGAGCCGGTAACAGTAAAATCAGGAATACCACCTTCTTTAATATTGGCAGTAATCTTTGTGCGCATAAGTTTGGCATCGGTCATTTGTGAGGCAATTGTCCGTTCGCGGATAAGGCGATAAAGTTTTTTCTGGTCTTCATTGTATCCGGCGCTTTCCCGAGCGGCGTCTGTCGGGCGGATTGCTTCATGGGCCTCTTGAGCGTTTTTGCTCGTATTCTTATAAGCTCGAGGAGTTATGTATTGTTTGCCGTAAGTTTTTTCGATGAGGCCCACAATCTGTCCTTGGGCAGAGGTGGCCAGGTTGACGCTATCAGTACGCATATATGTAATAAAACCTTGTTCGTAGAGCTTCTGAGCGATACCCATAGTTCGAGATGGTGAAAAGCCGAGTCGTGAACTTGCTGCTTGCTGGAGAGTTGAGGTTGTAAATGGCGATCGGGGTGATCGCTTAACTTCGCTTTCAGTAATGTCTTTAACAAACCAGGAGCCGGTTTTGCTTTTCTTAAGAATATCCTCGACTGTTTTAATATCCTTGGGCTCTTCTTCGCAGGTAATACGAAAAACTGTTTTGTTATTACCAAAAACGTCAGCGGCAATGACATAATAAGTTTCACTTTTGAAAGCACGGATTTCGCGTTCGCGTTCAACAATGATACGAAGTGCCGGTGACTGGACACGTCCGGCCGATAATCCGTAACGAACCTTTTTCCAAATTAGGCCGGAAAGGTCATAGCCAACTAGTCGGTCGAGAACTCGGCGTGCTTCCTGGGCTTTTACTAGCCCATGATCTATTTTGCGGGGATGTTCGAGTGCCTCTTTTATGGCATCCTTAGTGATCTCGTGAAATACAATTCGCTTCGGGTTTTTTAAACCAAGCACTTCTGATACGTGCCAGGCGATAGCTTCGCCTTCCCGGTCAGGGTCGGTGGCTAGATAAATTTCATCGGATTTTTCGGCAAGATTCTTCAAATCTTCTAGAATGTCTTTTTTGTCCCTATCGATTTCATAATGCGGAATGAAACCGCCTTTAATATCGATGGCTTTTTTGTTGCTCTTTGGTAGGTCCCTCACGTGACCGACTGAAGCGCGCACTGAAAAATTACTGCCTAAAAATTTGGAAATTGTCTTTGACTTAGTAGGACTTTCAACAATAACGAGATTCATACTTTTTGCGAGTTTTATATTTTTCGATATTTTCCACTACCTAGATGTTTTATGATACCGCGTATTTCAAGCATGGATAAAGACACAGAGATTGCAGAAGTTTCCATGCCGGATCTTCTTATTATATCATCCACAAACAGAATACCATGTTCATCAAGCAGGTCGACAATTTTTCTCTCCGTTGGGTTTTTGGTTAAAGCCTTCTTTTTCTTCTCGGAAAATAATTGTAAATTTTCGTGATATTCGTTAATGATATCATAAGCATTCATAACAAGCTTGGCCCCGCTCTGAATTAAAGTGTTAGGACCGGCAGATTTTGAAGACAGAACGCTTCCCGGCACCGCAAAGACATCCCGATTCTGGTCGAGGGCGCACTTGGCAGTGATAAGCGCTCCGCTTTTTTCGTCTGCCTCTATAACTAAGACCCCTAAAGATAGACCGCTAATGATTCTGTCTCTTATCGCAAAATTGAAGGCAAAAATCTTTTCCTTATCTGAATATTCAGAAACCAAAAGACCGTCACTTTTGAGTATGCTTTGAGCCAAATGAAAGTTGGTTCTGGGTCCGATATTTTTATCGCCAACTCCGCCTCCGAGGACAGCTATGGTCTTGCCTCCGCAATCTAATGTTGCTTGGTGTACTATCGCATCTATTCCGAGAGCCAAGCCACTCACGACGGTAAATCCGTTGTTGGCAAGATCTCTGACTATCTGTTGAGCAACCTCTTTTCCGTAACTTGTCAGTTTTCTGGTTCCTACGACAGCAAGGCAGCTGCTATTCAGCAGAGAAATATTTCCCCGACAATAAAGTTGCTTCGGGGGGTCGTGTATTTGGGACAAAAGCTTTGGATAAATTTCTTCTCCAGTTGTAATTTGTTTGATGGGATAATTCACTAACATCTAGGTTAAGTGAGTTTGAGTAATCAGTCAAATCGTGTTAGTTTTTAATTTAATATGTACTTATCTGTAATAATACCCGCCCATAACGAGGAAAAACATATAAAGAACACCGTTCAATCTATTTACGACTACTTTTCGGATAAAAAAGTCGAGCACGAAATAGTCGTAGTCACTGATGGCTCAAGCGACAGAACCAACGACATTGTCAGCTCTATGGTGGCGAGTATGCCAACTCTTTCTTTGCTTCGGTCCTCTGTTAATAAAGGTAAGGGCTTTGCTGTAAAAGAAGGCATGCTTAAGGTAACTGGGGATTACAGATTGTTCACCGATGCTGACAATGCCACTACCATTGATTATATAGAAAAAATGATGCCTTTTTTTGAGCAGGGTTACGGTGTGGTTATCGCTTCGATAGCTTTAAAGGGGAGTACCATCGTCAGTGGTTCGGAACCGGTTTGGAGGAGATTGTTTGGGATGATGGGTAACTTGTTCATACAATTGGTTGCTGTACCAGGCATTTACGATACCCAAAGAGGTTTTAAAATAATTACCGCCGGAGTGGCCAATAAAATTTTCCCCAAAATGACTATTAATCGCTGGGGTTTTGATATTGAGATGCTCGCTCTGGCTAGGAAATTCGGCTATAAAATCAAGGAGGTTCCCATCAACTGGAAAAATGATCCTAACACCGCATCCCATCCGCGCCTCTCTGCCTACTTTCAGGTTTTGATGGAAACGGTTAAGATAAGGTGGAATCTAATGACAGGACGGTATATTAATTAACCATATGTCAGAATTTAGACAAGACTTAGTTTCGGGGGAATGGGTTTTGATTGCTCCCGAAAGAGCCAAAAAACCTGACACTCTGAAAAAAGAAAGTTTCTATCAGCCCAAAGAGAGCTGTCCTTTCGAGGATTTATCTAAAAATGGTAACGAAGTTATCTGGACCTACCCTGAAACTGAAGGTGACAATTGGAAAATAGCCGTGGCCAAAAATAAATATCCTGCTGTTAAGCCAGGAGTTTGCGGGCCAGACTCACAATTTGGTCCGTATCATATTCGGGAAGGCGTTGGAGAACATGATCTGTTTATTTTAAAAGAGCATGACAAGATGCTTAGTGATTTAAATCCAGAGGAAATGCATAGCTTGGTGTCAGCATATTTAAAACGCTATAGAGAGGTCTCAAAAATGCAATGCGGAGAATATATAATGATTTTTCATAACCACGGCCATGAATCCGGAGCAAGTGTTTATCATCCTCATAGTCAGCTGATATCGACCCCCATAATGCCACCTTTCCTTGCTAGAGTTTTTCACGGAGCTTATGATTTCTATAAAAAAAACAATAAGCATGTTTTTAATCTGATGATTGATTGGGAGAAGGAACAGAACAAAAGAATTATATTTGAAAATGAATTTTTTATTGCATTTTGTCCGTTTGCCTCGCTGTTTCCTTATCAGGTAATGATTTTACCCAAAAACGGGGAAGCACACTTCGATCAGCTTCAGGAAGAAACCGAATTGCCGTTTGCCCAGGCCCTCTTAACAGTTTTGAAAAAAATTAAAATTGCCTTAGACGACCCATCATGTATCTACTTTATTCACTCTGCTCCCGTTGGTGGAAAATTGAAAAATCTACATGAATTTTATGCTTGGCATGTTGAAATTATCCCAAAATTTTCAGTGGCCGGCGGTTTTGAGATTGCTACGGGGATGGACATCAATGTTGTTGATCCGGATAAAGCTGCTGAGTTATTAAGAAACTCCTGATCATGTTTAATATAATTTCTAATTTAAGCGACCTGGCCCTAAAAGTTATAGATAAGACTGGTTATGCTGGTATTTTTCTTTTGTCGGCCCTTGAAAGTTGCGCTATTCCGATACCATCGGAAGTGGTGGTTCCATTTTCGGGGTTTTTGGCCTCGACGGGCCGATTTAATCTTCTGGCGGTCGGACTAGTGGCTACCGTTGCCAATCTGGTCGGTTCAATAATTTTGTTCTGGATTGGCCGATCTGGTGGTCGCTGGGTCCTGGAACGTTATGGTCGATATATCTTGGTTCATCAGGATGACTTAGATATGACTGACCGCTGGTTCCGCCGCCATGGACCGGCTACGGTTTTCTGGAGCCGGATATTGCCTGGTATCCGAACTTTCTCTGCTCTTTCTGCTGGCATTGCCGAGATGTCCTGGTCAAAATTCTCCCTCTATACATTTCTCGGCTCGTTGCCCTGGAACTTTACCTTGGCCTATATTGGATATAAAACAGGGAAACGGTGGGACATTCTTCATCCATATTTCCAAAAGGCCGAGATAGGTATTGTCATTGTCCTTGTGGTGTTCGTGATCTGGTATGTCCGTCGCCACTTAAAACGCCGTCATGTCTAAAAAATATATTGTGGCTAATTGGAAGATGCAACCCCAGACGCTTGCTGAGGCTGAGCAGATTTTGGATTTTGTTAACGACCATCTGGAATCCAGAAATGAAAAGGAATTTTCTTTAATTTTCTGTCCGCCATTTGTTTTTTTGGAAGAAGTTGGTAAGGTTTTAAAAAACTCTCACCTTGAACATGAATCCTCTTTGGGGGCACAGGATATTTTTTGGGAAGATATGGGTGCCGATACTGGGCTCGGAGAAGGTTCCCGTGCTAAGCCGGGAATCTCTGTAGAAGTTTCTGGACCGATGTTGAGTAAACTGGGGGTAGAGTATGTTATTGTTGGTCACTCGGAAAGAAGATGGAAGCTTGGCGAGTCAGACGAAATAGTAAATAAAAAACTTAAAGCTGTTCTTCGAAATGATTTGATACCGATAGTTTGTTTAGGCGAAAGAGTACAAGATAAAAACTTTAAAGAATTTTTGAAGGAGCAAGTATATGCTACATTTGCGGGATTATCAGCCGATGAAATAGGGAAGTGCATGATTGCATATGAACCTGTCTGGGCCATAAGTTCAAATCCGGGAGCTCGTCCCGACACCCCCGAATCCGCCCTTGATTCAATTCATATCATTCAGGAAGTTTTAATTGAAAATTGGAAATTGAAAATTGGAAATTTGCCGAAGACGTTGTATGGTGGTTCGATTACCTCTGCCAATGTTCTCAGTTTTTTACAACATGATGAGTTTAGTGGCGTGCTGATCGGCGGTGCCAGTGTAAATAAGGTAGAGTTTGTTAAAATACTATCCTTGGTAAAATGATGAACAATTTAAGGCAGGTAGATTTAAAAAATAAAAAAGTTTTGTTAAGAGTTGATTTTAATGTGCCCGTTTCGGATAATGGCCAGATTGAGGAGTCGTTTAGGATTCAAAAGCAGAAAGAAACACTCGATTATTTAGTTGAGCATGGTGCCCATGTAATTATGGTTGCTCACATCTCGGATCAATCCATTGGCCAATCATTTGCCACTCTCATACCACAACTTCATTTGCTTTTGGGTTATGAAGTTAACTTTCTCAAAATTGTGGCGGAAATAAGTGTATATCTTGAAAATTATAGCGGGCCAGCTTTATTGAATAATATACGTCAAAACGAAGGTGAAGAAAAAAACGACCTTGAGTTTGCGAAACAACTAGCAAGCGGATTTGATCTGTATATCAATAACGATTTTGCGGTTTGCCATCGTAATCATGCCTCGATTTCAGCGATTGCTAAACTGTTACCAAGCTATGCTGGATTTTTAGTTGAAGAAGAAGTAGCCAATCTCCAGAGTGTTGTCGATACTCCAAAAAGCGGGAAGATTCTGATAATGGGCGGTGCCAAGGCGTCGACAAAAATACCGGTAATCAAAAACTTTTTAGATAAAACGGACATAATATTGATCGGTGGTGTAATTGCAAACGATATATTGAGAGCAAAAGGGCAAGATGTGGGCGATTCTGTTGTTGATGAAAATGCCCTGGAGTTATTAGTGGGTTTGGATTTAAATAACCCGCAATTACTAATGCCTAAAGATTATAATATTTTTCAAAATAAAATATTGGATATCGGCCCAGAGGCGATCAAAGAATTTTCGGAAATAATAAAAAACTCCAAGATGGTAATCTGGAATGGACCGATGGGAATGTTTGAAAATTCCCAATTCGCTGATGGAACTAATAAAATCGCTCAAGCAATTACCGAATCATCAGCATTGAAAATAGTTGGCGGAGGCGATACGATATCGGTTATTGATAAAATCGGTTTGATTGACAAATTTGATTTTGTTTCAACTGGCGGGGGAGCGATGCTCGCATTTTTAGCTGGTGAAAAACTACCGGGACTTGAAGCGTTAGGGTATTATAATGAAATTTAAAAATCAAAATGGAAAATGATAATTTAAAATTAAAAATTACTAAAGACATAGTGGTAATTTATCACGGAGAATGTCCTGACGGATTTAGCGCGGCATGGGTAGCATGGAAAAAGTTTGGAGATAAAGCTGATTATGTTCCAGCACATCACGGAGAGCCGCCGCCCAATGGTTTAACGGATAAACAAATTTATATTCTGGATTTTTCTTTTCCGAAAGAGATAATGGCCGAAGTTGTTAAAAACAATAAAAAAGTCGTGGTGATTGATCACCATAAAAGTGCCGCGGAATCAGTTAAAATGGCTCATGAATATGTGTATGAAATGAATCATTCCGGCGCAGTGTTGGCTTGGCAGTATTTTTATCCTGATTTATTTGTGCTGTGGTTGTTAAGATATGTTGAGGACATGGATTTGTGGAAATTGGAATTACCGGATGTTTTTGCCATGGTTTTAGTTCTTAATACTTTCAACAAAGACTTTAAGACATGGAATAAGTTAGCCGAAGAACTTGAGAATAAGTCCATACGTGATCGATACATAGAGCAAGGCAAGACAATGTTAAAATATGAAAACAAGCTGATAAACGAAATAATGGATTCTAATAAAGAAATAGTTAAGTTTGAGGGTTATGAAACTTATGCAATTAACGCTCCTCATGCCTTTGCTTCCCAAATGGGTAATGTTTTGTGCAGAGAAAAACCTCCTATTGCGATAGTTTGGCAATGGTCAAGTGGTAAGGTGGAGGTTTCCTTAAGATCAGATGAAAGTGTCGATGTTTCAGAAATAGCCAAAAAGTATGGTGGAGGAGGCCATAAAGCCGCCGCTGGTTTTATATTTAATACCCGGTTAGATTTTCCCTGGGAACCTATAAAACAAGGCAACAATGATAAAAAATAAAGTAATTATTCATACTGATGGCGGTTCTCGTGGTAATCCAGGCCCAGCGGCAATCGGTGTTGTTATAGAAAGCGATTTGACCGGAAAGAAAGAATTTGGCGAATATATTGGCGAAACTACCAACAATGAAGCTGAATACAGAGCAGTTATTTTCGCTTTAAAAAAGTTGAAACAACTGATTGGTTCGGAGAAGTGCAGTGCAAGTTTGGTGGAATTGTTATTAGACAGTGAGCTTGTAGTAAAACAATTGAACAAGGAGTATAAGCTCAAAGATAAAAACATCCAAAACTTTTTCATTGAAATTTGGAACATCACCTTTGACTTTGGTGGAGTTTCTTTCCACCACGTTCCCAGAGAAGAAAATCGTGAAGCGGACAGAGTCGTCAATCAGGTTTTGGATAGAGAAACAAATAAATTGTTCTAAAATCAAAAAATCCCTTGCGGGATTTTTTGATACTTTGTAAACAATAAGCCGAGTTCTGTCTGAACGCTTTCGCGTTGAGGCAATCATTTATCTAGGCCAACTGTTACCAGTTGGCTCAAGCGGTCTACTTTTCTTCATCCTTCGATAAACTCAGGATGAGTTTGACCTTGCGCCCCAATAAGTGTTTAGCCGTTTCACTCCTGGCCTTTTTATCCCTGGCCAGGACTAAGCCAGTTATTAATGATTTAAGTCATCAATTTGGGATTAGCTTTCCTTTACCTTTCGGTTTCGGACGTCTCTTTTCGCAACTCTCACATCACCGTGGACGGGGATTACCCGCTATCGTTTCCTTAGTTTTAAGGCTAAAGATGGTGCTCGGACTTTCCTCTCTAGGATCCATAAAAACCAAAGAGCGATTACCTAGTTTACAAAGCATGTACAGTATAACAGATATTTTTATTAAGGTCAAAAATTACGAAATTAATTGAAAATCAAAGATTTCTATGATAGCCTAAGCGCATGAAAAAGGCCGACCTATTCTTTAACGTTCTACGCCTGCCGATGGATTTTGTGATGCTTTTGGCGGCGGGGGCAACTACCTATATATTCAGAACCGAAATTTTGAGGACTTTTAGGCCAGTGTTTTTTGAATTTAATCTGCCTCTGGTGAGGTACCTTTACTTGGTAATTTTTGTTTCGGTTTTATTTATTATTTTGTACGCAATTTCCGGACTCTATTCAATGAAGGTAAGAATGGGTATAACGGAAGAATTTTCTAAAATATTAGTATCGTCTTCTGCGGCAGTGATGGCTATTATCATATATATTTTCTTAAGACAGGAACTTTTTAACTCAAGATTCTTGGTCTTGGGAGGTTGGTTTTTCGCAGTCCTGTTTGTGTTTTTGGGACGAATACTGGTCAGGTATCTCCAGGTATTTTTTGTATCTAAATATGATTTCGGCGTCCATAAGATAATGATTGTTGGAAATGGTCAGGTCGCCACAAGTATCATAGACGAGATAACTAAAGACCCATCTTCTGGTTATAGGATAGTAAAGCATCTTTTAAATCCGGAAATTGAGGAGGTTAGATTTTTGGTAGGAAACCATGGAGTGGACGAGGTTATTTTAGCTAACCACGATTATCCGGCTAATAAAATAGTAGAGCTTATTGATTTTTGTAACGAGAACCACCTTGTCTTTAAATTTGTTCCCAATTTAAGCCAGACAATGACCGCTAATTATGAAGTTGATGTTATAAACGGGATGCCTCTGATAGAGCTAAAGAGAACCGCTCTTGATGGGTGGGGTAAAGTTATTAAGAGGGTTTTAGATGTATGCTCCGGAACTCTGGGTTTGTTAGCCCTTGCTCCTCTTATGGGTCTAATTGCTTTTGCAATAAAGTGGGAAACAGAAGGTCCGGTTTTTGCCAGGCTGAAACGGGTTAGCAAAAATAAAGAATTTGACCTTCTAAAATTCAGGGGGATGATAAAAAATGCCGAGGGTCTAAAGGCTCATCTTGTAGTTTTCAACGAAAGACAGGATGGCCCTCTTTTTAAAATAAAAAATGATCCAAGAATTACTAGAGTCGGACGTTTTATAAGAAAATATAGATTTGATGAAATACCCCAATTTTGGAATGTTTTGAGGGGTGATATGAGTTTAGTTGGTCCACGTCCCCACCAACCCGACGAGATTGAAAGATACGAAAAGCATCACAAAAGAGTTCTTGCTATTAAGGCCGGAGCTACTGGTTTAGCTCAAGTTTCGGGAAGTTCTGACTTACCTTTTGATCAGGAAGTTGCCGTCGATACTTTTTATATTGAAAACTGGTCTCTTTTCCTTGACCTAAAAATAATTTTAAAGACGATCTTGAAAGTTTTCACTGACCATTCTGCGGTCTAGTTAATGTAAAGATCAAAAATCAAAATGGAAAATGACAAAGAAAAATTTAAAAATGAGTTTAAGAAGCGTTTATATAACTGGATTTTACGTTTAATCCAGTTTATTGATAAGTTGCCTAGGGATTCGGTGTGCAGTGTAATGGGCAAACAACTTCTAAGAAGCGGTACTAGTATTCTTGCTAATTATGTAGAGGCAAACTCCGCAAGTTCAAAGAAAGATTTTATTAATTTTTTTACTTACTCTTTAAAATCAGCCAATGAATCCAAGGTCTGGCTAAGTTTATTGAGAGATACTAAAAAAGGGGATATTAATGAATTGCATTGGTTACTTGAGGAACTTATAGAAATAGCAAACATATTGGCATCAAGCATCTTAACTTTGAAAGGAAGAAAATAATTTTATCATTTTAAAATGTCATTTTGATTTTTGATATTTAAATTTTAATTTTTTTATGAAAATTGCTTTTGTTCACGAATATTTAAATCAATTCGGAGGAGCTGAAAGGATGCTTCAAGTTTTGTGCGCCTTATATCCCAGAGCCCCTATTTATACTCTTTTGTATGATGAAAATGCGACCGGAGGCGTATTTAAGGGCAGAGAAATAAGAACTTCTTTTTTGCAAAATATACCTTTTACTCAAAAGCATCATAGAATTTTTCCGCTTTTGATGCCTCTAGCCATAGAACAATTTGATTTTTCTGACTACGATTTGGTTCTTTCTGTTTCGGCCTCTTTTGCAAAGGGGATTATTACCAAACCTTACACTAAGCATATTTGTTACTGTCTTACCCCGCCTAGATTTTTGTGGGACAACAGCCAGAAATTCGTTGAAGAGTTTGGCTACCCTAAGTTGGTAAAAAAATTTCTCCCTCCATTTATAACCTATTTAAGGATTTGGGATAAAGAAGCATCTTTGAGAGTTGACGAATTTTGGTCGATATCTAATTTTATAAAAGAGAGAGTTAAAAAATATTATTCTAAAGAATCTCAAATTATTTACCCACCTGTGAATATAAATAAGTTTTATGTTGAAGACGGGGTAGGCGACTACTTCTTTATGGCCGGTCGATTAGTTTCTTACAAAAGATTTGACTTGGCAGTAAAAACTTTTAACCAAATCGGGTTACCTTTAAAAATAGTTGGAACAGGGCCGGAATTAAAAAAGTTAAAAAGTCTAGCCAAAAAAAATATAGAATTTCTTGGTCTAGTTTCTGACGAAAAACTTGCGAAGCTCTATGCCAATGCGCAAGCTTGCATCTTTCCTCAAGAAGAGGACTTCGGAATTGTACCTCTGGAGTCAATGGCATCAGGTAGACCGGTTATTGCTTATCGGGCAGGAGGAGCGACAGAAACAGTCATCGAAAATAAAACCGGAGTATTCTTTAATGAGCAAAATTCCGAATCATTTCAGGCGGCCATAGAAAAATTTAGTCAAATTAAATTTAGCCCAGAAGTGTGTAGAAAGAGAGCAAATGAATTTGATATTGAAATTTTTAAAAATAAAATCTCCGAAGCATTAATGGGGGTATGAAAACTATAGCTGTGGATATCTCAAATGGTGTAGTCCTGGTTATTAAAGAAGTAAGCATCAGAAGCACTCTTATAAAATAGATTGCGGTAAGATTAAAATGTTCAATTAGGAAATGCGTGCGGAGGAAATAATGAGCACTATTTTATGTAAATACATATTAATGTTTAGTAAAGTTTAGTAACAAAATAAATCTATAAAACTGGGTAGGTAACTAACTGGTTAGAGTTAGTGCTCTAACTGTCCTATTTGTACCCTAACAATTTGTGACTTAATTTTGGGTAAATTTGGTGCTTAAAACACCCTGTTTTTGTTACTAATTTGAGCGGTTATTTTGACCAACAGTTGGGTATTGTATGCCTATCTTCGAATACTGTATAATTAGCGTAGACATTGAACTTCTCGTGGGTATCGTGAATCTCGGGAGTATCGTAGGTATCGTG
>OBEQ012740144.1_pt1 | contig 12586 bp, 12 predicted proteins | sample 1670901 | NCBI WGS metagenome assembly OBEQ01 (sample SAMEA104232315, study PRJEB22302) | groundwater metagenome | biome: forest; feature: aquifer; material: groundwater | place: USA | collected 2011-08-07 | depth 5.4 m | reverse complement strand
TTTTGCCATTCGCCGGCCCCGCCGGCTGGGGGGGGGGGGGGGGAGGGGGGGGGGAATCCGGATCGGGATTCTCTCCGGATTTTTTGAAGAAAAATACCGGAGAATCCCTCCGGAATCCGGACCGATCCGGCCCGGATCCGGATCCGGATCGCGCACGCGAGGTCACGGCACGTCACGAGGTCACGGCACCCGGGACCGCAGAAACGAAGGCTCCCGAAGCACGAGCCTGGACCCTCGTCGTGATCACCGAAGCGGACCCGACCGCACGCGACCTCGGTCGCCGCGGCAACGTATGCATAAACTGGACCAATGAACCAGCCCGCACCATGTTCATGGCTCGCGCTGGGCCACGGAGGGCGGACCTGTTGCTGGCGATCCCCGACGTGACCGCCGAGGAGTTTCGGCTCTTCAAGCTGAAGTTCCTCGGCGTCGGCAAGGGGCGGGATCGTGACCCCTACGGCACGTCGTCGCACTCGTACTTCGCCGAGCCAGCCATCCTGGACTACTGCGCCGCCCGCGTTGCGCAGGAAGGCGGCCTCAAGCTCCCAGGCGAACCGCCGCCGCCACTTGCCGCGCCGCCCGTCGCCGAACCGCTCATCGAACCGTTGCCGCCCGATGAGCCCGAGGAGGCCCAGGAAGAGGCCCCCACGCCCACCACGCTCGAAGAGGCCCTGGTGTGCTTGGTCGAGCTCCAGGCGACGGTACGGGAGCTCCAGGCGCGTCTGGACCCCGTGGAGAACCGGCTCCTCGTCGTCGAGGCCGAGCTGACGGTTTCCGAGGATCCCGAGTGGGACGAGGCCGAGGCAGAGCCGGACGGCCTCGTCGAGGCCGTCGCTCCCCCAGCGGAGCCCCCCGTCGACCACGGTACCGTGACCGTGACACCCGCAACGCCTCAACGTGACCTGTCACGCGAACGGCAGGACGCGGTGTACCGGCCGCTTCCGCTCACCGCCGCCTCCCCAGGGCTCGACCTGGCCGTTGCCGCGTGGGGGCTCAAGGCCGTCGAGCACGGGATCTGGACCGAGGACGAGGCCCGGAGCTTCACGCTGCGCCTGCACGACGTGGGCGGGCTCGATGCGCTCTATGGCCTCGCCTTCGAGACGTGCGGGCAGACCGTCGACGGAGCGCTCTCGCTCCTGATGACCTGGTTCGACGCGTACGCGCTCGATGCGCCGCCCCACGGCTACCCCAAGAGCCTCGACGACTTCTTCCACCGCGCGCGGGACCAGGGCTACTACCGCCTCCGTTGTGCCGACCGGATGTGGACGGAAGACCACGTGCGGAGGCAGTGGAACGCGCTGCTCATCGCGCCGGCCTCGTCGGTGCTGTCCTCGTCGGCGGCCTGAAGTCGCGCCCCATGCTGGACGAGAACCAGGCTTCGAAGCCGAGGTCGCTCCGCGCCCTGCGCGCGGCGGACCCCACCGAACACCACGCCGCGGATCTCGCGGCGTACGAACGCGAAGCGGCGCTCGCACGCGCCGCCATCACAGCGCCGCAGGCGTTCGTGGACACGCTGACACCGGCGATGTTCGAGGCGCCGGACTACCGGGCCATCTGGACCGCGGTACAACATCTTGCGCCGAGCTGCCCGGACGGCATCGACATCGGCTCGCTCCACAACGAGGCCGCTCGGGTCGATCCGTACTTCGTCGGACCGAGCGGTCTCAACGAGGTCCGTGCCTTTTTTCAGGATCCGCCCGTCTCGGTACCGCACGCGCTTGCTGTGCACGTGCCGGAGGTCTTCGGGCGTCACAAGACGAAGCTCTGGGCGGGACGGTTCGCGATCCACGCGGCGGACGCGAAGGCGTCTCCGAACGCGCTCGGGGTCTACAAGAGCTTCGTCGATGAAGCGCAGCGGATGCTGGAAGAGCCCGATGCGAAGCCCATCGGCTTGCCGATGCATCAGCTCTCTTTCGATCCGTCCGAGCTCACGCGCACGGATCTTGTCCCGACGGGATTCCCCGTGGTGGACAAGCTCTCCGGAGGCGGGCTCGGGAGCGGTGAGATGCTGGTGATCGGAGGCGGCACGAACCACGGCAAGAGCTACGCCGCGCAGCGCATCTTGCGGCAGCAAGCGATCGGGCAGCGCAAGGTGCTCTACCTGTCCGTCGAGGACAGCCTGGAGCTCATGGAGTGCCGCATGCTCGCCGACTACGCGACGGCCCCGTCGCTCGGTCCGAACGATGAAGGGCTGCCGGTCCAGATCCGACAACGGTCGGTGGACCACAAGCTCGTGGAAACGTGGCGCGGCGCGATGGAGAAAGAGCAGGGCGACCGCGTGTACAAGGTGCACACGCCGAAGTGGCGCGTGTCGGAGATTACCGCGGCCATCCGGCGCCACGTGTTCATGAAGGGCGTGAAGCTCGTGATCGTCGACTACATCCAGGCCGTGCAGCCCGACCAGCCGATGAACAACAGGACGCAAGAGGTGGCCGCGTGCATCGCGGCGCTCAAGCGGTGCGCCTACGAGTGCAGGGTCGCGCTCATCGTGATGAGCCAGTACAACCGCGAGTCCTACGCCGAGGGCGCGGAGCCGAACATCAATGCCTGCAAATACGCCGGCGACATCGAGAACGAAGCGGAGATCCTGCTTCTGCTCTGGAGAGACAAGGATCGCGTGCTGCACGCGAAGCTCCCGAAGATCAAGTGGGCGAGCGCGGGCAACCACCGCTACCTCATCCCCACCGATCCGGTCACGGGGTGCTTCGCGGTCGATTGGCGTGACGACTTCGATCTGCCCGACACGAACGATAAGCCGAACGGCTACCGGAAGAAGACGAACGGCTCCTCGAACGGCTACACGGATCGGCGCAGTCAGAGTTGACAGGCAGAAGTGAATCGGCTAGGGTGGTCCAGTGATTCAGACGATCATTCGGTGCTCAAAGTGCGGGGGTCGCGGAGCTGGGACAAGCGGTCCGAAAGGATTGGCACCGCACCTGCTGCGTCAGATGAACGAGGTACGTGGTTGGAAGACTACGCCAAAGGGCGACGACTACTGTCCGCTCTGTGTCCCGCTGGTCGAGGCCGAAGAGCAAGCTGCTGCGCGATTCCGGAAGAAAGCAAACGCGCCGTGCTGACCGATGGGAACGAGGTTCGCGCACGTCTCAAAACGGAGACGTGTCCCAAGTGCCACGCAGGCAAGCCCATGGTCGTGCCGGTAGCACGTCCCGATCACGTCGATGGCGATGCGTTCTCCTGTTGCGCATGTGGCAACGAGTGGCCCATGGAAGAACGGAGTGACAGGGACCTCTCGTGACCCCTGCGCTCTCCACCGTCGCCTCGCTCTTCGGCAAGCGCCTGCCCGCGCCACCGGGCAAGGCGCACTGCCCGCTGCGCGACCATCACCGCAAGGACAAGACGTTCCGCGTCTACCGGTCGCCGTCGGGCGACGAGATGTGGAAGTGCTGGTCCTGCGACCCGCCGGCGAACACGGGCGACGGCGTGGCGCTCTACGCGGCGCTCGCCGGCGTCGAGATCGGCCAGGCCCTGCGCGACCTGCGCGAGCGTGGGCTTGTGGAAGATCGGCCCCGACCCGGACGAGATCATGCCCCGATGCCAGGACGTGCCCTGCCGCCCAAGCTACCGTTGAAGTCACTCATCCGCGGAGAGGCCCCACGGAAGATCGCTCTACTCGACCCGGACGTGCTCGACGGCTGGCGATTCGACCGGCGCGAGCTCGTCGAGCGGTTCGCGCAGATGCGCGGGCTTCACGCGGGCTCGCTACGAGACCTTGGGATGGTCGACATCGCCCCGAGCGCCGTGGGGTTCGTGTACCGGACCGAGACGGGCACAGCATGCCGCGTGAAGGTCCGAGGCGTGTTCCAGAAGACGTTCTGGGTGGAGCCAAAGGGCTCGGACGGAGCTCGTGCGCTTGCGCCGCTCTACCTCGTCGAGCGGCTCGACGCGTCGCTCTGCGGCAAGCTCCGCGTCGTCGTCGTGACCGAGGGGGAAGTCGACGCTCTCACGCTTGCGACGGTGGGGCATCTGCCCAACGTGGTGTCGCTGCCCGATGGATCGGACAGCGCGAAGTCCGTGGAGCTCACGCCGCTCGCCCGCTGGGCCGACGCGTGGGTCATCGCCACGGACGAAGACGAGCCCGGGGAGAAGGCCTTCGCGGATCTGCGGAAACGGGCCGCGTCGGTTCGGATCGACGCCGTCCGCGTGCACTGGCAGAAGAGGGTCGGCGACGAGCTCGTGGTCTACAAGGACGCGAACGATGCGCGGGTGCGGGGGCACTTCGTGGAAGCTGACTACGCGACGTGCGTCGACGTCGCATTACAGGAGCGGTACGGGTACGCGACGGAGTGGAGGCAATCGTGACGGAACAATTCGACAACCTGGATGATGAAATCGCGGTGCTCCTGTGGCGCGAGCGGGAACGACTGCGTGCAGAGCGCGATGCTGCGGATAGGGAGCTTGCGGCGTGAGCACGGCGACCCAGGGAGCGATCCAACGGTTCGTCACGGGTCGTCGTGTGCTCGTGCTCCGGAACGCCGACGGCATCGCGCTCCGCGCGCTCGGGACCGTGGGTCGCATACGTCGCTGCGACACCGGTGCGTGGATCGAGCTCGACCAGCGTAGCAAGGTCGTGAAGGTCCACCCGTTCCCAGAGGAGGATTCGAGGGGCCGGCACGTGCTCGCCTACCCGGAGGACTGCGAGCTGCCGATGGAGACGTCGAAGGACCGGCGCCGCGCGAAGCGGGCGACCGCTCCGGTCGTCCGCTTCGCGACGTTCGCCCGCGATCACTGGTCGACGTTTCTGTACATCGAGACGTGCGTCGTCGACCATGGCGGCGCGGTTGTACGCGACCGGATGCGCTGCGATCCGAAGCGACATCCGCTCATGGCCCACAGCGTCTCGCTAGGCGGAGTGACGCCGTCGACCCGTCTCAAGGACAACGTCTACCTGCACGAGCACGACGACTGGGACTGCGCCGACGATCTGGAAGACGCAGGGCTTGTCGAGTACACCGGGGCGGGCATGTCACCTCGGTTCGCGCTCACCGACGCCGGGTGGCGCGTCGCGACCGAGCTCCGACGTCACAAGGCCGCCGGCGGGGCTGTTCAAGACTTCGTGCCGTCGGAGGGCCTGTGACGCGGCTCCTGCCTCACGAACGCGCCGCGCGCATGCGCGAGCTCCGTGACTGCTTGGTGCCTGTCGGCGACACGTCGTCGTGGACGGACGAGAACGCGCACGACTACCGCGGCACCGACGGGCGCGTCGTGGTGACGGACGCCGTCGAGAAGGCCTGCGCGTTCTTCGAGGCGCCGCTGCCCAGTCCGAGCGCGGCGACGTTCGCGGCGGCGCTCTTGAGCTCTTACGACGACGAGCTCGGGTGCGACCTGCGAGACCTGCCGAGGCGCGAAGTCTGCGTTCAACGCGTGTGGGCACACGTCGTGGTGCTCGATGAGCGCGGCGGGGGGCTTGGCTTCGTGGTGGCAGCGAGCATTGCGAGGAGGGTGACGTTGTGGCTGCTCAGCCGATGACGTTTCAGTGCGAGAAGTGCGAGTGGTGCGAGAAGCAGGCGGTTGTGCTGTTTCGACGTGGCGACTACAGGCGATACGCCTCTGGAGCATGTCGCGAAGACGCGGCAGCTCGTGGAGCTAGATCTGGGCACGCGCGCGAACTACTGGGTCGCCGACGTGGAGGAGCCTGTCCGTGGCGGACCCGGTAGAGCCGCAGGACGGCGCCGACGAGGAGTACCGCGAGCAGGCCGGCTTCGACTGGGACGCGAAGCGTACGCTCGTGCTCGACTACACGGGCGACGCCGTCGTGCGGTACGCGGCTCCCGAGCGAGCCCCGACCGAGCGCACCGTGCGCCGTGTCGTCGGCAAGGCACGCATCAAGACGGACCTGCTCTTCAGCGACGGCCACGGCGGGACGGAGGTCCTCGCGGCGGGGACGCGGGTCGAGCTCGTCGAGCCGACGGAGCGGGATCGATCGGACCTTCAGAGCTACCAGAAGGCGTCGGGAAAGCAGCACGTAGTGATACGGTGGGGCCCCGCGCCGGGGACCGTCACCTTGGTCGTGTCGAGCGCCGTGGAGAGGATCTGAACGATGACGATTCGACAGTGGTGGAAGGTGTTCTGTTGCTGGCTCGGGGGTGTGGATCTCGTTCGGGAAGAACAGATCCCGCTTCAGTGGCAGAGCGCGGTCGACCGCGAGAGCGACGCGCTCAAGCTCTGCGCGTCGCTTCAGGAGTTGAACGGGCTCCTCACTGACGAGAACGCGCGGCTGTCCCGGATGAACAGCGCGTACTTCGATGGGCTCGACAAGCTCCAGGCGCAGCGCGACGAGTGGCGGGAGATGTTCCACACGCAGGCGCGGCAGCACGAGTGCGCGCAGTCGATGCTCCAGGAAGCCCTCGCGAACGCCGACGACATGCTCCGCCGCTGCGTGGACCTCGTGAACGTCTACCGTGACGAGAAGGGCGAGCCGAAGCTCCAGCGGCCCGAGCTCGCGAAGGGCGTCGAGAACGTTGGCGGCAAGGTCTACGGCGACGCGATGCGCGCGCTGGCGGAGCAGGCAACGCCGCTCGTGTCGGCGGCGGAGCTGCGGGCGACAGCGTGAGGACCGAGCGCGACGGCAGGCGCACGGTGGAGCTCTGGGACGTCCAGACGGCGACGGAGCGCGCGAAGGTGCACATCGACGAGGCGGCGCACCGTGCGGAGCGTCTGCTCTCGGACCCCGACACGAAGGCGCGACGCGAAGCCGTGGAGTGCCGGTGGTGCTTCTACGGTCGCAATGGGATGAGCGGGCAGGCGTTCACGGAGTGGACGTGCGGCGCTTGCGGCGAGAAGGCGAGCCATCCGAACACGCGCGTGCCGCGTCTCTGCGCCGCGTGCGCGAAGGAGCTCCACCTGTGCCGGCAGTGCTGCGCCGACGTGGAGCTTCGGAGGCGGAGGACGCTGTGACGACGTACGACTTCCTGGTATCCGTTAGTCCACCACACTCCACCATTGGGAAGGCCATTCGCGCCTTGCACCCCATCATCTTTTCCGGCGAGTCGGTGCGCGCCATCCTTGCGGGTACGAAGACGCAAACCCGTCGCACCGTGAGCTCCGGCAACAGTCTCGTGGACGGAAGGGGAAGCCCGTCGCTCTTCGTGAACCTCCGGCTCGATGAGACGGCCGTCGTGGACCGTGGTCCTTCGCCTGTGGGCAATCCGGGCCCGTACCTGAAGGCGCAGCGGGACGAGGACGACGACGTATTCGTGCATCGGCTCTCCACGAAGTGGCAGGTGGGCGACCACCTCTGGGTCAAAGAGACCTGGGCGGAGGCCGACGGCCGCTACTCCAGCGTCCCGATCTGCTACCGCGCCGACGACGAAAAGCCGCGTGGTGTCTTCCGCTGGCGCTCCCCGCTCTTCATGCCGCGCGAGTGGTCCCGCATCACGCTGGAGATCACCGAGGTCCGCGTGCAGCGCGTGCAGGACATCACCGAGGAGGATGCGGAGGCCGAAGGGTACTCGGCCACGCGCTCCCATGGGCATCCGGCGGGAGACGACTGCCTGAGCGCGCACGAGGTCTACCAGGACGCCTGGGACCGCATCAACGGGGCCCGCGATCGGGCCTTCCTGTGGAAGTTCAATCCATGGGTATGGACCTTGTCGTTCCGCGTGGGGCAGGTACTGCGGGAGCATCAACGGGCATGAGGCAGTGGTAGCCTAGCTCCGGATCGGGAACGCTCGGTCGGCGAAGCGCCCGGTGGAACCTCCGCTCCCACCGGGCGCTTCGTTTTTTTTGGCCTTGCGCTCCGTGGACGCCGACGCGTAATCTTCCCTCCAGCAACTTCGTCGAGCTGACCCCCTTCGGGTAGACGGACCTCGACGCGCTGTGCGACTGCGCACCGGTGCGTTCTCCGTCGTGACCAAGGGCCTCACCCGCAACATTTCGAAGAAGGCGGCGCTTTCCTACAAGCGGTCCCGCCCGAATCCCATCGGCGTCACGTCGATTGCGGCCGTGAACGGTCGAGGCGCCCACGCGCGCGCCTTCCGCGCCGTCGAGATGAACGTCGTGCGCCCGAACCGCGCGTCGTCGAGTCATGCGCGCTCGGCGGACTACGACGAGCGCTACCACGCAGCCCACGCCGAGCTTCGCAAGAACGCCCGAGGCGAGGAGAGGATCATGCACGCGAACAAGAGGAAGAAGCCGCGCACCGCGGCGCAGAAGGCCGCGACGAAGAAGATGATCGCGGGCAACCGCAAGCGCGCCCGCGCGCGGCACGGCGGCACGTCCGTCGTGAAGCACAAGCGCAAGGGGGGCACCGTGAAGCGCACGGCCCGCAAGGGGACGCGACGCATCACCGCACGCAAGACCGTGGCGGCGAAGTTCCGTCCGCTGACGGTCCGCGTCGGCGGCAAGACGCGCAAGACCTACCTCTACAAGACCCGGAAGGGCGGCGCGCGGCACATCCCCGAGCACGTGATCATGGGCTTCTCGTCGAAGGCTGCCATGAAGGCCGCGCTCGCCGGCGCCGCGCCGGACTGGAACCCGAAGAAGAAGGCCGCGTTCGAGAAGCGTCGCGCCAAGGCGCTCCGGACGCGCGAGCGGATCATCAAGGCCCGCGACCGGGCGTCCGATCGCGTCGAAGTCATGGGCGACATGTTCACGCCCAACGTCCGAACCATCCCGTACGAGGAGTGGAGCCAGAACCCCATGTTCAAGAGCAACAAGAAGCGCAAGGGTGCCAAGAAGCGGAAGGGCGGCGCCAAGAAGCGCAGGTCGGCTGCTCAGAAGGCCACGACGAAGAAGATGATCCGCGCCGCGGCCCGCAAGCGCGCCGGCAAGTCGACCCGTCGCGTGAAGCACAAGCGCAAGAAGAGCCACGCGAAGCGACGTGTCGTCAAGCACACGCGCCGAGCGGCTCCGAAGCGCCGCAGGGCGTCGCCGAAGCGCCGTCGGGTGGCGATGCACCGCGCGCAGCGCGCCATCGCGCTGCTCTACAAGACGAACCGTCGTCGCCGGCACACGAAGCGGCACGGCTTCAAGCGCAACGGCTACCTCGCCTGGCTGAAGGAAGGCCTGAAGATGGGCGCGCTCGTCGGCGTCGGCTTCTTCGGCCACAAGGCGCTCACGAAGCTCCTGTCGGACGAGGCGCTCGGCAAGATCGACGCGCTCAAGGACGGCACCACGGCGGGCAAGTACCGCGGCCTCATCGCCGGCGCAGCGACCGCAGTCGCGGCCATCTTCCTCTCGGGGAAGTTCCTGCCGAAGTACGCGATGCCGATCGCGGCCGGTTCGGTGCTCTCTCTCATCCAGAAGGGCGTCATGCTGGCGCTCACCGAGGCCGACCAGCCGAAGGCGGCGGCGTACCTCGCTGGGTTCGACGGCTACGCGGACAACTCCGGCCGCGCGTACGGCGAGTACTTCACCTCGGGCATGAGCGGGTACGGGGGCTTCGGCTACCCGGCCATCACGCAGGCTGCCGCCGGCATGGGCATGCCGATGCTCTCGCAGGCCGCTGCGGGCACGGGCGAGTACATGGCCGAGGGCGTCCAGGGCATCGGGGACTACGAGATGGTCTCCCCCGAGTTCAACGGATACGGGGGCTTCGGGGCCATGAACGAGGGCATCCCGGGCGCGGACACCTACGCGGCCGAGCGAGCTCTCACGATCGCCGAGGCGGCGGCGGGCATCGGGGACATCCCCACGCGCTCGCAGCAGGACCCGGTCGCGCAGCTCACGCGAGCGATTCCCGTCCACGACGTCCCCGGTGGGATGCGTGCCGGGACCTTCCAGGGACGAGACGGCATCTTCGGCTGACGGAACGGAGGGCCCCTGGGGAGACCTGGGGGCCTTCTCCACTACCTAAACCAGCGCACGCCCAGGAGGTCCCGAGTGGACCCTGGGCTTGTGCCGTTAGAGACGTGACGCCTGCCGGTGCCGGCCGAACCGATCGAAAAACCGCTACAGGATGAGACATGAGGAACCCGCCCTCACTAAAAAACGGTGCTCACCTACATGTAGCGTAAGGAGTGTACTTGTACGGCGAAATTGACCAATGTTCGTGAACGGGTTCACCAGCCCTTCCGCGACTCCCTCATCCGCACCGCCGGCTACTCGGCGGGCACGGTGCAGGACCGCACCGACCTGTTCACGCAGGCCGGCAAGGACGACGGCGCCACCAACCTCAAGAACGGCAGCACGCTGCCCTCGGACCAGTCGATGGTCGTTCTCGCGCTCCGGGTCATGGCCTGGTACCGCAAGAGCGAGCAGCGCGGCTCGACGAACACCATCGCGAGCGGGACGAACTACCCGCAGCGCAACGGCGACTTCCAGTTCAACGGCGCCGGCGTGTACGACGCGACGCAGTCGAACATCGCGAACGGCCAGGCGCCCGGCGACACGCACGACGTGCACCGTCTGTACTTCCAGACGGAGGACCAGCTTCTCTGGAGCTTCGGCGCCGGGGACAAGTTCTCGATCACGTCGATGCCGACGCTGTACTTCCCCTACGGCGGTGGCCTCTCCGGCGACCTCGGCGGGGCGACGGACCTCATCCTCTGGAACAACGGCCTGCCGGGTCACGAGAGCATCCTGCGCCTCGCGCGCGCGATCCTCCTGCCGCCCCGCCAGAACGTGAAGTGCCAGGCGAACATCGTCGCGTACCCCGACGGCGGCAACGCGGCGGCGTTCAACGCCACGCAGGGCTCGCGGTCGATGCTGCGCCTGACGGACAACCTGAACGCCGTCGACCTGGTCAACAAGTCGATCTCGTTCACGTTCGACGGGCTCTTCAGCCGCGACGTGCAGTAGTTCTTCCGCCCTCGCGACCGAAGGGAAGCGAGGGAAGGAGAAGCGCTGCCGCCGCTCCAGCCCACTCCAGGGCGGCGGGCAGTTCGAGGGGTCGGAGGGAATCGTCCGGGGCGCGCTCTCGCTTGGTGGCGGGAGCGCGCGCTCGGATGCCGCGCTCACGGGGTGAGCGTTGAAGGGAGAGAGCCGTGTCGATGCAGAATCCGGGTGGTTACGACCCGATCGGGCAGCTCCGTCAGGAGATCGCCCAGATGCGGGGCGAGGTGGCGCAGCAGCAGAACCGCTTCGCGGGCTACGTTCGGCAGGAGCTCGACAAGAACGCAAAGGTCCTCTCGGACCTCGCCACCATCGCCAACGCGATGCGGATGCAGCGGTCGGGAGGCCCCGGAGGTCTCGTGCGCGTCGAGGACGTGCCGGGCCGGAGGGTACCGTTCGTGCTGCTCATGGACATCCCGATCGGCGCGAACACGACGTCGATCAAGGAGCAGTCGGTCACCATCTCGCAGGAAGGGCCGTTCGTCGCGGTCAAGCGCTTCGCGACGTTCCAGAGCTCGCTGGAGTTCCAGGTGACGGACCCGAACACCGGGGCGCAGAGCCGGTTCTCGGGGCGCAGCTTCGGCCGGTACCGGCCCATCTCGTCGGCGTGGGACATCCTCGATGCGCAGGCGTCGGGGATCGTGACCACGGCGAATCCGCTCGCCAACGGCGTGACCGTCGGGACGGTGGGCCTGCCGAACAGCCAGTCGGGCTTCCGGTCGATGCAGTTCGACGGGCGCATCACGGTGCGCAACGCGGGCTCGTCCTACCCGCGGCAGAACATCTCGGTCCCGTCGAGCCTCTGGACGACGTCGATCAACAGCCCGGTGGAGCTCGGGGCGCTCGACTTCTTCGAGCGGGGCGAGATCATCACCATCCAGGTCGAGTCGAACCACATCAACAACCCGCCGGCGGGCAACGTCAACGGCACGAACATCTTCGGCACCGCGGGCTACCCGTTCGAGGCGGGGCAGTACGACGTCACCGAGGGCATCCTCACGCCGTCGGGCCTGAGCGTCGCCGCAAGCGTTGTGACGCACCTCGCGACGGACGTCATCACGCGCCTTCCGGACGGGATCCTCACGATCGGCTACGAGGGCTACCGGATCATCCAGCCCGTCAGCCCGGTGCCCTGATGTAGCCATGAATACCACGCCTCACGACGCGGAGTTGCTGCCTCGCAGGACGGCTTGTGCCGGATCCTCCGCAGCCAGTCACCGTGGGTTCCACGGCTCGCAATCCTCGCTTCAAGATCACCTTCGCGGCGTTCACGTCGGCGTGCTCGCGGAGGCCGCAGGCCACGCAGAGGAACGTGGCCTGGTCGGGCCGGTTCCTCGGGTCGATGTGCTCGCAGCCGTTGCACTCCTGCGAGGAGTACGCTGCACGCACGTCACCGAGACGTCCGCCGCGCCAGGTGATCTTGTAGCCGACGAACTTGGCGAAGCGCCCCATGGCAGCGTCGGAGAGGCTCCGGTTGAGGCCGCGCTTCTGCGCGACGTTCGTCCCGGGCTCGTCGACGGTGCCGGAGGCGCTCTTCATCATGCCCTTCAGGTTGAGCCGTTCGACGAACACCGTGCCGTGGTTCTTGGCGTAGGCGTGCGAAGCAACGTGCAGAACGTGGTCGCGCTGGCGCCGGATGGTCCGGTGGATCCTTGCGACGCGGGCCTTGGACTTCTCGCGGTTCTTGGAGCCCTTCCTGCGGCGGGAGACTTCTCGCTGAGCGCGAGCAAGCCGCTTGCGGCTCCCGGCCCGGGGCTTTCGGGTGGGAACGAAGCCCCCCGTCTGGGCGGCGGCG
>OBEQ013058242.1_pt1 | contig 12593 bp, 12 predicted proteins | sample 1670901 | NCBI WGS metagenome assembly OBEQ01 (sample SAMEA104232315, study PRJEB22302) | groundwater metagenome | biome: forest; feature: aquifer; material: groundwater | place: USA | collected 2011-08-07 | depth 5.4 m | reverse complement strand
CCTCCGCTTTTGCCAAAGGAGAACGGCCGTCATCTGTAGGTTTAAAATCATCAAGCATGGGAAGCTCAACGGGCAAATCCTTTTCTGGAACCGGCTGATACCCGCACTTATCACAATGAACCATTGGAATTGGCACCCCCCAATACCTCTGGCGGGACAAAACCCAGTCATGCAATTTATAATTTTTCTTAAAATTAGCCAGACCTTTTTCTTTCAGTTTTTCTACTATCTTTTTAGCATCCTCCAAGGGCGCATCGACAATCGGGAGGTTAAATTTTTCAGCAAATTCCCTATCACGATCATCGTAAGCAGGAACGGCCATTATTGCACCAGTCCCATAATGACCCAAAACATAGTCCGCGACCCAAACAGGAATTTTTTCATTATTGATTGGGTTCAAAACAAATCCGCCCGTATCCACTCCTGTTTTTGTTTTATCAACATGCAAACGATCCATCTCCGTCTTCTTTTTTACATCTTCAATATATTTGCTGACAGCGTTCAGGTTTTCGTCTTTAGTCAATTTCATCACCATAGGATTTTCTGGAGCAAGTACAATGTATGTCGCACCAAATAAAGTATCGGCCCGAGTTGTGAATACTTCTACATATTCCTGGCCTCCATTTGAGAACTTAGAGTTGAAAATTGGAAACTTTATAATTGCACCCTCTGAGCGACCTATCCAGTTTTTTTGAGCGGTTTTAATTGTCTCCTGATAGTCAACTGTTTCCAAGTCGTCAATCAGCCTGTCGGCATAGTCTGTAATTTTGAACATCCACTGCGCAAGCTCTTTTTGCTCAACTTCCGTACCACACCTTTCGCAACAGCCATCTTTAACCTGCTCATTCGCTAAAACTGTTTTGTCTTTCGGACACCAGTTTACGTTTGTCTTTGCCCGATAAGCTAATCCCTTTTCATGCATTTTAAGAAAAATCCATTGAGTCCATTTGTAATATTGTGGATCGTTAGTTTTCACTTCTCTTGTCCAGTCAAAAGTTGTCCCGATGCTTTTCAACTGCTTAGTCATGTGTTTTATGTTGTCTTCCGTCCAATCGTTCGGGCTAATACCTCTTTGAATAGCAGCATTCTCAGCAGGAAGACCAAAAGCATCAAACCCAATCGGATATAAAACATTTTTCCCATTCATCCTAAAATATCTCGCCAGCATGTCCGGCGGTGCATAGGCATACCAATGTCCCATATGAAGATTTCCGGAAGTATAAGGAAATTCAGTAAGCAACATGTAATTGTTTTTGCCTTCTTTCGTGTGATAAAACTTGTTCTGTTCCCAGAACCTTTGCCATTTTTTTTCAATTTTAATTGGATTATATTTCACAATATTTCTGTCCCGATTTTGCCCAAGCAAAGCTTGGTTGCAAAATCGGGGATCCTCGATTTGTCAGCTGCACCTTATGCAGGACAAATCGGGACCATTTCTTCTCAATTTTTTCAGGATTGTATTTAGACATTGATTTATCTAACTATATAGAAATTACCTCTAAAAATCAAAAAGACCGCTAAGCGGTCTTAATCGGGTAGGTACATTTTTAATCCCAGCGCGATAGTTCTAGGGTCAAACTCAGCAATTGTGTCCATAAAAGTAGTTACAACACATCCGCAAGCCGTACAATCGGCCTTATCAGAAAGAATACATTGAGCCATTCTTTTGCCAGAAGCATCATATGAAGCAGAATATTTGGCGGTACCACAAGTTTCGGGTGTTTGTGTCTTTGTATGTTCCGGGTGAAACCGATTTATCATATTTTTAGTCATAAGTAGAAACCTGCCACGAAGTACCTTTATTCTTTGAAGTTCTTGGACAATCCAAGCTCTATCATTCTCACTTAATTGAAGATCACCTTCGCCCCCCCCTCGAATAGGAGTCATGGTGCTAAATACTATTCCGTCCGCTAGGCCATTTTTGTGCCATGTATCAACTATCTCGCTCACCTGCATAAAGTTAACTTTATTTAAAACTGAGTGGATATAGCACTGAAATTTACCCTTCTTCCTAACATCACTAATATTTTTAACAATTCTGTTATACAAACCTGGCATTCTTCGAACCCGATCATGGGTCTCTGGATTTCCACCATCTACGGAAACAAAATGAGTGGTATTATGCAAATTTGGAAGTAAAGGAGTAGTTCCTGATGTTACAATCCAGCTAGCCGGAAGGATCGAAACCAGTTTAGGTAAAAGATCTCGCCTTACATAGGGCTCACCGCCGACTAGTGTGGCGAGAACTTTACCTTCATCTTTACGGTCACGAAAGAATTGAATTACATCTTCGTCACTAAGTTCCTTGACCCTTTCTTGAGCTCGCCAATAACACATACAGCCGACAGGACACCTATCGGCAACATTGAAACTAAAAGCAAATTCCCGACCATGATTTACCTGATTAAAAACCTTCAAAAATTGAGGGACTGACTTCAGGGTTTTGGTAATCATTTACCTACCATTTTCAAAACAACTTTTCACCACCTTAACATAGGTAAGTAAAATGTAAATAACTTACAAAAATCAAAAAGAGCCGTTGGCTCTTAAAAACTCCTCTGCGTCTTCGATACCCTGATCAATGGTTGTATTTATTCTACCCTTGTCCCTGTCAATAACATCATTAAGGATTTGTCGTGATGGTCTAAGCAAAAACACGTTAGAATTTGAACGACTAGTTGCCTCAACAAATCTTATACTATTCTCATGTTTTTCTTCTAGTCTTACGGCAACTTGCAAAAATCTATACACTGGCCTAGGGTCATAGTTTAAGCAAAAGTTAGAAACAACTATCACCTTGTCATTTCCGTCGTTAAGGGCTTTATTTAGAGGGTACGGATCAGAAAGCCCTCCATCATAAAAATATTTACCATTTATTTTTACAGCTGGGTGTGCGTATGGAATAGCAGAAGAAGCAATCATGCCATGAAAGACGCTATCGCCATCAGGACAAAGGTATTCCACTTCACCAGAAGAGTAATTAGTAAGGACATGATTCAATCTACCCCTTTCTCGGGAAACTTTTTCTAGATCCAAAAAATGTTTTTCTCTTTTGAATAAAGATGTTAAATACTCCGTATCTAAAACATTTCTTCCCATTAGTGGGTTTTTAAAATTTATGAGCAGTTTCCCGTGAACATGATTCCTCCAGACATCAAGCATGACATCAAACTGTTTAGTCACAAGAAAGGTTGCAGTAAAAGCACCCACTGAAGATCCATAAATACGATAAAAATCTATATGCCGACCCAACACACTCGCTACCCCAGCTCCATATGCTCCACGCAAGGCACCTGGTCCCAATATCAATCCCGTCTTTAGGGACACATCGCTCCTTTTTATTTGTTAACAAACTTGAAAATTAGTATATATAAATAGAAACTAAAAATCAAAAAGAGTCATTTTAAGTTACTTTAAAGAGTCGTCTGCAATTATTCGTCGTCTGTTCAACAACTTTTTCATATGACTCGTTTTTAAGTTCAGCAATCTTTTTTGCCACTTCAACAACATAGGCCGGTTCGTTTCTCTTGCCTCGGTATGGTTCTGGGGTCAAAAACGGAGCATCAGTTTCAAGAAGAATCCTTTCCAATGGCGTCTCACGAACAATATCATCGTACTGTCGAGCAAAAGTAATTATTCCATTAAATCCCAAATAAAAACCTAAGTCCAAAAACTGTTTTGCCTCATTTAGAGAGCCCGTAAAAGAATGCACGACGCCACCGTTATCTGTATATCCCTTTTTTAAAATTTCAATCATGTCAGGATAAGCACGCCCACTACTTCCTGATTTTCCGTCACGGCAGTGAAGAATCAAAGGCATTTTCATTTCTTTAGCTAGCTCCAGTTGTTGGATAAACCTTTCTTTCTGAAATTTTTGATCTTCCGGTTTTTCAGTACGATAATAGTCTAAACCAATTTCTCCAAACGCGACCACTTTTTCTTTCTGTAATAATTCTCTATATTTTTCCGGCTCAAATTTTTCATTTAAATTGTCGTTGGGATGTAATCCAACAGAAGCCCACATGCCATCATGTTTTTGTGCCAATTCAATTCCCTGTTGAGATGTTTCCAAATCCGTTCCGACACAAATCATGGATACGCCTGCATTCAAAGCCTGACGAATCATTTCATCTCGGTCTTTATAATCTGGAAATTGTGGATGGCAATGGGAATCGAATATGGTTGACATGTCTTTATTTTGACTGTATTATTCTACTAGATTTTTGAGAAATTAGAGGGGCGAGGACATGATCCTTTTTATCTCTGCAATAGTATCCATTATAATACTTTTAACAAGCTCCGCTTTCTTAGCTTTTGGCAAACTAGTTTTATTGTACATTTTCTTAGGAGCAGTCATTTCCTTTATGTTTCTGTGGGATATACCCAAAATCACAATCGGTGGCAAGTGTGAGGGTCTTGGGGTTGGACTTATTAAAGAAAGATTTGCCATACTGAGTTGGAAGAAATTCATTATAACTTGGCTATTTGGGTCTTTCCTTTTAATTCCTATGCTATTTATAGTGATGATGGCATCTGACACTTAATTCAACCGCGGGAATAAAACCCCGCCTTTTTTTACCAAAAATCTATAACTTTCCGTAATCTCTTTGATTGATAAGCCGTCACCAAAAACTTCAGAAATTTTTTGTGCCGTTTCCGGTACAAATGGCAAAAGCATCCAAGAAATTTCATGAATCATTTTAACCAAGGTTGTCATCGTTTTTAAAAATTCTTCAGGGTTTTCTTTCACTTCTTTCCATGGCTTTCTGTCATTAACAAGCACATTGGCGTCGCCTATGCATTTCCATATATACCCCAATGCATCATGGAGTTTAAAAGATTCAATATGTTTACCAAATTCTTCTTTGCTGAATTCAGGTATTCCGGAAAAAAGATTTTCTTTTTTATATATTAGTTCTCCGTCAAGATCAGTTTCAACAAGAGTCGCTACCCTTTGAACTAAATTTCCCAGACCATTTGCTAAATCACCATTATACCTGTCGACCAATTTTTTCTCAGAAAAATCTCCATCTTCTTCCGAAGGAATTTCCCGTAAAAGAAAGTACCTAACAACATCTGTCCCGTATTTTTTAATCATTTCAAACGGATCAACAACGTTGCCTATAGTCTTAGACATCTTCTGCCCATCAACGTTTATAAAACCGTGTACATATATCGCTTTGGGTAACTCAATCCCAACGGACAAAAGCATCGCCGGCCAAATCATGGCGTGAAACCGCAAGATATCTTTTCCGACCAAATGCACGTCTGCCGGCCAGAATTTTTTAAACTTCAGTCCGCCAGCTGGCGGATCATCGGCATAGCCAAGTGCAGAAATATAATTTGTCAGCGCATCTGCCCAAACATACATTGTTTGTGTATCATCTCCCGGAACAGGTATCCCCCATTTTAAATCCTTCGAAGGTCGAGAAAAACTAACATCTTCAGCATCATCAAGAAGATTAAGCAACTCTTTTGCTTTTGTCTCCGGAATAATTTTAAAATCACCTGATTCAATTTTTTTCCTTATTTCTTTTTTATATTTTGTAAGCTTGAAAAACCAATTTTCTTCTTTCACCTTTTCTGGTTCAGTTTTATGTAAAGGACAAACTCCGTCTATAAGGTCGCTTTTTTTAATAAACGCTTCGTGGCCCACACAATATAATCCTTCATATTCTTTTTTATATAAATCCTCATTTTCTACCAACTTATTCCAAAGCTTAATCACCGATGGCCAATGGCGAATTTTATCGCTTGTGCGAATAAAATCATCATTGGACACATTTAATTTCTTTATTAAGTCTTTGGCTAATCCGGAAACCTCATCAGCCAATTCAATTGGTGTTTTATGATATTTTTCTGCCGCTCTGGCTACAGTTGTCCCATGCTCATCCGTTCCTGTTAAAAAATAAGTATCGTCCCCCAAAAGACGATGATAACGAGCCAAAACATCTGCCTGTATTAATTCCATAGCAAATCCAATATGAGGCGGCCCATTCGTATAAAGTATCGCGGTTGTTATGTAGAATTTATTTTTCATTTTATTTTAACCTCTGGTTTTTCCTCTCCAAAGATTCATTTTTTGTTTCTCTGCTTTCATTAAAAACTACCAACTCACCATACAGTCCTGGTTCTCTATTTTTTAGTTCCAGTTTCTCGTTTTCTGTTAACAATAAATTTATAATCTCAAACATTTCCTCGTTTGTATCTGGCACATGGAGGCGATTTCTTGATAATTCGTTCCCAAGATCTTCACCGGCTAATCCCTTTTTTGCTAATTCATCTTTAGTGTATAGATTATACTTTTTCCTAATACCGCCGGAGTCTACTTTGCCCTTAATATCTTGTGCTTTTGGTAATCCTTCCTGATTTTCTTTATTTTTCAAAATTAAAAATGTACTAAATTTATCCCTTTCCGTTCCCAAAAGGCTTCTGGTTGCATTGCCAAAATTGGGCTGATCATGACCACTAATATAGATTTTCTCTGCTTGTACTTGAGAAAGAGCAATGTCTTTTCTTAATACAATACTAAATCCTTCTTTTTCAAAATCTTCCATAATCATCCCGGACAACACGTCACGATGGGCATCTAGTTTTATTATTGCAACCGCATAAGAAGAGTTATTTTCCATGTCATTTTTGAAGTATTTATAAAAAATTAAACAGCAACCTTAACTTTTTCCCGATACTCACCAACCTTGATTTTCTCGTGATCGTAAAAAAAGTTTAAATTTCTTTCCAGGGAGTCAACAAGTAAATCAAAGGTTTCATTATTTATATCCAAATCACTATTTAAAAAGTTATTTATGGTTTTTGTTATTATTTTAGCAATATTTGTACATTTCTTTAAATTAATTTCAGTTGCGTTTCTTCGAAACTGTTCGTTTAAAGTGGCAATCTTGTAATGTGCATACGGATGTTTTTCTTCGGGTCCATAGTATCGGCATAAAGCATCTAAATATTTTAGGCCTCCAAAAATTGTTCCGGCTTCTCTGGTTGAAACAACACTAATGCCCATATGTGCATCCACCTCTTTAATTATCAAGTTAAGGTTCTTGAACAAAGACGGTGTAATTTTATCTACAATTAAAACAACATCAATATCACTTTTGTCCGTACTCCCATTAAACAAACTCCCGTGATATGCAACGGTAAGTGGTTGAATTTTATGCGTAAATAGCAATTTTTCAAATTTTATTTTTTCTTCAAATATATCCATAATTCCATGTTTTTTAATTCTTTAATAATGTTTCCGACGCCATGTTTATAATTGCAGGATCGACATCCTTAGTTTCTATCCTACCATAGTCTTTTGCCAATACCAGAACGATAGCATCATTGCGACTTTTTTTACTCCTTGAAAGACCTTGGACTATCTGTTCCTTTTCAATCAAAAATGGGATTTGAGTTGGAAGATCTGCCTCTCTTATTAATTGAGTTGTTCTAGCAAGCAACTCTCCGCTTAGCTTTGTATGCTCTATGACGTTGTTTACAGAAGCCCCAAAAATCATTCCTAGAGCAACGGCTTCGCCATGAGTTATTGTTGCTGGAGGAACTAAACCTTCAAGCACGTCTGCTAAATTGTGCCCCAAACTCAACTTTGCGTGCCTACCATAAACATCTTGCTCATCACCCCTTACACATTTAATTTTTATTTTGATGCTCATTTCTATATATTTTTTGATTATTTGTTCATCACCCTTCATCAAAACATTCATGTCTTTTTCTAGTTCGTCAAATGTATTTTTACCGGAAATAAGAGCCGATTTTATAATCTCCGAAATTCCTGTATTAAAGTAGCGGGGCATATCTTTTTTTATTAAAGAGGGATCAACAATGGTAAGGTACGGAAAAAACCAAGAACCGATAAGATTTTTTTGAGAGAGGCAGTCAACAGCAACCTTTCCCATCACGGGATCAGCACAACTCATCATGGTTGTTGGTATGTTAATAGTACAAATACCTCTCATATAAGTCGCGGAAGCAAAACCAACCGTATCACAAAGAACACCCCCACCAATAACAACGATAATAGAATCACGTTTTATGTTGTGCTCATTAAAGTTTTTATATAAAGATTCAACCCCAGCAAGAGACTTGAGTTCGGATCCGACGTCAACTAACATGGTGGCGTATTGTTGTTTTAAATTGGCAAAAACCTTGTTTAATAAAACTTGGTGATGCAAGTTAAAGTTTCTGTCAATAATAAAAAAATACTTAGGGGCTCGACTTAATTTTTTATCCCTATTTATTAAATCTGGTAGTTTAAACAGGATATCCCTTTCAATAATTATATTCGTGGGATAAACAACACGATACTGATGAGTTTTTTTCACCTTATTATAATTTAAAAAATTGTCTATCAGAAGCGACTCCTACTTCAAAAAATGTTCCAGTACCCTATTCTTCATTGTCTCGGGTAGTAATTTTAAATCGCGCGCCTTTTCAAACGATACCCACTCAAGACGATAAACATTATCTGGTGACTGTCTTTCTTCTTCAGGACCACCAATCCTTAATTCTCCACTGAATTTATTGACCAGAAAAAAATGCTCAATCCTACCGTTATTTTCATATTCCCACAAAAGTTCCTGTACGGTCACGTCCAGACTAGTTTCTTCCTTTGCTTCTCTTGTGGCTGCATCAAGAATTTCTTCTCCATCTTCCACGCCACCACCAGGAAACACATAATATTCTTCGCCATTTTTAAAGCGATATAAAAGAAGGATTTTATTATTATCCACAATAATGAGTACGACTCTGTGTTTTGTTGGGACAGAATTATTATTTTCAGACATTGTTATTTATGATGGTATCACAATACCGTGGAATGGTGCAAGGGGTTTTTACATATAATTCAAAGCTGGGAATTTTATCTACAATTTCCTCAGAAGCATTCAAAAGATATGGCTCCAGTTGTTGAAAAATTTCCTTCTGCTCAACCGTTGTTTTTTTATGATCATCTGTATTGGCCGTATCCTGTTGAGCAATAAACTGAAAACGATCTAAAGATGGATCAAGCATCTTGGCTAAATGAGCAGACAAGGTTGTCATGGCATACTTTTTGGCAATCTGAGGAGATAATTTTACAACGCCTTCTTCTGTATCAGAAAAATTAACATACAAAATAAAATCTAGTTTTCTCTGTTTTATAAACTTCCAGCTTAGAAATTCTTTCGAAACAAACTCCTCCCCAATAACAACAGCGTGGTGTTTAGAAAAATGTTCTCTCACTTCTTGTCTAAAGTGTATGGGGATATCATCATCTGAAAAAATTTCCAATGAATTTGTGTCAATGAAAACAAACTCATCAGCAACATATTGCCTACTTAAATGAGCCAACTCTAAAGAAGATAGAGTTTTTCCCATTGAGCGTCCATTATCAGCAAATAAAATTGTCTTGTCCCTATAGACAACTGCCGAACCATGCATTAAAAATATGCCATCCTTAGTGATTTGAAAACCTAAAAATCTGTAAAATGCCTGGAGTAAGCCGATTCGATTATAATAATTTTTTAAATCTCCGATTCCTTTTGCGGAAATAATTATCTCTGTTAGGTCACTATTTAAACTGATATGTCTAGGATCTTCATCTAGCACCCTAAACTCTGCCTTTTTGTTATCAGCCAAGCGAAAAGAATCCCGCGATTTCAGAAAATTAGTTATGTTATCAGGTCCAGAAATTATCATTTTGAAGGAGATATAACCACCACAAATTCCCCTAAGAGATTCTTGTCGGTTAACTTGGGCCTTATTTCTGCCAATATCCCCCGATATATTGTTTCAAACTGTTTTGTTAACTCACGGGCAATCATTATTTTTCTGTCTCCAAGTTCCGAAAGTTTTTCCAAATTATCCAATGCCTTTAATATCCTATGCTTGGATTCATAAAAAACAACGGTGCTCTCAATTTCTGAAATGTTTTTAAAAAATGTCTGACGACCTGTTTTGTGCGGTGGAAAACCAAGAAAAACAAATTCGTCTGTCGGAAATCCGCTTATGCTCAATGCCGTAATTGCAGCATTCGGTCCTGGGATAGGTACAATTTTCAAATCCGGAACTGATTTCAAAGCTTCACTAACCAGAAATCCTCCCGGATCATTTATTCCCGGCGTTCCGGCATCGGTCACAAGAACTAAATTCTTGCCATCTTTCAACATTTCAATAATGTGGTCAATTTTTTTAAAATCGCTGTGCTGATGATAACTTAAAATTTCTTTTTTTACATTGTATCTTTCCAGTAAAACTTTGGTAACTCTCGTATCTTCAGCCAGAATGAGGTCGGCATTACTCAGGACATTAATGGCCCTCAAAGTAATATCTTCAAGGTTGCCGATTGGAGTAGCGACTATGTATAGCATCTGAATTGACCTAATTGCCCTAATTAACCTAATTACCCTAAACAAATCCCAATTTTAGGTCAATTAGAAATTAGAATAATTAGAAATTTACGCCGATTGTCGGCGGGAGTCCTTATGTTTGGCAAAGTCGTCCATCATCTCTACAATTATTGTAGCCACGGGAACGGATAGTATCATGCCGGGAATCCCAGCAAGGTTTTCACCAATTAAAAGAGCGATAATAACCACCACCGGATTTAAACCAACTGTCTTACCAAGAACAACAGGAACCAATATATGATTTTCAAGTTGCTGGACTATTACATAAAAAGCTATCACCCACAAACCCAGTGCCGGCGACTGAAGAAAGGCAAGAAATATGGCTGGAATTGCGGCTAAGACCGGACCCACCATTGGAACAATTTCAAATACTGCAGCCAGAAAACCAAGAATCAGAGCAAACTTAATTCCCATTAACGAAAGGCCGACATAAACAACTAGCCCCATTATCAAACCTAGCAGCAACTGACCCTGAAGCCAAAGACCGACCTTAAACTCTGCCCTTTTCCAAAGATCTATGGCATAACCCTCGTATTTTTCTGGAACTATAGAACCCAAAAAGCTCTCTATGCCCTTTTTCGTAACAGATAAATAAAATGAGATTATCAAGATAGCAATAGCAGACGCTACGCCTCCAAATATGCTTATTATCAAACCAATGATTGATTGAGATGATTGCTGAAGATAGTCAGAAAAACCTTGCAGTATGTTTTGTATCTCGCTTATAAAATCAAGATACTGTGGCGAGCCTTGTTGAACTTTTTCTAGTGAAACTGAAACTTTTGCCACAAGTTGAGGTAGAGTAGATACCAATTGGCTAATATCCTGGGAAACATATGGAATAATAAGAGACAAAACAGCAATAACCAAAGCCAGAACAACTAAGAACAACAGTAAAACACCCAAAAGACGTGGGAATCCCTTTTCATCGAGCCAATTAGCAAAAGGCGATATGGCAGATGCTATTATAAGAGCAAAGAGAAAAATTATTAAGACATCTTTCAAAATATACAGGAAGACAAAGAAAAGTATAACCAAAATAAACCTTAGTATGGTTCCGGTGTTTATTTCTATGTGCACGTGGTTTTGATCAGACATATGATATAAAATTTAGACTTTCAGTATTTTTTTAAACGGTTCCTCTTCTTTGAATGGCCCTATCACCGCCAAATTCAATTTTTTGTTATCAAAAACCTCTTTAGCAACTTGATGAACTTCCTGAAGTGTTACCTTCTTTATTTTATCTAGTTCCTCCTCTGGAGTCAAAACCTTATTTTCAAAAAGAATTGGTCCAGCATAAGCATTGGCGACAGCATCGGAGTGCTCAAGCCCGAGAGCCATTGAACCGGAAATGTTATCTTTAGCCCGCTGAAGCTCTTCTGCCGTAATTCCATTATCTTTTATTTTTCTTACCTCATCCATAACCACCTTAATTGCCTCAAATACTTTTTCATTATTTACTCCGGCTTTAACCATGAAGTAACCCGTATCGGTAGAAGTATCATTTTCGGCTCCTACATAATAAGCCAAGCCCCGCTTATCGCGAACTTCTTCAAATAATCTTGAGCTCATACCTCCACCGAGAACAGTTCCCAAAATACCCAAGGCATATTTGCGATTGTCATACATATCATACGAACGAAACCCAAGATGAAAATGTGTCTGGTCTGTTTTTTTATAGTGAACAAGAAGAGTTGGTTCTGACTGTTTTTCTACAACGGTCAGTTTCGTAACGGAATCATTTTTCCTTATTTCAGAAAAATATTCCGCAGTTTTATTTTTAACAACATCGGGGTCAACATTGCCGGCAACGGCAATAATTGTGTTTTTGGCAACATAGTGAGAATTAAAATAATTTACAAACTGTTCTCTTTTCAAGGACATAACCGTTTCTTTCTCTCCGCCAATATCCCAACCGGCTGGCTGATCACCATAAAGAAGTTTTTCAAACAAATCCGAGACATATCGCTGGGGCATATCACGATACATGTTTAACTCCTCAACAATCACTCCCCTTTCGGTATCAATATCTTCTTGGGCAAGTTTTGAATTCAGAAAAATATCAAATACAACATCCATAACCGTATCCAGTTTTTCCATACTCGCCTTTGCGTAATACCCCGTGTATTCCTTGCCAGTAAAGGCATTATACTCTGCTCCGATAGCATCTAGTTCTCTGGCAATATCCATTTT